>Ga0210378_10000310_pt1 | contig 24219 bp, 25 predicted proteins | sample PLM1_60_b1redo_FD_155465 | JGI IMG/M metagenome (GOLD analysis project Ga0210378, IMG submission 155465) | Groundwater sediment microbial communities from an aquifer in East River, Colorado, USA - PLM1_60_b1 redo | ecosystem: Environmental > Terrestrial > Soil > Riparian zone | place: USA: East...
GTACGCCGTAGACGCCGTACTCGAGCGCGGTCACCCCGCTCTGGTCGACGAGGTTGGGCCAGTCCCCGCCCATCTCGCGCATATAGGCGATGGCATTCGAGGTCTTGTCCTGGAACACGATCCCTACGAAAACGACCTCCTGGTCCCGGTAGCGCTCCCAGGCGGCCTCGAAGTTCGGGTGCTCCTCCTTGCAGGCCGCGCACCAAGATGCCCAGAAGTTCAAGACCACCACCTGCCCGCGAAGGTCCGACAGGCGAACCGTGCGGCCTCCTTCCAGAGTGCGAAGCGTGAACTCCGGCGCTGGACGGGCGAGGAGCGGCGACCGTATGACCGTGGGATCGCGCGACAGGCCGAAGGCCAACAGGGCCGTCAGCAGTGTGACCGCGGCGGCTACAGTGCCGGCGAGGATCCACCGGTTTCTGCGCAGCGGCGGCCCGGCAGCGCCGAAGCCGGAGGGGTGATGCTCGGCGCCCTCCACGAGTTCGACGGGGTCGGTCGGCTCGGTCATGGACCTGCTGGCTCGGGCGCCGCTCCGTCTCCTCTGAACCGGCCGATAAAAGCCCGGGCCAGACTGACTGCCTGCGTCGAAGAGACCGTCGAAGGGCACTGCTGCAGCCTGTCCCAGGCCGCCAGCGCAAGCGACTGACCGTCGTCGAGCTGCATGTATGGAGCCATGATGACCTTACGCTCGCCATCGGCCAGGTTCTCAAGCGCGGTCACGACGTCGTCGGGAAGCGCCTGCTCGCCCTCCTGCCGGTAGTAGATCTCCACGTACCCGTGCTCGAGGTTGTGGACGGCGTGGGTCTCCGGGATGGGCTCGCTGTGGACGTGCGGATCGGCCGGGAGAGGCCCGGGGTCATGGGAGCCTGACGTGGCGGGGTGCTGTGAATAGTCGAAGGACTGGCCCGGGTTGAGATGCGAGTTGCCCTGGTCAGGCTCGGAGATCACCTGGGTGCATCCAGCCTCGGTGGCGACCTTGCTGGCTTCGGCGGCGAGCCTCCTCTTCTCCCTCCCCTGGAAGTTCACGAGGAGGGCGATCAGAACTACGGCGGCCACGAGACCTCCTACGATGAGACCCCGCCGCACGAGCCTGCGGCGCTGCGCTCGGCGGCGGATGGCCTCTCGCTGCCGACGAACCTCCTCGCGGCGCTCCTGACGGGCCTCCTCTCTCGCCTGGCTGGTCTCGACCGGCGCGGTCCGAGCCGAACCTTCCGCCAATTTGCGATTTGACCCGGGCCGGGGCCTGGTCGACTGAGTTCGCCTTCGCTTCTTGTTCGCCATGCAGCATCAACCTCTTCCACGGATTGCGGTAGGTGTAGGAGCGGGGTCGTCCAATGGGTTCCACTCTCCTCTCGTCGTCAGGGCGTCGCCGAGCTCGCGGCGACCGATGCGTCCCGCGACTTAGGCGAACCGAGGAGGTGGATCGAGCGAGGCGCCCAGCAAGGCGCTAAGCGCTCCGAGCGATCGGGGGCGCACTCCGACCCAGAAGGTGAAACCCAGGAGCAAGAAGGCTCCGAGGATGGCGAAGCATGTCCCGATGGTGAGGAGACAAGGCCCTGGGAGACCGGCGCATGGTGCCGCCCCGCCCACCGCCATCCCCAGAGGCAGAGCCAGGAGGAGGACGAGAAGGACGAGAGCGATGACTGCGAGGACCCTCATATCTGTTCCGAGTCTATCCCAGGCCTGGACGCGCCCGAGCGCCTTCCTACGAGTCTGCGTCGTAGATCGGACATGGGTCCACCCTATACTCAGCTGGCCGGATACGGAGGGGCCACCTGAGAACGCTAGGAGAGCTCGAAGCCAGGATCATGCAGCTCCTTTGGGCGGAGCAGGAACCCCTCACGGTCCGCGACGTACACACGGGTCTCGCCACGAGCCGCGACCTGGCTTACACCACTGTGATGACCGTGATGGAGCGGCTTTGGCGGAAGGGACTGCTGCGTCGGAAGCCTCGGGGCCGCGCCTTTGAGTACGAGCCCGCGACAACCGAAGCTCAGTACACCGCCAGGCTGATGCACGAGCTCCTCCGGACCACGCGAGACCGGAGGAACGTCCTCGCGCACTTCGTGGGGGGAATGAGGAAAGCGGACGAGGCGGAGCTGATCCGTCTCGCCGATGAGGCCGCACGGAGGAAGCGGTCACAGTGAGCCGGGTGTGGTTCCTCGCCGCCACTCTTCTCTTGTCGATGGCGGTGCCATCGGTCCTGACCCGTTTGGAGATGGCGCCGAGATGGAAAGCCCGACTTGCGTTCCTCGCGCTTGCGGGTATCACCGCGACCTCGGCTGCCTTCCTCGCCGCGCTGTTCCTCCCGGAGGTGCTATCGGCCTCGGGCCTCCAACAGGTCTGGGCATTGTGCTCGCAGGCCTTTCGGGCGATCCTCCGCCACCCTTTGGAACGGGCTCCCTCCGTAGTTGCTGGGGTCGCTCTGGCGGTCGTCCTGGGTCGGCTGTTCTGGTCGCTATTGTGGGGGGCCCGCACCGTGCGTCGGGCGCGGATCTGCGGCGCCGAACCCGCGTGCATGCTAGCGAGCGGCGCGCCCGTCTACGTGGTACCGATCGATCATCCGGAGGCCTACTCGGTGGGCGCCAGGCGCGGGCAGGTCGTCGTGTCGCGGGGGCTGCTCGAATTCCTTGATACAGACGAGCGGAGAGCCGTCCTGCTTCACGAGGAGGGACACCTGCGGGCCCGCCACCAAAAGTTGCTGCTGCTCGGGCGGGCCTGCCTTTCGGCGCTTAAGCCGCTTCCTCCGGCCGAGGTCTCCATGGCGCTCCTCGAGCGAGCCGTCGAGGAGTCGGCCGACGAGTACGCCGCAAGCAAGCTCGGAACCGCGGGCCCCGTTGCCACCGGCTTGACGAAGGTCGCTCTGGCCGAGCTCCGCAGCCCGGTCGGGGCTGTCGCGCTTTCGGGAACCGGCGACGTCCCGGCCCGGGTGCGGCGGCTTCTGGACCCGCCGATCGTCCCATCGTGGGTCCCAGCCGTAAGCGTGGTCGTCGCGGGGGTTCTTCTTGGTCTCGTGGCCGTGAGCCAGGCGATCGCCGGCGTTGCGCTGCTGGCCGCGGCTCATCACGTGCTGGGCTTCGGCGTGGCGGCTCTCTGTCCGTTCAGCCGCTGAGTTGGGGCCCCGGCCTAGTCCCTTCCGGGCTCGCGCTCGAGCTGCTCGATCTGGCGGACAATGGTCTGCTGCTGCCTCTGCACGTCCGACAGCTGGCCCTTGAGCCTCTCAAGCTGTCGCTCCTCACTCCCTTCTCCGTTGCGGGAGACGGAGGCGTGACCGGCATGCTCCCCATGGCTCTGCATGCCGCGCATCATGAGAATCATGGAGAGCGGGCATACGGCTAGGAAAAGAAGGGGAAGGACTCCGGCGATCAGGCTGGGCGCAACGACCCAGACGCCCAGCCCTACCACCGCAAGACTTGTCAGAACCCTCCAATTGAGACACATCCGAAGGTACTTGTTCACCTGACGCCTCCGTCGATCGATGATAACCGTCTCCTGCCTGATTAATACTACCGCACATAGTAGGCTGGCCCGGCGGTCCCCCTTGTCCGGGAGGAGCTCCCCCTTTCTAACCTCGGCTCGCCGGTGAGGAACACCCTCCTTTCGACTACGAACCGTCGTAGCATGCCGGTTGGATGTCACTTCGTCGACTTGCTCCTGCTGTCCTTGCCATTACTTTCGTAACCGCAGCCTGTTCGCGGGGGGCCACGGAGCAGGGAGCCGCGGGGAAGACGTTCTCGGCCACAGCGCTGGTCGCGACTAAGGCCAGGACGATCTCTCAGTTGCCGCAAGACAGGTTTTCCCTCCCCACCTTCGACTTCGATCGATTCCAGGTGCTTCTAGGGGAACTGGCCAAGAACGGAGTGCCGGTGGTGGTGAACGTATGGGCATCCTGGTGCGGGCCATGCCGCATCGAGTCGCCGAACCTGGTCATGGCGGCGAACCTCTACGGGGACCGGGTCCAGTTCCTTGGCGTGGACATCCTCGACCAGCGATCGGCAGCGCAGGCGTTCATCCAGGAGGAGGGCTATCCTTACCCCAGCGTCTTCAACCCCACGGGAGACATCCGCGACCGGCTCGGATACATCGGCCAGCCCGTAACCATCTTCTTCGACGCTCAGGGGAAGAAGGTCGCATCGTGGGGCGGCCCGATCGGCCTACCCGAGCTAACCGCTCGCATCGATATGATCCTGCCGTCCTAATGTCAAGGCGTCTCCAATATCTCCTACCCGGCGAGCGACGGTACGGATCGCCGCACGCGCGCCATACTTGGGCCTGGCATGGACCGAAGCAGCACCATCTCGCCCAACGGCCGAGCCCGGCGCGATGCCCCCATCAACCATGCGTGGCTGAGAGGGCTGGCGGTCGCCTCCATGGCGACGACTTTCCTGCTCATTGCCGTCGGGGGCCTCGTTCGAGCCACCAACTCCGGCCTCGGATGCTCGGGCTGGCCCAAGTGCACGCCCGAGCGCTGGCTCCCACCCCTCGAGTACCACGCGATCATCGAGTATTCGCACCGGCTCACTGCCTTCTTGGATATCGTGTTGATCGGCCTGCTGGCCGTGCTCGCGTGGCGCCGTTACCGAGGCAGCCCTCGCATCGTTCGATCGGCGATGGCTGCCGTCGGCCTGGTGTTCTTCCAGGCGGCCCTGGGGGGGATAGTGGTGAAGGGCGATCTCGGGGCGCTTCTGGTGACCGCCCACTTTGCGACCGCTATGGTCCTGGTGGGGGTCTTGGTGTACGCCGTGGTGGCCTGCTTCAGCGTCGACGCAAGGCTGGACCATCCGGCGGACGGCCTGGCGCAACTCGCCACCTTCACCTCTGCCCTCACATTCGCCCTGATGGCCGTAGGGGCCTACGTCCGAGGGGAGAACGCCGGACTGGTCTTCCCCACTTGGCCACTGATGAACGGCCGTCTGCTGCCCGATCTGCCATCCACTCCAGCCGTCGTCCATTTCGCGCATCGGGTACTGGCTCTGGCAGTTGGAGCCCTTGTCTCACTGCTGGCCACCCGGGCCTGGCGGGAGCGCCGCGCCAAGCCCGCCCCCGCCACCCTCGCTCTTCTGGCGGCGGCGCTTTTCGTGGCTCAGGTCCTCGTGGGCGCGGCGAACGTATGGAGCCGCCTGGCCGCTCCCGCCGTCGTGGCTCACGTGGCTGTTGCTGCACTCACGTGGGGAGCCCTTGTGGCGACGACGGCGACTGCTCGGGTCGCCGGTGGGTCATCCCCAGCCGGTGCTAGGGCCGCGGCGATGGCCGCCCGGGGACCATGAAGACCGTCCCGCGGGCGGCACCGATCCCCCGCCCTCCGCCACGCGGCCGGATCATCGGCGCGTACCTCCGGCTCACCAAGCCGCGCATCGTGGAGCTCCTCCTCGTCACGACGGTGCCTGCCATGATCCTGGCGGATCGGGGCCTGCCATCACTCGGCCTTATCGCGGCGACACTGGCCGGTGGGACCCTCTGCGCGGGGGGCGCCAACGCCGTCAACCAGTACCTCGATCGGGACATCGACGAGGTCATGGCCCGGACGCGCCACCGTCCTCTGCCGGCCCATCTCATCGAACCTCGCCGCGCGCTGGCCTTCGGCGTAGCCCTGGTACTGGCAGGGTTCTTCTGGCTGTACTTGACCGTCAACCTGCTGTCCGCTGCCCTGTCCGTTGCGGCCGCGGTCTTCTACGTCTTCGTGTACACGGCCTGGCTCAAGCGGACGACACCTCAGAACATCGTGATCGGCGGGGCTGCCGGAGCCGTCCCCGTGCTGGTTGGATGGGCGGCCGTCGAAGGCCGGGTTGGGGTCCCAGCCCTAGTCATGTTCGCCATCGTCTTCCTCTGGACCCCCCCGCACTTCTGGGCTCTGTCCCTGCGTTATCAGAGGGACTATGCGGCGGCGGGGATCCCCATGCTTCCCGTGGTCGCCGGCCGCGACGCGACGACCCGCCAGATAGTCGTCTATTCCTACCTCCTGGTGGCCAGCAGCCTGGTCCTGGCTCCGGTCGGCCACCTCGGCCCCGTTTACGTCACGGCGGCGCTGGTCCTTGGCTTGCTGTTCGTACGGGGCGCCCACCGGCTGCGGCGCAGGGGGAACCCTTCGGCTTCGTTGGGACTGTTCCGCTATTCGATCGCGTATCTGGCCCTGCTTTTCGCTTCGGTCGCCGTGGACACGATCGTCAGCCACGGGCTCTAAGGCCGTTCGCGGGGCGGGTGGCGCGTGGTGATATGTTGTGCGACAGTCCCGCACAGGTCGATCCCGACGATGCTCGCGTGAGGGAGGCATGACGGCTCGAAGCAAGGCATGGCTCGCGGTAACGGCGGCGACCGGCCTTACGTTCCTGCTTTCCGCCTGCGGGAGCAGCCGCCCGCAGGACTCCCTCTCCCCCCAGGGACCCGAGGCGAGAAAGATCGACGTCCTCTTCAAGCCCGTCTTCTGGATCGCCGTCGGGGTCTTCGTCCTGGTCGAAGGGCTGCTTGTCTACGCCCTGGTGCGATTCCGCCACAAGCCCGGGCGGGAGGTCCCGGCCCAGGTGCACGGCAACAGGCGGCTGGAGATCGGGTGGACGATCCTCCCGACCCTTCTGCTAGCCGGTATCGCGGTCCCGACCATTGGCACGATCTTCTCGCTGGCGGGCAAGCCCGCAGGCAACGTGTTGGAGGTCACGGTGACCGGCCACCAGTGGTGGTGGCAGGTCGAATACCCGGGGCTGGGCGTCGTCACCGCCAACGAGGTTCACATTCCGGCCGGTCGTCCCGTCTACATCACGCTCTCGTCCAAGGACGTGATCCACAGCTTCTGGGTGCCTCGGCTGGCCGGTACGCAGGACCTGGTGCCTAACCGCACCAACCACCTGACGATCCAGGCGGACGAGCCGGGCGTCTACCTGGGCCAGTGCAAGGAGTTCTGCGGGATCTCCCACGCCAACATGAGGTTCCGGGTCATCGCGCAGACGGAGGACGACTTCCAAGCTTGGGCCCGACAGCAGATCCAGCTGCCCGCGCCGCCCGGTGCCGAGGCGCTGGCCGTCATGCAGCAAGTGGGTTGCGGCGGTTGCCACACGATCGGCGGCGTGGAAGGCTTCGGAGGGATCATCGGCCCCGACCTGACACACTTCGGCGGCCGGACGACCTTTGCCGGTGGGATGCTGGAAAACAACGAGGCGAACCTGACGGAATGGTTCCGTGACCCGCAACACGTGAAGCCGGGGAACGACATGAAAATCGCGCCCGGCGGCTTGCCCGGCCCGTCGGGGTTGTCCGACGACCAGATCCGGGCCCTCATCGTTTACCTTGAGAGCCTTCAATGACCCAGGTCATCGTGAGGGACGGAAGGTGAGGTTCCAGCGACCGACCGCGACCACCGGTTGGTGGAGCTGGGCGACCACGGTTGACCACAAGCGGATCGGGATCATGTACGGGGTCACCGCGATCGTCTTCTTCGTGGTCGGCGGATCAGAGGCGCTCCTGATGCGTCTCCAGCTGGCCCGGCCCAACGGCCGGATCCTCACGGCCGAGGCCTACAACCAGCTCTTCACGATGCACGGCCTGACCATGATCTTCCTGGTTGTCATGCCCCTGGGGGCCGCCTTCTTCAACTACATGCTGCCGCTCTTGATCGGCGCTCGAGACGTGGCCTTCCCCCGGCTCAACGCCTTCAGCTACTGGGTGTTTCTGTTCGGAGGCCTGTTCCTGTATTCGAGCTTCCTTCTGGGTGGGGCGCCTTCAGGGGGGTGGTTCGGGTACGCGCCCCTCTCCGAGCAGCCAAGCTCCCACATGATCTTCTACTCGCTTGGCCTGTTGGTCCTGGGCATCTCGTCCACGGTCGCGGCCATCAACTTCGCCGTGACCATCATCAACCTGCGGGCTCCGGGGATGAGCCTCATGCGGATGCCGGTCTTCGTGTGGATGACTCTGGTCGTGTCGTTCCTGCTGATCTTCGCTCTGCCGGTGCTGACCATCGGGCTCTTCGAGCTGTTCTTCGACCTTCGCTTCGGGACCCACTTCTTCGATCCCAATTTCGGGGCGGACCCGGTGTTATGGCAACATCTCTTCTGGCTGTTCGGCCATCCGGAGGTCTACGTCCTGATCCTGCCGGCGATGGGCATCGTCTCCGAGGTCCTGCCGGTCTTCTCCCGAAAGCCGCTGTTCGGTTACCCGGTCGTGGTGTTCTCCGGGATCGCAATCGGGTTCATGGGATGGGGCGTGTGGGCTCATCACATGTTCGCCGTTGGCCTTGGACCCGTCGCCAACTCGGCCTTCGCGCTCTCTACGATGTTCATCGCCGTCCCCACAGGGGTGAAGATCTTCAACTGGATGGCCACGCTCTGGGGCGGGGACATCAGGTTCAAGACGCCGCTGCTCTTCTCCCTGGGGTTCATAGCGATGTTCATCATCGGAGGCCTCTCCGGGGTCACCCATGCCATAGTGCCCTCCGATTACCAGCAAACGGACACGTACTACATCGTCGCCCATTTCCACTACGTCCTATTCGGAGGTGCGATCTTCGGGCTGTTCTCCGGCATCTACTACTGGTGGCCGAAGATCACCGGCCGCATGTTGTCAGAGACCATCGGCAAGTGGCACTTCTGGGTCATGCTCATCGGTTTCAACGTGACCTTCGGTCCCTTCCATATCCTGGGGCTGCAGGGGATGCCCCGCCGGATCTACCAGTACGCCCCCAACCTGGGTCTGAACTTCTGGAACATGGTGTCGACGATCGGCTCCTTCATGATCGCGCTCTCGCTGCTTATCTTCTTCTATAACGTGGTCCATACGTTCCGCCGCGGCGCGGTCGCCGGCGAGGACCCATGGGACGGGCGCACGCTGGAGTGGTCGATCCCGTCACCGCCGCCCCACTACAACTTCGAAGAGCTGCCGGTCGTGCACTCCGTGGATGACTTCTGGCACCGGAAGTACGCGGAGGGTGAGGGCGGTCGACTAGTTCCGGTGGTGGCGGGTGGGTCGGAGGCCGACCGGGAGGTATCGACCGGCGATCACGGCGGCGGAGGCCACAGCATCCACATGCCCTCGCCCTCCTATTTCCCGCTCGTAGCAGCCCTCGGGCTTCCCATCCTGTGCTACGGGCTCATCTATTCGACCATCCTCGTGATCGACGGTGCCGTGACCCTGCTGGTCGGCCTGTACGGATGGGCCGTCGAGCCCTCGGCGGAGTAGGAGGGGCGAGGTGGCCGTACACGCGCAGCCGTCCGAGCACTCCACTCATACCTCCACCGGCCTCTCCAACGCGAAGCTCGGGATGTGGGCGTTCCTGGGATCCGAATGTCTCCTTTTCGGGGCCCTGATCTCGACGTTCCTGCTCTATAGAGGCAAGAGCCTGAGCGGCCCGACCCCGAAGGACGTCTACGACATCCCCTACACGTCGGTGAGCTCCTTCGTGCTCCTGATGAGCAGCCTCACGATGGTGCTGGCCCTGGCTGCGATCCAGCGCGGCGACCACCCCAAGCTCAGGGTGTCGCTCATGGCGACCGCGCTGCTGGGCATGACGTTCATCTCCGGCCAGGTCTACGAATTCACGAGGTTTGTTCAGGAAGGGCTCTCGGTGAGGACGAACCTGTTCGGGACGAGCTTCTTCGTCCTGACCGGATTCCACGGGGCGCACGTGACGGGGGGCATCATCATGCTCCTGTCGCTGTTCGGGATGTCACTCGACGGCCGGTTACCCACGGAGAAGGCCGAAGCCGTCGAGCTGGTGGGGCTGTACTGGCACTTCGTCGACGTGGTGTGGATCGTGATCTTCACGGTCGTCTACCTGATCCCAACGGGGAAGTAGGCGAGACGGATGGAGACCGTCACCGATAAGGATGAGCTAGCAGCCCACCCGGGTCCGAAGCAATACGTCCTGGTGGCGCTCGTCCTGGCCGTCGCGACCGCGATGGAGGTCGGCTGGTACTACCTCGACGTGCCGCATGGACTTTTCGTGGCGCTGCTGATGTTCCTGGCCGTGCTCAAGTTCAGCCTGGTCGCCCTGTGGTTCATGCACCTTCGGTTCGACAACAGTATCTTCAAGCGCCTGTTCGTGACGGGGCTGCTGCTGGCCATGGCGGTGTACCTCATCGTGCTCACGATCTTCGGCGCCCTCAAGTGGCCGCTCCTCGTGGGATTCACCGCGTTCCTGGTCGTGTTCCTGCCGATCTTCCTTATCGTCCGGGCGCGCGGCCGTCAGGCGGGGCCGGGATGACCCTTCCTCCCTGGCACCTGCACCCGGACGTGCTGGCCCTCACGGTGGCGCTCGAGGGCTCTTACCTCTGGGCCCTGCGCAGGCTCGGGCCCCGAACTGTGGCCCCGACGGAGCCATCCGCGACCCGCGGCCAGATCGCCTCGTTCTCCCTGGGCGTCCTTTCGATCTTCATCGCATCCGAGTGGCCCATCCACGACCTGGCCGAGCACTCCCTTCTCTTCGTCCACATGTCCCAGCACCTGCTGATCTCCCTGGTCGCTCCGCCGCTGCTCCTGCTTGGCACGCCGGCCTGGCTGCTTCGGAAGCTGGTGTCGCCCCGGCCGATCCGATGGGTCGTGCGGAACATGGCCCGGCCTCTGATCGCGATGGTGCTGTTCAACGTCGTCATCGTCGTGACTCACTGGCCGCCTGTGATGGACCTCATGCTCCGGCATCACCCTTTGCACTTCGTAGGTCACCTGGTGCTGTTCGGGTCTGCCTCCTTGATGTGGTGGCCGGTGATCAGCCCGCTGCCGGAGATGCCCGGACTGTCGTACCCGGTCCGCATGCTCTATCTGTTCCTGCAATCGCTGGTGCCCACCGTTCCCGCCTCGTTCCTCACGTTCGGGAGCAAGCCCCTCTACGCCTTCTACGCGGAAGCGCCCCGGATCTGGGGCGTCTCGGCCCTGACCGACCAAACGATCGCAGGGCTCGTGATGAAGCTCGCCGGCGGGGCCATCCTGTGGACGGCGATCGCGATCATCTTCTTCAAGTGGTATCGGCAGGAGCAGACCGAAGGTTGGGACGCGCTGGCGATGCACCGCGTGGACCGCGAGATCAGTTCCGAGCTCAGTCGGAAGGAACACGCCAAACGATGAGCGAAGCGCGCGACCCGGAGGGGGAGCCGCAGGGACCCCGTCTTCCCGGCATCGCCTACCCCCTCCTGGCTCTGGTCTTCGGGGGGATCCTCGTCTGGAGCTTCTCGCGGGTCCTGCTTGCCGTCAGCAAGGACATGGCAGTCGTGATCGCCATCCTCATGGCGGCGAACATCCTGGTCGGCGCCGCGCTGGTGGCATACGGCCGGCGCGTTCGCGGCCGACCCGTCGCCTTCCCCTTCCTGATGGCCGCCGGCGCGATCGTAGTCGCGGGCGGCCTGGTCTCCGCGGTCGCATTCGGCGACCGCGCGCCCGGCGAGCGAGCCGAAGGCGGCGGTGGCGAGACCGTCTCGCTGGCCGCGCAGAACATCGCATTCGACACTACGAGCCTGACACTGACGGCAGGAGCGAACGTGACGATGATCTTCGACAACCGGGACGCGGGAACGCCGCACAACGTCGTCATCACGCGAGACGAGGCTGGGACCGACTTCATATTTCAAGGCGCCGAGGTCGACGGGCCGGCGAAGGCCACTTACACGTTCACCGCGCCACCGCCGGGGAGCTACTTCTTCCACTGCATGTTCCATCCGACCCAGATGAAAGGAACCGTGACCGCGACGGCTGGCCCGCCGCCCTCCGGCAGTCCTCCTCCGGGCGGCGGCCCCCCGCCCGGAGCCATCCCTCTTGAAGCGAAGAACATCGCGTTCGACAAGACCGAGCTCACCGCACCCTCCGGCGGTCAGGTCACCATCCACTTCTCCAACCAGGATCCCCAGACCCCTCACAACTTCTCGATCTACACGGACGAGTCCGCGACGACACCGATCTTCCAAGGCCCCAACGTTACGGGCCCGGGCAGCACCGATTACACGTTCGCCGCACCAGAGCCCGGCGAGTACTTCTTCCGGTGCGACATCCACCCGACGATCATGACCGGGACGATCACCTTCACCGGCTAGGGCTCATTCGCATCCATCTGCGGCCGTCGAAAGACAGCCCCGCGGATCGAACGAGATGATCGAGCATCCATTCGTTGCCCAGAACGTCCGACGGCATCAACATGCGCCTCGCCCGTTCGCCTTCGAGTCGCCAGCCGCCCAGGGGCCACCGGGGAGGCCGGAGCGACTGGCATTCGGCCCAAGTCATCCGGAATGGCCTTCGCAGGGCATAGCGGACTACGAGTCGCGATCGTGTTACCTCGAGTCCCGTGACCCTTGAGCAAAGGCCTGCGGCGGAGACCCAGACCCCAAGCGCCGCCACCAGGAAGGCGACCGAGTTGGGAGGGTTGCGCGCAACCGGGAGGCCGCCTGCGATGGCGACGCTCGCTCCGGCCGCCGCCGCGAGGAAGGTCGTGCGCGACGACCGCATGAGAGCGGGCAGGCTGCCGATCCTTCCTTGCGATCGGCCGCCACGAAGAGGCGCGGTCCGCCCCCATGACACCCACCCAACCGTCGCTAGGGCGATCATCGGGACCCAGAACACAATCGCTAAGAGCAACAGGTCCACTTCGTCAATCTAGGGACCGCCAGTGACATTCCCTGCTGCGATACTTGCCGGCGTGATGGCGCAGCCGACCGACGAGGTCACCGCGCTCGAAGCAGCACCCTTCATCTCCGTGGTCGACCGGGAGCTCTCCGCCCATCTGTCCCTTGCGCGCGAGCGATTGGCGTCCCTGGCGCCAGATGCGCTTGAGCTTGTCGACGCGCTGGTCAGCTTGGTGGAAGCGGGGGGGAAACGCATGCGGCCACTCTTGTGCTACTGGGGCCACAGGGCAGGGGGCGGGGTAAGTGGGCGGCCGCTCGCTCGCGCGGGAGCAGCGATCGAGCTTCTTCACACATCAGCCATCATCCACGACGACCTCATTGATCGTTCCGAGCTCAGGCGCGGGAAGCCCACGGCGTTCGGGAAGCTGGGGGGTTCGGCGGCGGTGCTTGCCGGCGACCTCGCGCAGGCTTATGCAGACGAGCTTCTGGTGGGTTCGGGATTCGCCTCAGAGCTCACCATGGCCGCGTTCGTTCACTTCAACCGGATGCGGGTGGAAGCGGTGAGCGGGGAGTTCATGGACCTGAGCATCGCCGCTCGGGGCGGCGCCGGAGTGGAGGAAGCGCGGGCTCGCCGCATCGCCGCCCTGAAATCAGGGTCCTACTCCGTCGTTGGCCCCCTTCTCGTCGGCGCCTCGCTGGCGGGGGCGGGGGAGCCGGTGCTCGCGGCTCTCAGGAGCTACGGCGAACCGCTTGGCGAGGCGTTCCAGCTGAGGGATGACGTGCTCGGGACCTTTGGCGACCCGGCCATGACCGGAAAGGATCGGGACGGCGACATCCGCCTCGGGAAGCGCTCGACCATGGTCGCCAAGGCTTTGCGGCTCGGCTCTCCGGCGGAGCGACGACTCCTGTTGGAGCGTCTCGGTACCGGTGGCTTGTCGGCCGATGAGGTCGAGGAGGTACGAAAGGTTATCCGCGGCTCAGGCGCGCTGGCCGAGACGATCGAACTGGCGAACGAGCTGGCCGCCCTTGCTACCGCGAGCCTTCATGCGGCGCCGATCGAGTCGAATGCCGGCGTAGCTCTTGCGGCCCTGGCGAACGAAATGGCAGTCAGGGACGCATGACGGCGCAAGTTCGGAGATGAACCTCGCGGAGGCGCGAAAGACGTTCAAGGACGTCCGGATCGCCCACGTCGGTTCCTCGCTACCGGATGGGAGCCCGCACGTCGTGCCGCTCTGGTTCGTCTGGCTGGAGGATGGGCCCGTGATATCGACGCGCGCGGGCAGCCGGGTCGCCCGGAACCTGCGGAGCAACCCACGGGTGGCCGTCCAGTTGGACCGTGGCCGCGCCTGGACCGAGCAGGCCGGGATCCTGATGCGCGGACTCGCCGAACCGCTGCTCCCGGACGAGCCTTCGGCCCTGCGCGCCCTCTCGGCGTGGTTCGAGAAGTACCGGGAGGAGCTCTCAGGTCCCGGGTTCGACGCCTACACGGAACAGATCGGGCAACCGGTCCTGTTCCGGGTCCGGCCCGACCGATTCGCCACCTGGATCCACGCGAAACGAGCCTCCGGCTAGGCGTTTGCGACGCCCGCGCCCCGCGCCTACGATGCACTTGTGAAAAGCTTCACAAAGTCCGGCGGACGCTAGGACAACGAGGCGAGGCGAGGCGGGCAACATCACCAAGGCGACGATCGAAACGGACGTCCTAGTGGTCGGTGCGGGCCCCGGAGGGTCGGCGACCGCCTATCACCTGGCCCGTCACGGGATAGACGTGCTCCTGGTCGACAAGGCGACCTTCCCCAGGGAGAAGGTCTGCGGCGACGGTCTCACCCCCCGGGGCGTACGGGCGATCCAGAAGATGGGGATCGATCCAGCGGAGCCGGGGTTCGTCCGCATCGACGCGCTCCGGACATACGGGAGCGACGGAGTGATCATCGATCTACCCTGGCCGCGGCTCCAGGACTTCCCCCGGATCGGGCTGGTCCGCACTCGCCTCGACTTCGACAACCTGCTGGTGGGGCGTGCCATCAAGGCCGGAGCTGTGTTTAGGGAAGGGGTCGAGGCGAAGGGCCCGGTGCTGGATGGAGGCTGGGTGACCGGCGCCACCGTCACCGACGGCGAAAAGCCGCAGACGATCCGCGCCAGGTACGTGGTCGCAGCCGACGGAGCCTCGAGTCGCTTCGCCGCGCAAGCCGGTGTCCGGCGGGACGAGAGCCGTCCCCTGGGCATCGCCGCCCGGCGCTACTATCGCTCCTCCCGACCCCAGAGGCCCCTGTTCGAGTCCTTCCTGAACCTATGGGACGGCGATGGGCTCATGCCAGGGTACGGCTGGATCTTCCCGGTCGGCGAAGGCGTATTGAACGTCGGGGCCGGCCTGCTCAACACATTCAGGAATTTCCGCGGCGTCTCGGCACGCAAGGTCTTCGACGTCTTCGTAGGGCAGCTCCCGGCAGACTGGGGCATCAACGAAGGTAGCGCCATCGGGCCGATCCTGTCGGGCCCTCTTCCCATGGGAATGAACCGGCGCCCACTGGCGGTGCCGGGCATGCTGCTTGTGGGGGATGCGGGAGGCATCGTCAACCCGTTCAACGGCGAGGGCATTGCCTATGCGATGGAATCGGGAGAGCTGGCCGCCGAGCTGATCGCGGATGCGCTCGCGCGGAACCGTCCGGCCATCGCGCACATGTATCCACTGCTTCTGCGCGAGCGATACGGGCGCTATTTCCATGTCGGCCGAAACTTCGTCCGGATGATCGGGAACCCGACTGTGATGCGGCTATCGGTCAAGTACGGGATACCGAGGAAGACGCTCATGCGTTTCGCCCTGCGGTTCATGGCCAACCTGACCGACGGGAGGTCCGGGGTGATGGAGGACAAGATCATGTACGGGCTGCTGGCGCTGGCGTCGGATCGGTAGGTTGGTGAGCCGGTGACGACGGGCTACGTCCCGATCCTGATCCTGGGGGCGCTGGCCGTGACCTTCGCGGTCCTGTCGCTGGTCGTTTCGGCGATCCTGCGTCCGCGCCGCCCCACACCGGCGAAGCGCGCCCCCTACGAGTGCGGGATCGAGCCCGTGCGCCTGCCCAAGACCGAGCGCTTCCCCGTGAAGTTCTACGTGGTGGCGATGCTCTTCATCATCTTCGATATCGAGACCATATTCCTGTTCCCATGGGCGGTCTCCTTCCGCTCGCTGGGACTCTTCGGCCTGGTCGAGATGATCGTGTTCATCGGCCTCGTCTTCGTGGCCTACGTCTACGTTTGGCAGAAGGGCGGTCTCGAATGGGAGGGGCCCGAACACGCCCGCGGGGGCCCGATCGGGATCGGCTCGTATCCCCCGCTTCCCGCGTCCGTGGAACGGGGCCCAGGCGACCGGCCTGTCCACGACCCGATCCCCGTGGGGAGGTCCTAGGATGCCCGTCGAGCGCCTGCCGGGCGTCCAGACCGGACGGTCCGCGGCGGAGGCCGAAGAGGAGGCGCGTCGAGGGCTCCTTCTCACGACCGTAGGGAAAGCTCTCGCGTGGGCGAGGAAGAACTCCATGTGGCCGGCCACCTTCGGCCTGGCGTGTTGCGCGATCGAGATGATGGCCAGTGGTGCGGCCGACCACGACCTGTCGAGGTGGGGTATGGAGATATTCCGAGCCTCCCCAAGACAAGCCGACCTGATGATCGTGGCGGGGCGCGTGTCGCAGAAGATGGGGCCCGTCTTGCGCACGATCTACGACCAGATGCCCGAGCCGAAGTGGGTCATCTCCATGGGCGTCTGTGCGTCCTCAGGCGGCATGTTCAACAACTACGGCCTGATCCAGGGCGTGGACACGATCGTTCCCGTCGACATCTACGTGCCGGGCTGCCCTCCGAGGCCGGAGATGCTCATGTACGGGATCCTCAGGCTGCACGCCAAGGTGCAGCGAGAAGCGCGGATCAAGTAGATGAAGCCGTCCGAGCTCGCCGTTCGCCTCCGCGCTCGGTTCCCGGAGACGCTCGAGGCGAGGGGCGAAGTCATGGTGGTCGTCTCACGCACGGAGCTCCATCCCGCTCTCTCGTACTTGCGAGACGAATCGGACCTGGATCTCGGGTTCCTCGCCGATGTCACGGCGACGGACTGGCCAGGCCTGGAGCCTCGTTTCTGGATCGCGTACGAGCTCGTCTCGTTCGCTCAGGGCCACCGGGTTCGGCTCAAGGTCGGGCTCCCGGGAGATGATCCAAGGGTTCCTTCCGTGGTTGCGGCATTCCCTTCGGCGAACTGGCTGGAGCGGGAGGTCTTCGACTTCTTCGGGATCATCTTCGAGGGCCACCCGGATCTGCGACGGATCGAGATGCCGGAGGACTGGGTGGGCCATCCCCTACGCAAGGACGAGCCGCTGGCGGGCGTGAACACGCAATACAAGGGGGCGTTCATCCCACCTCCGGACCAGCGAGGCGTGTGAGCCGTGTCGCAGCCGGCCGGCGTCCGCGAGGAAACCATGATCATCAACATGGGGCCGCAACACCCCTCGACGCACGGGGTCTTGCGGATGGTTTTGGAGTTGGACGGCGAGTACGTGGTGTCCTGCCGCCCCGTGCTCGGGTACCTGCACACAGGCATCGAGAAAAACACCGAATACCGGAACTGGCAGCAGGGTGTCACGTTCGTCACCCGCGCCGACTACCTATCGCCGTTCTTCAACGAGCTTGGGTACTGCCTGGCCGTTGAGCGGCTCCTGGGGATCGAGGCCCCACCTCGCGCTGGAGTTATCCGCGTGATGGTCAACGAGCTGAACCGCATCGCCAGCCACCTGGTGTGGCTGGCCACCACCGGCCTGGAGCTCGGAGCCATCTCGATCATGCTCTACGGCTTCAGGGAGCGAGAGAGCATCCTACGGATCTTCGAGATGGTCACGGGGCTGCGGATGAACCACGCGTACATACGTGTCGGCGGCCTGTCCATGGACCTACCTGAGGGCGCCGAGGATCTTATCCGCGAGTTCCTGAAGGTGATGCCCGGACGGATCCACGAATACGAGGGGCTGCTCACGGGCAATCCAATCTGGCGCCAGCGCACCGTGGGGGTCGGGATCACGTCCACGGAGGACCTCCTAGCCCTCGGCGTCACGGGGCCGGTCCTGCGTGCGAGCGGCCTGCCGCGCGACCTTCGCAAGGACGAGCCCTACTGTGGCTACGAGAACTTCGATTTCGATGTGCCCACGCGGAACGAGAGCGATTGCTTCGCCAGATACCAGGTCCGTGTGGAGGAGATGCGCCAGTCCCTCCGGATCGTCGAGCAGTGCCTCGACAGGCTCGAACCCGGGCCCGTGATGATCGAGGATCCGAAGCTGCGGTGGCCGGCCCGACTATCCGTGGGCCCGGACGGCATCGGCAACTCACCCGAGTACGTGAAGCACATCATGGAGGAGTCGATGGAGGCCTTGATCAACCACTTCAAGGTGGTGACTTCAGGGATCAGGGTTCCCGCCGGAGAGGTCTACCAGGCCGTGGAGTCGCCCCGCGGCGAGCTCGGTTACTACGTGGTCTCAAACGGTGGAACGCGCCCTTACCGCGTCCACATCAGGGCGCCATCGTTCGTCAACCTCCAGTCGGTGCCGAAGATGATCGAAGGCCGCCTTGTGGCTGATGTTGTAGCCATCGTCGCGAGCCTCGATCCCGTGATGGGGGACGCCGACCGATGACCGAGCCCGGCCGGCTCGAGGCGGTTGGCGTCGCCGACGACCTTGCCGGGCCGATCCTGACCGAAGCATCGCTGCGCGAGGCGGAGCGCATCATCGCTAGGTACCCGGTGAAGCGGTCGGCGCTTGTGCCGCTCCTGTACCTGGTCCAGTCCGAGGCCGGATGGCTCCCCCGACAGGGGATGCGCGAGGTGGCGGCGCTCCTGGACATCACCACCGCCGAGGTCGAGGCGGTGGCGACGTTCTACACGATGCTCAAGCTCCACCCGTGCGGCCGGTACGTGGTCTCGGTCTGCACGAACCCGTCGTGCGCACTGCTGGGCGGCAGGCGGCTGTTCGACCGGGCGAAGGAGATCCTGGGCGACCAGTGCGAGCACGTCACGGAGGATGGCCTGTTCACCCTGGAGGAGGAGGAGTGTCTGGCCGCCTGCGACAAGGCCCCGGTGCTCTCCGTGAACTATGTCTACTACGACCGCCTTACCGAGGAGCGGCTGGAACAGATGATCGGGGGGATTCGGAGCGGCGACGTTCCCGAGGCCGCGCGAGGTGGAGTGCCAGGCGAACTGCGCGAGGTGTCTCGAAGGCTTGCGGGCGTGGGCGGGAGTGGAGATGCCTGAGTTCGAGCCGGTGCTCACCGCTCGCTGGGGCGACCCGGGCGCGGTCTCGATCGACGGCTACGAGAGCGGGGGAGGCTATGCGGGCCTGAAGAAGGCCCTGGCGATGGACCCGGCCGGAGTGATCGACGAGGTCAAGGCCTCCGGGCTCCGCGGCCGCGGTGGAGCGGGGTTCCCGACCGGCGTGAAGTGGTCCTTCATCCCTCAGGACACCGGGAAGCCCGTCTACGTCGTGGTCAACTTCGACGAGAGCGAACCCGGGACCTTCAACAATCGAGAGCTGGTCGAACGAGACCCCCACCAGCTCGTGGAGGGCGCGATCATCTGCGCCTACGCCGTTCGGTGTCGTACGGCCTTCGTCTACTGCCGCGGCGAGTTCGTCTGGCCAGGGACAGTCCTGGAGGGCGCGGTGAGGGAAGCCTATGACCGCGGCTACCTCGGAGCGGACATCCTGGGCAGCGGGTTCGACCTGGACATAGTCGTGCACCGCGGCGCGGGAGCCTATATCTGCGGGGAGGAGACCGCCCTGCTGGAGTCGCTGGAAGGCTACCGAGGACAACCTCGGCTTCGCCCGCCCTTCCCTGCGGTGGAGGGCCTCTATCGCTCGCCCACGGTGATCAACAATGTGGAGACGCTCTCCTGCGTGCCCCACATTCTCGACCGGGGCGCCGAATGGTTCGCGTCGATCGGGACGGAGAAGTCGACCGGCCCCGGCGTCTTCTCGATCTCGGGGAAGGTGGAGCGGCCCGGGAACTACGAGGCGCCGATGGGAACTACGGCGCGCGAGCTGATCGAGGGATATGCGGGCGGGGTCCGCGACGGCCGGAGTGTCAAGGCCTGGACCCCGGGCGGATCGTCCACCCCATTCCTGACCGCCGACCACCTCGACACTCCGATGGACTTCGACTCCATAGCCGCGGCCGGATCGCTCCTGGGGACCAAGGCAATGATCGTTCTGGACGAGACCGACTGCGTGGTCGACTCCGTACTGCGGTTCACCCAGTTCTATGCCCACGAGTCGTGCGGTAAATGCACCCCGTGCCGGGAGGGAACGTGGTGGCTGACGCGCGTCCTGCGCAGGCTCGAATCGGGGGTTGGTCGGGCGGAGGATATCGACCTCATGAAGGACGTCGGAAGCAACATGCTGTTCAAGTCGTTCTGCGCGCTCGCTGACGGCGCCGTTTCCCCGATCGATTCGTCCATCAAGTACTTCCGCGATGAGTACGAGGAGCACGTGCGGCTGGGGCGCTGCCCATTCAAGGACGAACCCTCCCGGCTCGTGGCCGTGGGCGCGACCGGGGGCGAGGATGACGTGCGGCTCGAGCTCGGGGAGGTGCTCGGGTGACCGACGGCGCCGGCGGCTCGGTGACCCTGACGATCGACGGCAAGGAAGTGACCGTAGGGAAGGGCATGCTGATAATCCGGGCCGCCGAGGAGCTGGGGATCGAGATCCCTAGGTTCTGCGACCACCCGATGCTCGACCCCGTCGCGGCCTGCAGGCAGTGTTACGTAAAGGTCGAAGGGCAGCGCAAGCTGATGACTTCCTGCTCCACTCCGGTGGCCGACGGCATGGTCGTGCATACGCAGTTCACCGACGACGAGGTGAGGAAGGCCCAGGTCGGAGTCCTGGAGTTCCTGCTTATCAACCACCCGCTTGACTGTCCCGTCTGTGACCGTGGTGGGGAGTGCCCGTTGCAGGACCAGGCGATGGCATTCGGACCGGGCGAATCGCGCTACACGGAGGCGAAGAGGACCTACCGGAAGCCGCTCCCCCTCTCGCCTTTGGTCGCATTGGACCGGGAGCGGTGCGTGCTGTGCGCTCGATGCACACGGTTCTGCGATCAGATCTCCGGGGACCGCTTCATCGAGCTGTTCGATCGAGGCGCGGCCGAGCAGGTCGGGATAGCGCCGGGGGAGGACTTCAAGAGCCCGTTCTCAGGTAACACCATCCAGATCTGTCCGGTCGGGGCGCTCACGGCCCGCACGTACAGGTTCGCCGCGCGACCATTCGACCTGGCCTCAGGCGATTCGATATGCCCCCACTGCGCGTGCGGGTGCAACCTCCGTGTGGATCTCCGCCAGGGCGAGGTGGTCCGGCACCTGGCCCGAGACAACGAGGACGTTAACGACGCCTGGCTCTGCGACAAGGGTCGCTTCGCCTACTCCTTCCCCGACGGGCCGAAGCGGCTGACTACGCCGCTCCTTCGGGTTCCCGGGCTCGAACCGGTCTCCTTCGGGGAGGCGCTGGCGGCAGTGGCGGCCTGGTGCCACGGGGCTCGCGTCGGGGTCGTCGCCGGCGGCAGGCTGTCGGACGAAGACGCGTATGCCCTGTCGAAGCTCGCCCGGACCGCGTTTCGCACGAACGACGTCGACCACCGGGTCGCGGGAGGCGACCCCGGCGCGTTCCCGGCCGAGCGCGCACAGGCCGCGGGCGTGCCGGTGACATACCGGGACGTGGAGCGCGCCAAGGCGATCCTTGTGGTGGGGCTGGACGCGGAGAACGAGCTGCCGATCCTGCACCTCCGGATCAGGAAGGCCGCCCGAGGAGGCGCGAAGGTCTTCGTGATCCATCCTCGTCATACGCGGCTCTGGGACATCGGGCGGCACCTGATGTGCCGCCCAGGGGAAGAGGGGGCGGTCGCGAGGAAGCTTCTGGACGACGCCGACGTCGGTACCCTGACCGGGCAGGCCGCCGCCGTGCTGAGAGAGGCCGGGCCCGATGCCGTGGTCCTGGCCGGGCCGCGCCTGCTCGATAGCCCCGGGGCTGTCGCGGCGGCCTTCGAGCTCGCCCGGGGGATCGAGGCGAAGTTCGCGTTGCTGTGCAGGCGGGCCGGCGACGGCGGCGCGCTTCGCGCCGGGCTGCACCCAGCGCTGCTTCCCGGAGGGCGGGACGTTTCCGCACAAGGGGATCGCACCGGCGTCGAGGCAGTCTGGGGCGACGGGCTACCGCCCGAGCCTGGGCTCGACACGGCTGGGATCCTTGCGGCGGCCGCCCGGCGAGAGATGGACGTGCTTTTCCTGGTGGGGGTGGATCCTCTCAGGGACTTCCCCGACGCCGCGCTGGCTCGCCAGGCGATGGAGAACGTCCGGTACAAGGTCGTGATCGACATCCAGGCGGATGCGATGGGGATCTATGCGGACGCCGTGCTGCCGGCGGCGCCGTTCCTGGAGAAGGACGGCCACTACACGGACTGGGAAGGCCGCTCCCAGCGGCTCAGGCCCGTTCGCAATCCGCTGGGGCTCGCGAGATCCGAGTGGGAGATCTTCCAGGAGCTGTCCGAGGCGATGGGGGCGGACATGGGCCTGCATTCGCTGGACGCGCTCCACGGTGAGATGGCGTCGCTCATTTCCATGCCGGTGGCGGAGGGAGAGCACTCCAACCACATGCCTATGGAAGCCTCCCCCACGCCAAGCGAGGGCGACCTGGTCCTGTTCACCTACCCATTGCTGATCGACGAGGGGAAGCTCTTGGCGGGCGCCGACCGGCTGAAGGAGGCGCTCGAAGAACAGGCGTTCGTCGAGGTTCACCAGGCCGACGCCGAGCGGCTGGGGCTGGAGGACGGCGGTAGGGCGCGGCTGCGAACCGCGGCAGGAGAGGCTGAGCTGGCCGTTCGGGTCACCGAGGGTATCACCCCTGGTTCGGTGTTCGTGCCCTACAACCAGCCCGGGCTTGCCGCCAACACGCTGCTGTCGGGTCGCATGACCGCCGGCGCGACCCTGGAGCCGGCCGGCGCCAAGGTGTCGGCGTGAGCATCCTCGCGAAGATCGACTGGCTGGCCTGGGTCTTGCTCGTCGCGCGCGTCGTGGTCATCTTCGTAGCCCTACTGATGGCGGTGATGATCGTCATCTGGATCGAACGGAAGGTCGTGGCCGACATGCAGATGAGGGTCGGCCCCAATCGTGCCGGGCCTCTCGGGATCCTCATCACGCTGGCGGACGGGATAAAGCTCTTCTTCAAGGAGGGCATTACGCCCGTGACGGCCGACCTCCCGGTCTACCTGGTTGCGCCGCTAGCCTCGATGGTGCCCGCGATGCTGGCATTTGCCGTCATACCGTTTGGGACCGGCGTGCACATCTTCGGCCGGGACGTCCCATTCCAGATCACCGACCTCTCCATCGGGATCCTGTGGATCACCGCGATGGGTTCCCTGGCCGTCTACGGTGTGGTCCTGGCGGGCTGGTCCAGCGGCTCGAACTACCCGCTGCTGGGTTCGATCCGCTCGAGCGCCCAGATGATCTCCTACGAGGTCGGCATGGGCCTTGGACTCGTGGCCGTCATCCTCTACAGCGGGACCCTTTCGATGGCCGGCATCGTCGCCGTGCAGGCCCGCCACTTCCATGTGACCGGCCTCGGCTGGCTGCCGAAATGGAACATCTTCCTGCAGCTCCCGGCCTTCCTGATCTACATGACGGCGGGGCTGGCGGAGACGAACCGGCCGCCTTTCGATCTACCCGAGGCCGAAACCGAGCTGGTGGCCGGGTACCACACGGAGTATTCGGGCATCAAGTTCGCGATGTTCTTCCTGGCCGAGTACATGCACACGATCACCATCTCGGCCGTCGGGGTCACGCTGTTCCTGGGTGGCTGGCACGGCCCGCGGTTCCACATCGTTGCGTGGCTGTGGCCGCTGCTCTGGTTCCTGGTCAAGCTCTACGTGGTCCTGTACGCACTCATCTGGATCCGGGCGACACTCCCCAGGTTCCGATACGACCGCCTGATGAACTTCGGGTGGAAGGTCCTGATCCCTCTGGGGCTGCTCTGGATCCTGGTCACCGCGGCGGCGATAGAGCTGCCCAATCAGTACAGCGATCTCCGAGCTGCGGTGATCGTCGGGGCGGGGACGGTGGCGGTGCTCGCCGTGATGTGGCCGCTGTTCGTGGGGCGGAGGGCGGAGGAGAGGCCGGGATGAGCAAGACCGGGGGGTCGCAGCCGAGCCTTCTCGCGGCGATCGCGCGGGGCGTCTTCAGGGTTGGCCAGGGATTCTCGGTCACGTTCCGTCAGGTGTTCCGCCGGGACGTGACCAAGCAGTATCCGAAGGAGATCGCGCCCCTGCCACCGCGGGCTCACATCGGCAGACACCTCCTCAACCGCCACGAGAACGGCCTAGAGAAGTGCATCGGCTGCGAGCTGTGCGCCTGGGCCTGCCCGGCCGACGCGATCTACGTCGTCGGTGCCGACAACACCGAGGAGATGAGGGTCTCCGCGGGGGAGCGGTACGCGGAGATCTACCAGATCAACTATCTGCGCTGCATTATGTGCGGCCTGTGCGTCGAGGCCTGCCCCACGCGCGCCCTCACCCTGACCAACAACTACGAGATGGCGTTCGAGTCGCGCGAGGAAGCGATCTTCGAGAAATGGCAGCTCCTGGAGCCCCCGCCGCCCCTCGGGACCGCGCCTGGGACCGAACAGGGGCGCTG
>Ga0210378_10000311_pt1 | contig 24140 bp, 22 predicted proteins | sample PLM1_60_b1redo_FD_155465 | JGI IMG/M metagenome (GOLD analysis project Ga0210378, IMG submission 155465) | Groundwater sediment microbial communities from an aquifer in East River, Colorado, USA - PLM1_60_b1 redo | ecosystem: Environmental > Terrestrial > Soil > Riparian zone | place: USA: East...
CCGAGACCCTTGTATCGCTGAGGTTTGACGTTCTTGCCGCGGCTGGGGTTCCGCTTGAACCACTGCTCGCGCTCGGCCTCGGTGTAGGCGTAGAAGACGTCGTCGTCGCTCCTGCCGTACTTGATCTTGTAGAGCGGCGGCTGCGCGATGTAGACGAAGCCGGACTCGACCAGGCCACGCAGGAAGCGGAACAGGAAGGTGAGCAGCAGGGTCCGGATGTGCGAGCCGTCCACGTCGGCGTCGGCCATGAGCACGATCTTGTTGTAGCGGGCCTTGGTGAGGTCGAAGTCCTCGCCGATGCCGGTGCCCATGGCCGTGATGATGGACTGGATCTCGACGTTCTTGAGCGCCTGGTCCAGGCGCGCCTTCTCGACGTTCAGGATCTTTCCGCGGATCGGCAGGATCGCCTGGAAGGTGCGGTTGCGCGCCTCCTTGGCGGAGCCGCCGGCGGAGTTGCCCTCGACGATGAACAGCTCGGCCTGGCGCGGGTCGCGCGAGGAGCAGTCGGCCAGCTTGCCGGGGAGCGAGGAGGACTCGAGCAGCGACTTGCGCCTGGTCAGCTCCCGGGCGTTGCGGGCCGCCATACGGGCCCTCGCGGCCTGGATGCACTTGACCACGATCGCCTTGGCCTGCGGGCCGTGCTCCTCGAACCACTCGTCCAGGGCCTTGTTGGTGGCCTGCTGCACGAACCCCTTGACGTCGGTGTTGCCGAGCTTGGTCTTGGTCTGGCCTTCGAACTGGGGCTCGCGCAGCTTCACCGAGACGATCGCGGTCAGGCCCTCGCGGACGTCGTCGCCGGAGAGGTTGGGGTCCTTCTCCTTGAGCAGCGCGCTGGCCCGCGCGAAGCGGTTGATCGTCGAGGTCAAGGCCGCCCGGAAGCCCTCCTCGTGGGTGCCCCCCTCGTGGGTGTTGATGGTGTTGGCGAAGGTCGCGACCGCGTCGTTGTAGCTCGAGTTCCATTGCATGGCGACCTCCACGTAGTGGGAGTTCGCCTGGCTCTCGAAATAGATGATCTGCGGGTGGACCGGCTCCTTGGCGGCGTTGATGTGGGCGACGAAGTCACGGATCCCGCCCGCGAACTCGTAGACCTCGGACTTCTGCTCGCCGCGCTCGTCGGCGAGGGTGATGCGCAGGCCGGCGTTGAGGAAGGCCATCTCGCGCATCCGGTTGGAGAGTGTCTCGAAGCGGAGCTCGGTATCCTCGAAGACGTCCGGGTCGGGCCAGAAGGTGACCGTCGAGCCGTGGCCCCTGGCCTTGCCGACCCGCTCCAGCGGGCCGATGGGCACACCGCGCTCGTAGGACTGGCGGTGACGCCAGCCGTCGCGGACCACCTCGACGTCGAGCCGCTTGGAAAGCGCGTTCACCACCGAGACGCCGACCCCGTGGAGTCCACCGGAGACGGCGTAGGAGTCGCCGCCGAACTTGCCGCCGGCATGCAGGGTGGTCATGACCACCTCGAGGGCCGAGCGGTGCTCGATCGGATGCTCGTCCACGGGGATGCCGCGACCGTCGTCGACCACCCGGACGCCGCCGTCGGCGGTCAGGGTGATGTCGATCCTGGTGCAGTAGCCGGCCAGGGCCTCGTCGACCGCGTTGTCGACGACCTCGTAGACCAGGTGGTGCAGGCCCTTCGGCCCGGTCGACCCGATGTACATGCTAGGACGCTTGCGGACAGCCTCCAGCCCTTCGAGCACGGTGATCGATTCGGCGGTGTAGCTCGTGACCATTGGACTCCTCGTCAGCCCCGGATCAGGCACGGCGCGGGAAGGCACACCGTCCGTCGTGGATCGGACGGGCGCAGAACGCGGTGCGCGGAGAGGGGGAAGATCCCCTGCGAGTATACCACGGATTCGGCCCTCCATTGCTTCGTTCGTGCAGGTCAGAGGGTACATGGAGGCCGTGACAGTGGCGTGCCGCGCCGCTGGCGGCAGACGGCGTGGCGGGTCAGGAGCCGCGCCGGCGCCCGTCGTCGGTGCGCACCTGGATGCCGCGAACGATTCCGGGTCCGCAGACGGCCGCTAGCCGGTCGAGCAGCGTGCCCTTGAGGTACGCCAGTTGGGTCGCCCACGCGGCGGAGTCGGCCACCACCTGCAGCGTCCCGTCGTCTTCGAGCCGGCTCGGCCGGCAGTGAACGGCGACCGTCTCGCCGACCACCTCGGGCCAGCGAGCAACGACCCTGGCGGCCGCCAGGCGACCCTCCCACCCACGAGCGCGCAGCACCGCAGCCAGCTCGGCCCCGATTGGCCGCGGGTCATGGCTGCGACGCATCGGCTGCTCCTCGGTCGCTCACGGCCCGCTGGCGCTCGACCGCGCCTGGTTCCACGTGAAACACGGCCGCTTGGAACCCCGGAGGCAGCTCCTCGGCCACCGCCGCGGTCACGACCGCCTGCTCGGCCGCCCGGGCCACTTCGGCCACCCGCCCGCGTCTGCTCTGGTCGAGCTCGGCGAACACGTCGTCCAGGAGCAGGACCGGCTCCTCGCCCTCGTCCGCCAGCAGCCAGTGGGCCCCGAGCCGGAGGGCGAGCGCCAGTGACCATGCCTCTCCGTGGGAGGCGTGGGTGCGGGCGGGCAGCGCGCGCAGGCTGAGCGCGAGGTCGTCCCGATGAGGGCCGGAGAGCGTGATCCCGCGCTCGACCTCGCGCGGGCGGTCGGCGAGCAGCCGCTCGCGAAGTGCCTGGCCGAGCTTGGCCGGATCAGGATCGAGCTCGGCGGGCCCCCCGAGGGACGAGACGTAGATCGCCTCTACGAGATCGTCGCGGGCGGCGAGCTGCTGGTAGGCCTTCGTCGTCAGCGGCGTCAGCGCGGCCACGAGCCGGAGCCGCTCGGCCCAGATCTCGGCGCCTGCCGTCGCCAGCTTCTCGTCCCACACGTCGAGGGTGGCCAGCGCGGTCGCGGGCAACCGGCCGCCGGCGCTCCGCAGCAGGGTGTTGCGCTGCCGCAACACCCGGTCGTAGTCCTGCCGGCTGCCGAGATACCGAGGGAGGCGCTGGGTCGCCAGGATGTCGAGGAAGCGTCGTCGTTCCTCGGGATCACCGCGGACTAGACCGAGGTCCTCCGGGGCGAACATGGTCGCTCGGACGACGCCCAGCACGTCGCGCGCCCGCGGCACGGTGGTGCCGTTGACCCGCCCCCGGACGCCACTACCAGGGCGGAGCTCGACGTCCACCCGGACCTGGCGGCCCTCCCGGATCGCGACGGCGCGGATCAGCGCCGCGTCGGCGCCGGCTCGCACGAGGCTTGCGTCCTGCGCCACCCGGTGAGAACCCAGCGTCGCCAGGTAGCCGATGGCCTCGAGCAGGTTGGTCTTGCCCACCCCGTTCCCCCCGACCAGCACCGAGACGCCAGCCGGCAGGTCGACCCCCAGCGACGGGTGGTTCCTGAAGTCGACAAGTTCCAGGCGTTCAACTCGCATGCCCGGCCATCCTCACGTCCACCGGTAGTCGGATGGTGAGCGCACCGAGCCCGGCACGACCTGGGCGGCCGGCCCTTGGGGGGGTTCGGGGAGGAGCGAGCTCCCCCCGAATGAACCCGGGACTCCGTGGACCATCTATCCAGGCAACCGCACAGGCATCAGCAGATAGAGGAAACCCTTTCGGTCGTTGCCGTGGATCAGGGCCGGCTTGAGTCCGTCGCGAACCTCGATGACCACCTCGTTGTCCTCGACCGCACCGACCCCTTCGCTCAGGTACACGGGGTTGAAGGCGACCGTGAGGCCCTCGCCCTCGTACTTTGCCTCCACAGCGGCCGCCCCCCTGCCGACGTCCTGCAGGCTGCCGTCGACCTGAAGCCGCTCGCGCTCCAGGGTCAGCCGCACCGGGTTGTTGTTCTGCCCGTACGGGGTGACCTGCTTGAGCGCGTCCAGGAGGGTCTGCCGGTCGACGGTGACCACGCTCTCGTACCCGGACGGGATGAGGCTGCGGAACTTCGGGAACTCGCCCTCGACCAGCCGCGAGGTGAGCCGCCGTCCCCCGCCGGCGAAGGTCACCTGGTGGGGCTCGATGCCGATCTCGACGGTTGCCTCGCCGGACAGCGCCCTGGCGGCCTCCGTGAGCGCCCGTGCGGCCACCAGCGCGGTCATGGCCGGGTGCTGCCAACTCCAGTCGAGCTCGCGGACGGCGAGCCGGTACGAGTCGGTCGCCGCGAGGGTCAGGTGCTCGGACCCGGCCTCGAACAGCACGGCGGTCAGCATCGGTCGCGACTCGTCGTGGGAGGCGGCGCGCCCGACCTGGGCGGCTGCGCCGGCCAGGGCCTCGCCGGGCAGCGTGCCGACATGCTCGAGGGAAGGTTGGGTGACCGACGGGAAGTCATCCGCGTCGAGCAACCGCAACTCGTGGGTGATCTGGCCGCGTCGCACCTCGAGGCCTCCGTCGCCGGCCTCGACCTCGACCAGGCCGGTCGGGAGGTTGCGGATCACGTCCCCGAAGATGCGGCCGGGGACGACGACGCGCCCGTCCGCCTCGCCGCGCACCTCGATGACCGCCTCACCGGTGTTCTCGAGGTCGGTCGAGACGAGTCGGAGCCGCTGTCCCTCGAGCTCGAGCAGGGTCCCACCGAGCACCGGGAGGGTGGGCCGGGTCGAGACCGTGCGGCTGACCCACGCCACCGCGTCGGCGAAGTTGTCGCGCTCAGTCGTGAACTTCAAGGCAGTCGACCTCCCGAGCTATCCCCAGGGACTTGGTGTTACAGGCTGTAGAGCTAGAGATCCTTGCAAGAACCGTAGGCGCTGTGGGCATGTGGATGCAGGGCCGATCGCCCAGCGTGCCGGGCCCGGCGCCGTCCCCGTTGGGGTGGGGACGCCGCACCCGGACCGTCCCCAGGCGCGGCGGCCGTCGGCACGGGGCGCCGGTCGTCCCCCGGTCGTCGACAGGTTGTCCCCACCTCGTCCCCAGACGCAGGCCATCGCGCTCACGGCCCCTGCTGGGCCCGGACCTTGACCCGGTTGGTCAGCTCCTGGACCTGGTTGTAGATGCTGCGACGCTCCCGCATGAGGCCGCGGATCTTCTGGGTGGCGTGCATCACCGTGGTGTGGTCGCGGCCGCCGAAGGCCTGGCCGATCTTGGGCAGCGACAGGTCGGTCAGCTCGCGGGTCAGGTACATGGCCATCTGGCGCGCGGTGACCAGGAGCCGGGAGCGGTTGGAGCCGGTCAGGTCCTCGATGGCCAGGCCGAAGTAGGTGGCCGTCTCGGCCATGATGAGCGGGACGGAGACCTCGCGTCCCCCCTCGTCGGGGAAGAGGTCCTTCAGGACGATCTCGGCGAGGGCCAGCTCGATCGGGCTGCCGTTCAGGGACGCGAACGCCGTGACCCGGATCAGTGCGCCCTCCAGCTCACGAATGTTCGACTGTACCTTGGAGGCGATGAACGACAGCACGTCGTCGGGCACGTTGAGGCCGTCCGCGCTGGACTTCTTACGCAGGATGGCGATGCGGGTCTCGAGGTCGGGCGGCTGGATGTCGGTGATGAGCCCCCATTCGAAGCGGCTCCGCAGGCGGTCCTCGAGGGTGGCGATCTGCTTGGGCGGGCGATCCGAGGAGATCACGATCTGCTTGTCGGCGTTGTGGAGGGCGTTGAAGGTATGGAAGAACTCCTCCTGCGTGCGTTCCTTGCCCTCCAGGAACTGGATGTCGTCGATCAGGAGGATGTCGTTGTCCCGGTACCGGCGCTGGAACCCACCGGTGCGGTCGTCGCGGATGGCGTTGATGAACTCGTTGGTGAACTGCTCGCTGGACACGTAGCGGATGCGGGCCTGCGGGTAGAGGTTGCCGGCGTAGTGGCCGATCGCATGGAGTAGGTGGGTCTTGCCGAGCCCTGCGCCCCCGTAGATGAACAACGGGTTGTAGGACTTGGCCGGCGCCTCGGACACCGCCACCGCCGCGGCGTGGGCGAAGCGGTTGGACGAGCCGATCACGAACCGCTCGAACGTGTACTTGGGCGTCAGCTGGGGGCGTTCGGCGGCTGGGCGGGGGACGACGACCGGCCGAGGTTGCTCCTCGTCACCGGTGTCCTCCAGCGGCCGCACGGTGACCCGCACCTGCAGCGGCCTCCCTGCCACCTTGGCGAGGGCGGCAGCCACGGTCGGCGCGTACCGCTGCTCGACCCATTCCTTGACGAACTCGTCGGGGACGGCCAGGACCAGCGTGTCGCCGGCGAGCGTCACCGGCCTGGTCTGCCCCAGCCAGGCCTTGTGGGACCCGGCGCCGTCGAGCGAATCGAGACAGGCAGTCCAGATCGCCGCCGCCTCGTCGTGGAGCTCCTCGGCCACTGCCCGTTCGCCCCTTTCCGGCACCCGGAATCCCTGGCTACCCCACAGTGTGCGACGTCGCTGCGACACACTTGTGCTACCACCGGGCCAGTCGCAACCTACATATCCACACCCCCATCCACAGGTGTGGAGAACCCCAACCCTGCGGACGCGGTAGCCCGACCGGGCCGGTACCGGGAGAGACGGCAGACCCTCGTCGAGAGGGTGGGTGACCGTGACGGGGAAGCCGGGCCAGACGTGCGGGCCGCCGACTGAAGGCGGCCGGAGAATAGCATCGCCGCCCGCCAACGCTCAAGGGCCGGACTTGCGGTCCAACGGTGGCAAGGGCTCGCGTTGACGGCGTTCGCACGGGGACCGTACCATCGTCTTTCGGCGCATTCTCTGCGCCCTTACTCTGCCTGCCCTCCGCCTCGACCGGGTTAGGAGCCGTCGTCGTGAAACGTACATTCCAGCCGAACACCCGTAAACGCGCCAAGACCCACGGCTTCCGGGTTCGCATGCGCACGCGCGCTGGGCGCGCGATCCTCGCTCGCCGCCGGGCCAAGGGCCGCGCGCGGCTCTCCGCCTAGGCCCTGGGGGCAGGGACATGGCAGCCGTGAACCGCCTGAGCTCCCCGGCGGCGTTCCGCTCGGTGTTCTCGACGGGACGCTCCTACGCCCATGGCGTGGTCGTCCTGTACGTCGCCAAGCGGGCGACCGGAGGGGGGCCGGCCCGGGCGGGCTTCGTCGTCAGCCGCAAGGTCGGAGGCGCCGTGGCCCGCAACCGCGCCAAGCGGCTGCTGCGAGAGGCGCTGCGGCTGGAGGGGCGGGAACTGCCGGACGGCCTTGACGTGGTCGTCGTGGCCCGGCCGAGCGTGGCCGGCGTCTCCTATCGTGAGGTCGCCGGCGACCTGCGGGACGTGCTGAGCGCAGCCGGCCTGCGTGGAGGAGATGGCGGTTGAGCGACCAGGTCGCGGAGGGTGTCCGGCCGAGCAGGCCGGCGATCCTGCTGACCGCGCTCATCGGCGGATACCAGCGGTGGATCAGCCCCTTCCTCGGTGACCGGTGCCGCTTCCACCCGTCCTGCTCCGTCTATGCGAAGACGGCGATCGAGGTGCACGGTGCCGCCAAGGGCTCCTGGCTGGCGTTGCGGCGGCTGCTCAAGTGCCAACCGTTCCATCCGGGAGGATTCGACGACGTTCCGCCGGCCACCGGGCGGGTCAAGTCCGGCCGCAGGGGGTACGGTGAGATGGCGAGCGCCGGCCCGCCGCAGAGAGGTTCTTCGTGATCGAGCTTTTCAACAACTTCCGCGACTTCCTGTATGAGGTCCTCAAGTTCTTCCAGGACCTCACCGAGCCGGTGCTGGGTAGCCAGAGCTACTGGTTCTCGATCGTGCTGCTCACGATCTCCGTGCGGATCCTGCTGATCCCGCTGACCGTCAAGCAGGTCCGCTCCACCAGGGTCATGTCCGAGCTCGCTCCGGAGATCAAGAAGCTGCAGGCGAAGCACAAGAACGACCGGCAGAAGCTGAACGAGGAGATGATGGCGCTCTACAAGGAGCGCGGCTTCAACCCCATGGCCGGCTGCTGGCCGCTGCTCGCGCAGATGCCGTTCTTCTTCGCCCTCTACCAGGTGATCATCGCCGGCCGGCTTGGGTTTGCCAACGAGGCCAACATCCTTCGCCACCAGACCTTCTTCGGCGTGCCGCTGGAGCAGCACTGGTGGGCGCTCGAAGGTGCCGACAAGATCTTCTCCGCCGCCGGGCTGACGATCCTGCTCCTGACCACCACCATGTCGCTCACGACCTACATCTCGCAGCGGCAGCTCATGAGCAGGCAGGCGGCCCAGGTGAACCCGCAACAGCAGATGCTCATGCGGATCATGCCGCTGATGTTTTTCGTGTTCGCGGTCAACGTGCCCTTGGCACTCATCGTTTACTGGGTGACGACGAACTTCTGGAGCGTCGGGCAGCAGTACATGCTGCTGCGGACGGCTCCGGCGCCCGCCGGCGCAGCCGGCGCCGCGGTCCCTGCTCCCGCGTTGGTCGAGGAGGGTGGCGGGCGCAAGGGGCTTGGCTTGCTCAACCTGTTCCGTGGCTTCGCGCAACCGCGGGTCCAGCCCTCCGATGGCGACGCCGCCACGAGCCGGAACGGCGAACGGCCGGCGCGCGCCGGGGAGGGCAAGGCGCCCGCAAAGCCAGCCGGGTCGGCCAGCAAGGGCGGCCAGACGAAGGCAGGGCAGAGCGGCCGGCAAGGTGGCGGGCGGCAGGGCACCAGTGGCAGCCGGAAGTCCGGGAGCAGGTCCGGAAAGGGCAAGGCGAGTGGCCCACGCCGAGGCAAGCGGTAGGACCGTGGAGTTGGCGGCCGCTGCTGCGGCCGCCGAACTCGGTCTTCCGCCCGACCAGGTCGAGGTCGAGGTCATCGAGGAAGCCATCCCGTCCACCTTCGGCGTGATCGGCAGTCCGGCCCGTGTTCGGGTGACGCCGCGCAGCTCGGCGACCACCGTCGCCTCGTTGGCCGGCGAGGGGCTTGGTTCCGCCCCACGCACCGCCACCGCCACGCTCACCGCCGGGACCGCGGTCACGGCCGCCAACCCGGTCGAAGCCACGACGCGGCCGCCTCGCCGAGAGCACCGGGACGAGCCCGTCGACGCTGAAGTCGTCGGGGCCGACACCGAGCTCGCCGGCGACTTCCTCGAAGGGCTCCTGGACGCCATGGACGTCGACGGTGACATCACCACCTGGATCGACGAGAACGGCGGCCACATCGAGCTGGAGGGCCAGGACCTGGATGCCCTCGTCGGACCCAACGGCGAGACCCTCGATGCCCTGCAGGAGCTGACCCGCCTCGCGGTGCTGCGGCAGACCCGGCGACGGGCTCGCGTTTTCCTCGATGTCAATGGCTATCGCGCGCACCGCCGCGAGCAACTCGCCGTCGTCGCCAGAGCGGCGGCGGAGCAGGTTCTCCAGACTCGGGAGGACCACGAGTTCCAGCCGATGACCCCCGCCGAGCGAAAGGCCATTCACGACGCCGTCGCAGCGATCGAGGGCGCTCGGACGGAGAGCCTCGGCGAAGAGCCGCACCGGCGCGTGGTCATCCGTCCCGCCTGAAGTTTCACGTGAAACATCCGCATTGGCGGCGGGAGTCATTGCGAGTGGCCTCGTTCGAGTCGGACCCGGAAGAGCTCCAGGAACTCGAAGCTGCGTACGGCGATGCGGTACGGCTCGGCTTTCTCGGCCCACGGGAGGAAGCGCGGCTCCGGGAACGCCACCTCGACGACGCCCTGGGCCTGGCGGCGATCCGGCGGCCCGGTTCTGGCGAACGGTGGGTCGACCTCGGGTCTGGCGCCGGCCTGCCCGGCCTGCCGCTCGCATTCAAGTTCCCCGGGACATCCTTCACCCTGGTCGACGCCCAGCGGCGCCGGCTCGACTGGGTCGCCGCGACAGCCGCCAAGCTCCACATCGACAACGTGACCGTGATCCATGCTCGCCTCGAGGAGTACGGCCACGGGTCCGGCCGGGAGACCTTCGACGTTGCGACCGCCAGAGCGCTGGGAGCCCTTCCGGTCGTGGCCGAGCTGGGCCTCCCGCTCCTTCGGGTCGGTGGCGTGCTGCTGGTTCCACGCGGTCGGCCCGCCGGAGCCGAGCTCGAACATGCGACCACCGCCTGCCGGCAGCTTGGCGGCCGGGTCCAAGACGTTGTCCCCAACCCGAGCTCGCCGATTGACCGGGTCGGGTTCGTCGTTATCATGGCAAAGATCGCCGCGACCTCCCCCCGCTTCCCCCGGCGATCCGGTGTGCCGGCGCGAACTCCGCTCGGCCAGTGACGCCAGTAGCGCTGACCGTCTGGCGTCATTGAGAGAAGGCTGGCGGAGTGCCGTCAGGGTGGTGCTGTAGGTTGCTGCGGGGTCGAGGAAGTGAGCAGGGGACGGTCGTTGGCCGTCGCCGGGCTTCACGCCTGTCGTTCCGTGACCGGATTGGTCGAGCGCAGGGGTCGCCTGGAGGGAGGCCGGCGTCGCCGCATGCGGTCAGCAGGGACGCTGGACAGGCTCGACTGGGTATCCGGATGCTCCGGTGCCGCCTCGAGGTGCAGTTGAAGGGAGGCGGGATCCATCGCTCGGCAACCTCATGACGAGCCGCAAGTCCCGACGAGGCGAACGGGCGGGCTGTTCAGCAGACTTCTCGCGGCGCTGGGGCTGCGACGACGGAGCAGAGCCGGGAGCCCGGTAGCAGAACGCGAACGCGAGCAGCAGGGCAATCGGATGGGGCCGGTATCGCCACCGGCGCCCGTCGTGGGTAGGGAAGGGGTCGTGCAAGCGTCACCCGCGGGCGAGACGAGCGGGCGCGTCGCCTTCCCGAGATCAAGGCAGGACGGTGAGACGTCGACGGTGGATCAGTCTCGGGAGTGGCCGTTCCGCGACACCGCACCCAGGCAGGACCCAGCCGTATCTCGACCCGACCCGATCTGGGGAGACGACGCACCCCACTCCGTCAGGTGGCACATGGGCATGGCCACCGGCGAGGAGGACCCGGACCAGGCCGAGCAGCCGGGGACGACGACGGAGGCCGTCGACCCCTCTGCCGGCGGCCCAGGATGGTTCTCGGTCGATCCGAGTTCCTACCCGTTCGAGGGGTCCGACGATGCTCGCCGAGCGTCCGGCTCCACCGGGAGGGGACAGTCCGGCCACGATGTCTCGGTCGATCGGCACACCGAACCTCCCGGCCCAGACCTCATCCACGCCGGGATGGTGCATGTCGATCCCGAGCCCGGCATCGACCCGCCGGCGGGGATCGGCGGCCCGAAGGATTCGGCCACCGACGGCGGCGATACCCGGGAGGGATCCCGGCGGGACCCCGCGACCACGGGACCGGAGATGGCCGGCCGCCGCGAAGCGCGTCCCGGCGACCCGCCCGGTGAGACCATGCGGCGAGGTCCGGAGCGGACCGGAGGTGGCCCGGCCGATGGGGGCAGTCGGCAGGGCTGGCTCGCCGCCCGCCGGCCGTTCGCGGAGCTGCCCGGAAGCGAGCAGTCGTCCAGCCAACCCTGGCCACCGTCTCCCGCAGCCGGCCCCGGCCGAAGCCGGGATCCAGACGCGTCGGGCCCGCTCGGGGGAACCGGGTCATCCGTCGGACCGGTGGATGCCTCACCCGGTGCGGCGATGTCCGAGTTGCCGCACCGTTCCGGCGAGCCGGCCCTCGACCCGGACGGGTCGTTGCATGAACGGGAACGCGGGAGGGATTCGGGGACCAGGCCCGGTGTGGCGGCAGGCACGGGGGATGGACCCGGGGTCGACGCCGCGCTGGAGGTCGGGAGGGAGGCTGGCACGGTTCGGGAGTCCGACCGGGACGCCGCGCCGGTGCCGTGGACCGAGCCGGCGTTACCGATGCCGTGGCCGCCTCCGAGGGAAGCTCCAGCCGGAGAAGGAAACGGGGGCCTGCCTGCGGAGGACGAGCCGGACTTGCCACCAGCGCCGGACCCTCGCTGGCCGCGCCTCTTCTCTGTCGCCGTCGGGACGGGCACCGATCACCTCGATCGAGGAGATGACCCTCAGCCCCACCAGCGTGTGGCCGGGCACGATGCTCCGCCGCCCGGTCCGGCGCCGCCCGGCGGCGACCAGGCGACCACCTCGCCGCCGCCGTGGCATCGGCAGCGGCCGGACGGTAGCGGCGAGGACGCCACCACCACGATCGCCGTGGACGCTGGGCCGTCGGAACCGGCCGGCGGCAAGCACGACGTGGTCCAGGGCGGCATCGATTCGACTAGCGGACACGGTGCCGGCGTGGCGTCGGAAGCCGCCGCCGGGCAGGCAGGAGAAGTCCCGGCCCCACCCACGGGGCCGGCGGAGACCGAGCAGATTGCGAGCAGACCGCCGACCAGCGCGAGTGGCGCCTCTTCTGGAGCACACGCGAACATGGCGGCTGCTGGCCAGTCGAACCCTTCCGTTGCAGGCGCAACGGAGGGAGGTGGTGGAGTGGTGAATCAACGACCCGAGAACCGATCCATCGAGGAGGACGAGGCAGCCATCGCCGTCCGGGAGGCAGTGTCGCGTGCCGCGGCTCAAGCTGGAGTTGACGTTTCACGTGAAACATTGCCGGACGCGCTCGTGGGGCCGACGCCGTCGACTCCTCCGGGTGCGGTGGTGGAGGCCCCTGGCGACACCCCGCGGATCGACAGCGAGACGGCGGCCCGGAACGCACGCGTCACCTTCAGGATCCACACGGACGGCACGAACGGCCATGGCCGCATCCTCGCCGTCGCCAACCAGAAGGGCGGAGTAGGGAAGTCGACGACTGCGGTGAACCTCGGGGCCTACCTCGCCCTTGCCGGGGCACGGGTGCTCGTGGTCGACCTCGACCCACAGGGCAACGCCTCCACCGGGCTCGGCCTCGATCACCGCGAGATCGAGCCCTCGATCTACGACGTGCTCACCGGCGAAACCCCACCAGCGACCGCCATCCGAGCCACCACCGTGGCGAACCTGTACGTCCTCCCCAGCACGATCGACCTGGCCGGGGCGGAGGTCGAGTTGGTCAGCGCCATGTCGCGCGAGGGCCGGCTGGGGCGGGCGCTCGAGACGATCTACCAGTACTACGACACCGTCCTGATCGACTGCCCACCGTCGCTCGGCTTGCTCACCGTGAACGCGCTCGCGGCCGCCGACGAGCTGTTGATCCCGATCCAGTGCGAGTACTACGCACTCGAAGGCCTCGGCCAGCTCCTCCGCAACGTGGAGTTGGTTCGCGCGAACCTCAATCCGGAGCTTCGTATCGGCGGCATCGTGCTGACGATGTACGACGGCCGGACGCGTCTTGCCGAGCAGGTCGTCCAGGAGGTGCGCAAGCACTTCAGCGATCTCGTCTACCAGACGGTCGTTCCCCGCAGCGTCCGGCTCTCGGAGGCTCCGGGCTATGGCCTTCCCATTGCCCTTTACGATCCCCTCTCGCGTGGTGGCATCGCATACCGTGATCTCGCCTTCGAGCTCGCGGAGCGAAGTGGCTTGCTCGCGCCGACCGGAGAAGGAGCCATCTGATGCGACGCCGTGGCGGCCTCGGCCGCGGACTCGAAGCTCTGATCCCCAGCAACCCTCAGGACGACGACCGTCGTGAGGCCCAGCCTGGCACCGGCGGCGAACCGTCCACCGTGCGGTTGGGTCGGCCGGCAGATCCATCGGCACCAACCTTCGATGAGATCCCGCTCGACCGCATCGATCCAAACCCGCGTCAGCCTCGCGAGGCCTTCGACGAGGAGCTCCTCCAGGACCTGACCACCAGCATCGAGGCGGTCGGGGTGCTGCAGCCGGTCGTGGTCCGTCCGAACGGCGAGCGCTTCCAGATCGTGATGGGGGAGCGGCGGGTCCGAGCAGCCAAGGCAGCCGGCCTGGAGCGCGTCCCTGCCATCGTCCGCACCACCGAGGACGACTTCCTGCTCCGCGATGCACTCCTGGAGAACATCCACCGTGAGGACCTGAGCCCCATCGAGGAGGCGGCGGCCTACGAGCAGCTACTGGCCGACTTCGCGATCACGCAGGAGGAGCTGGCGGGCCGGCTCGGACGGAGCCGCTCGGTGATCGCCAACACGATGCGACTGCTGCGCCTGCCGGCGAGCGTGCAGCGCCGGATCGCGGCCAGGACGTTGTCGGCCGGTCACGGTGTCGCGGTTCTGTCACTCGACGATCCCGTGCAGCAGGAGCGTCTCGCGGACAAGATCGTTGCCGAGGGACTGACGGTCCGGATGGCGGAAGAGCTGGCCCAGCGCATCAAGCGGGGCGAGCCGCTGCTGGACCCGAACGAGCGGCCACGGCTTCGCGTCCGCCCGGTCATGCAGGCGCCCGGGATGGCCGATCTGGCCGAGCGGCTCTCCGACCGTCTCGAGACCCGGGTACGGGTCCAGCTCGGCAAGCGCAAGGGCAAGGTGCTGATCGAGTTCGCGACCCTGGACGACCTGCGGCGGATCTGTGACGCGATCGGCCTGGACCACGGCACGGTCGCCGCCGCCGGGTCGTCGGACGATCCGAAGGTTGTCCAGGCCGACTCGCAGCAGCGAGCCAGCGACGGGCGCGTCAGCGAACCCGCGTCGGTGTAAACGCCGTCAAGGTCCCGCGTGCCGTCGTCCTGGCACGCACCGCACCGCGGGGCGCTGATCAGCGGGGCCTGCGGGCGACGGCACGGTCGGTGAGGTGCGCCGCCAGGTCCGTGAACGAGATACCGGCGGCGTCGGCGGCCATCGGTACCAGGCTGGTGGTGGTCAGGCCGGGGCCCGTGTTGACCTCGAGGATGTGGCAGACGCCGTCGTCGTCGAGGATCGCGTCGACCCGCGAGAGGTCACGACAGCCGAGCGCGAGGTGCGCGGCGTGGGCCGCGTCGAGGCAGCGCTCGGTCACCACCGGGTCCAGCTCCGCCGGCGCACGGAACTCGGCCGCACCATGGGTGTAGCGGGCGGCGAAGTCGTACCAGCCTTCCTTGGGCCGAATCTCGACGGCCGGCAGCGTGGCCAAGCCGTCGACCACTGCCAGAGCGAGCTCCGTGCCGGACACTCGCTGCTCGAGCAGGACCATGTCGTCGTATCCGAAGGCCGCCATGAGCGCCGCCGGGAGCTGCTCGGGCCGCTCGACCAGCCGGATGCCAAGGGCCGATCCGCCGCGGTTCGGCTTGACCACCAGCGGCAGGCCGAGCTCGCCCATGGCCTGGTCGAGGAGCACGCCGACACCGAGCTCGCGCAAGGCCCCCTCGGCCAGCGGGATGGCGGGCGGGACGGTCAGGCCCGCGTGGCGCAGCACCGACTTGGCAGCCAGCTTGTCGAAGGCGAGCCGGCTGGCTTCGAAGCTCGACCCCGTGTAGGGGAGACCGAGCAGTTCGAGGATCGCCGCCACGGTGCCGTCCTCGCCGAAGCGACCGTGCAGCGCGAGGAACGCGACGTCGAACTGTCCGCCACGGAGCGCCTCGACAAGCTGGTCGTCGGCGTCCAGCTCGCCGACGCGGTAGCCGCGCTCCTTGAGCGCGTCGGCGACCCGGCCACCGGAGCGGAGCGAGACCTCGCGCTCGAACGAGAGCCCGCCCGCGATCACCGCGACCGAGCAGTCGAAGCTCACTGCACCCCTCCCCAGCCCGCGGGCCGGCCGGGATCGTCCTCGGGATCGGCCATGGGCACGCCGCCGAGCGCGCGCAGCAGGTCGAGCTCCTCCTCGACCACGCCGCCGAGGCGGCGGACGCCCTCGCGGATCCGCTCCGGCGGTGGGAAGCAGTAGGAGAGGCGCAGGCAGGAGGCGCCCTGCCCGTCGGCGTAGAACGCCCCACCGGGGACGTAGGCGACTCGGGCGGTGATCGCCTTGGCCAGCATGGCGCGGCTGTCGAGCTGGTCGGGGAGCCGTGCCCAGACGTAGAAGCCGCCGGCCGGCTTGGTCCAGGTCACCCCCGCCGGGAAGTCCTCGGCGAGCGCGTCGAGGATCGCGTCGCGCCGCTCCCGGTAGACGTCCCGGAGCGCTTTGAGCGTCTCGCGCCACGGGTAGCCGGCGAACCAGCGGTAGGCGACCGCCTGGGTGAAGCTCGAAGAGCAGAGGTCTGCCGCCTCCTTGACCAGGACGAGCCGCTCGCGCAGCGCTGGCGGGACCAGGGCCCAGCCGACGCGCAGGCCCGGGCAGAAGACCTTGGAGAGCGTGCCGAGGTAGACGACGTTGTCCGGGTCGCGGGCCCGCAGGGCGTCCGGCGGGTCATTCTCGAAGCCCAGCATCCCGTAGGGGTTGTCCTCGAGGATCAGGACGTTGTGCCGCCGGGCGAGCTCGACCACCCGGTCGCGACGGCCGGCGGCCAGTGTCACCCCCGCCGGGTTGTGGAAGTTCGGCACCGTGTACAGGAACTTGACGCGCCGACCGTCACGTTCAAGCCGTGTGAGGGTATCGGCGAGTGAGTCGGGATCGATCCCCTCGTCGTCGAGCGGCACGTGGCACACCTCGACCTGGTACTGGGAGAAGGCCGAGAGGGCGCCGACGTAGGACGGCCCCTCGGCCACGATCACATCGCCGGGATCGCAGAACATCCGGGCCAGCAGGTCGAGTGCCTGCTGCGAGCCCTCGGTGACCACCACGTCACCGCCCGAGCCGCGGATGCCTTCGTGGCGCATCAGCTCGGTGAGCACCTCGCGCAGGCGCGGGTCACCCTGGCCGCCCGCGTACTGCAACGCGCTCGGGCCCTCCTCGGCCAGCACCTCGTCGACCACGTCGCCGACCACGTCGAACGGGAGCGCGGCGGTGAACGGCATGCCGCCCGCGAGGCTGACGACCTCGGGACGGGAGGCGACGGCGAACAGGGCCCTGATCTCGGATGCGGTCATGGCGCGGGTGCCACGGGCATAGCGGTCGCGGAAGGGGTCGTCGGCGCGCATGGGCGGAAGGATACGCCACCCTGGCGACCCCCCTTCCCGGCTGCTAGCATCGTGCCGCTACCTGGCCTTGCGAACATTCCTCTTGGTGCCAAGTCCCTCGCTGCCACTGCTCCGCCGCCTTGGGGGGAGCTTCCTCGTGGGCGCACTGGTCGGCCTTGTCTGGGCGCTGCTGGTCATCCATCGCCGCCCCCGGCTCCTGTCCGGGACCGGCTGACCGTGGGCCGCAAGCTGGTCCCGCTGGGGATCGAGGCGATCGACCTGCTGCCTCAGCCGTGCCGCCGCTGCGTGTTCTGGGAGCTCGGGGCCAAGGCGCGTCCTCGCGGCTCGGAGGATGCGGGCCTCCAGAAGGAGGCCTGGCTGTCCTCGGTCGTCCTCGAGTGGGGACCCGCCGGCCACGTGCTGTCGGTCGACGGCACGGTGGCCGGGTACTCGCTGTACGCCCCCACCCAGTACCTCGACCAGGTGGGCTTCGAGGCTGCTCGACCGGTCAGCCGCGACGCGGTGCTGCTCGCCACGCTTGCCGTCCTACCCGCCTTCGAGGGCCAAGGCATCGGCCGGGTCCTGCTGCAGACCATGGCCCGGGACCTGACCAAGCGGAAGCTGCGGGCGGTCGAGGCGTTCGCCGACCGCGCGCCGACCGGGCGGGACTGCCGCATCCCGGCCGGGTTCCTGGAGGCGAGTGGCTTCCAGGTGGTCCGGGAGCATCCGCGCTATCCGCTGATGCGGATGGATCTGCGGACGGCGCTCAGGTGGAAGGATGCGCGGGAGGCGGCGCTCGAGGCGTTGCGGGTGCCGGCGCCGGCGCAGCCGGTATTGCGGCCTGTGCCGACTGCGCGGCCACGAGCCTGACTCGCCGTGGTGGTCCGGGTGGTCCGGACGGCGAGAGCCCGGCCACCGGGGCCGGGCTCTGGGAGGTTGTGTCTGGGTTGAGGTCAGGTGATGAACTCGCCGAGTTCGGTGAGGATGTTGCGCTTGGGCATGGCGCCGATGAGGCGCTTCTTCTCGACGCCGCCGATGAAGAGGGAGAGGGTGGGGATGCTCATCACCCCGTAGCGCATGGCGACCTCGGGGTTCTCGTCGACGTTCAGCTTGGCGATGGTGACCTTGCCCTTGTGCTCCTCGGCGATCTCCTCGAGCACCGGAGAGATCATCTTGCAAGGTCCGCACCACTCGGCCCAGAAGTCGACAAGCACGGGCGTGCTCGACTGGAGCACCTGGCTGTCGAACGTGGCGTCAGTCACGGCTGCGGCTTTGGTCATTCCTCCGGTGCCTCCTCGGACTCTGATCCCGGCTCTCGTGTAACGACTTCGGGCCGTCGCCTATTCCCTGCCCGCTGACGGCGCCGGGCAATCACTCCCAGTTGTCGGTGGTGGCCCCGGAGTCGTAGCCGTGGGCCTCCAGCCAGCGCTCGGCGTCGATGGCGGCCGCGCAGCCCGTGCCCGCGGCGGTGACCGCCTGCCGGTAGACGTGGTCGACCACGTCGCCGGAGGCGAACACCCCGTCCACGCTGGTGGCGGTCGAAGGTGGTCGCGGGGTGACGATGTAGCCGGCCTCGTCGAGCTCGAGCTGCCCGCCGAACAGCTCGGTGTTCGGAGTATGCCCGATAGCGACGAACACTCCCGCGACCGGCAGCACCGACTCCGAGCCGTCGTCGACGTTGCGCAGGCGCACCCCGTTCACCGACTGCTCGCCGAGCACGTCGTCGACCGCCGAGTTCCAGGCGAACTCGATCTTGGGGTTGGCGAAGGCGCGGTCCTGCATGACCTTGGAGGCGCGGAGCCGGTCGCGCCGGTGCACCACCGTCACCCTGGTCGCGAACCGGGTCAGGAAGGTCGCCTCCTCCAGCGCCGAGTCTCCCCCGCCGACCACCGCCAGCTCGCGGCCCCTGAAGAAGAAGCCGTCACAGGTCGCGCACGTCGACACGCCGCGGCCGAGGTACTGGCGCTCCCCCGGGAGCCCGAGCATCTTGGCCTTGGCGCCGGTGGACACGATCAGCGCCTTGCCGGTGTACTCCTTGTCCTCGACCCAGACCCGGAACGGCGGCCCGGCCAGGTCGACCTTGGTCGCATCCGCGGTGACGAACTCGGCCCCGAAGCGCTGCGCCTGCTCGCGCATCTTGCCCATCAGCTCCGGGCCGAGGATGCCCGCCGGGAAGCCCGGGTAGTTCTCCACCTCGGTGGTGAGCATGAGCTGGCCGCCGGCCTCCGCGCCCTCGAGCACGATCGGATGCAGGTTCGCGCGGGCGGTGTAGAGCGCCGCCGTCAGCCCGGCCGGGCCGGAGCCGACGATCAGCACCGGGCTGTCGGTGCGGGAAGTCGCCATCGGTCTGCGTATGCCTCCTCGGAGGTCCAGCGATCGGGGTATCGGGCAGCCGAGACTGCCAACCGATTGTCCCACATGGCTATTCCGGCCCCGAACGCGCACAGAGCCGCCTCGCATCTCGTACTCTGGAGGTGAGGAGGCGAGATGACCACCGAACAGGCGAACCTCGCGCCGACGTGTGTCAATCACCCGAAGGTCGAGACCAGGCTCACCTGCTCGAGTTGCGGCGACCCGATCTGCCCGCGCTGCATGGTGACCACGGCGGTCGGCCAGAAGTGCCCGCGCTGCGCCAGGCAGTCCGGCCGCGCCAAGGGCGACCCGGACACCACGCTGCTGGCCAGGGCGTTCGGGGCCGGGCTGGCGGTCGCCACCGCCGCGGGGCTGATCATGCTGCTGCTGTCGTTCGCCAGCCTGCTGCTCGCCGCCGCCCACGGCTTCCTGGTCGCCGCCGCCGTGCGCTGGGCGGCACGGGGCCGGACCCACATCCGGCTCGGGCTGGTGGCCGCCGCCGCGGTCGTGCTCGGGCTCGGGGGCGTGGTCCTGCTGCTCGGCGTCAACCCGCTCGCCGTGCGCCTGCTCCTCGCCTACGCGATCAGCGGCGGGATCGCGTTCGCCCGCGCCAGCGGCGCCTGGTAGCGGACGGCGTCCGCACCCGGGCCTTGGCTCAGCGGATCCGTTGGCTGGCGAGCGGCGGGCCCGAGCAGTCGCCACGCGGGAACACCCACAGCTCCGCCACGCTCGGCTGGCCGGCGGTGGAGGTGACCAGCACGGTCGCGGGCCGTCCCTGGTAGTTCCCCTCCGCGACGAACGCCGGCACCAGCGTCGCTCCCGCCTTCGCGATGGCGGCCGCCAGGCAGGCCTGCGGTGCCGTGGTGCTGGGCGCCGCGGGCGCCGCCGGGGACTGGCGGCCGTCGGTCGCCCGCGCCTCCCCCCCGAGGCCGGGCTGCCCGGCCGCGGCTGCGGCCTTCTCGTAGGCCCGCCTCGCCGCGGGATCGCTGGCGAGCACGGCCCGGAGCCGCTCCGCGGTGATCTCCCCAGCCAGCTCGACCACCGGCAGCCCCGCGGCGAACCCGCCCGAGTCGTGCGCGGGTGCGGCGGCGGTCTCCTGCGCCTGGCCGCCGCCGGCGTCGCCACCAGCGGTGGTGAGGTTGTCGGACCGGTCGAGCAGGGGGACCACCAGGGCGGCGAGGAGCAGGGCGGCGGCGGCGGCGCCCCAGGCCGCCGGCCGCCGGTACCAGGCCGGTCGGACCGGCCGGCCGACCCGGGCGGCTTCCGTGCCGACCGCGGCCGCCAGGCGCTCGTGGAGGCCGGTGGGCAGCTCCGGCTCCCCGAGCAGGGCGAGCCGCCCCCTGGCCTGCTCGACCCCGGCGACCACCTCGGCACACGACGGGCAGCCGGCCACGTGGGCGGCGACCTGTGTCCGCTGGCGGCGGTCGCCGTCGCCAGCCTGGAGGGCGGCGAGCTGCTCGTGGTCTGGATGGTCGGACACGCTGGGTGCTACTCCTGGCTCGGACGATCTGGCTCTTTGGGTTCGGACGCTCGCGACGGCGACTCGGTTCCCGTTCCGCCGACCACCCTGAGGGTCGGCCGGGTGGTGGCGTCGCCGAGCCGCTCGGCGAGGGCGAGCCGGCCGCGGAACACCCGGCTCTTCACGGTACCGACCGGCACCTCCAGGATCTGGGCGGCCTCGGCGTACGGGACCCGGTACAGGTCGCACACGACCACCGCGACGCGGTACTCCTCGGGGACCTGGGCGAGCGCGGCCTGCACGGTGACGGCGTTGGCGACCAGCTCGCCCGGGTCGGCACCCGGGTCGGCGGCCAGGCCGACGTCCTCGGGGTCGAGCGACGACAGCCTGGCCCGCCCCCGCCGCCTGGCCTGGTCGGTGGCGGCGTTCACCGCGACCCGGTACAGCCAGGTCGTGAACGCGGCCGCCTGCCGAAAGGTCGCGGCCTTGCGCAGCGCGGCCAGGAACGTCTCCTGGGCGGCGTCCTCGGCGTCCTCGCGGTTGCCGAGGATACGCAGGCAGAGGCCGTAGACGCGCCGCTCGTGCCTGGTGACGAGCTGGCCGAAGGCGCGAGGGTCGCCCCGCAGGTGGGCGGCGAGCAGGGCCTCGTCGCTCGGGTCGCTCACGACGTCAGGCGGGCGTCGGCGATACCGCCACGGAACCGGCCCCCGTCGCTCGGCAGGCTGGTGAACCAGACCAGCAGGTACTGGTGGCGGCCGCCCTTGAGGTCGAAGGTCGCACGCTCGGCGGCCGACTGCGGCCCGGCGAGCTTGGTCCAGCCGTCGAGGCTGTCGGGGCGGTCGTCGGAGCCGTAGACGCTCAGCTCGGAGCCGTCGCCGGGGGGCAGCGTGAGGGTCAGCTTGCCGGCCGCCTTGGGGCTGCCCAGGTCGAGCACGAGGCCGACACCCTGCTTGAAGGAGCCTCCGAGGTTGTCGTTGTAGCCCTCGGTCCGCCAGACGGTGTTGCGGGCGCCGTCGATGGCCAGCGGTGCCTGCCCCTCGTTCTCCTGCTTGTCGGGGTCGCGGCTCCCCGGGTCGAAGGAGTGGGCCTCGACGATCGGCACCGGTTTCGAGCTGGCGGTGGTGCCCGGCGGCTCGGTGCTCTCGGTGGTCCGGCTGCGCCCGAGCAGGCCGGCGAGCTCGTCGCCGGCCACCGTCACGCCCAGCACGACCAGCGCGGCGGCCAGCACGACCAGCGCCAGGGTCCAGCCGAGCCAGCGGCCCTCGTTGCCGAAGCCGCGGGCGGCCGGCAGCTCGCCGCGCATGGTGTGCGACTCCGCGGGCACGCCGACCAGGTCGCCGGCCGGCGGACCGTCGGCGCCCGCCGCCGACCTGGCGAGGGCGGCGGCCACCGCCTGGACGGTCTGGAAGCGGTCGTCGGGGTCTGGTGCCATCGCCTGGCGCACGATCGCGTCGAGGTCCCGGGGCACGCCGGCGCGCAGCGACCTCGGTGGGATCGTCGTCGCCGGGTCGGCCCCGGGCGGCCGGCCGGTGAGCATCGCGTACAGGCAGGCGCCGAGACCGTAGACGTCGGCCCGGCCGTCGGCCTGCTCGCCGCGAACGACCTCCGGGGCGAGGAAGCCGTCGGGGCCGAGGATCTCGCCGGTGCGACTGGGGTCGTCGTCGGCGGCGGCCCTGGCGATCGAGAAGTCGGCCACCTTCACGGTGCCGTCGTCGGCCAACAGGACGTTGCTCGGCTTGAGGCTGCCGTGGCAGACCCCGGTCTGGTGGGCGTAGTCCAGGGCGCCGCCGACCTCGCTGGCGAGCCGGGCCGCCTGCGCCGGAGGCAAGGGCCCGTGCCTGGCCAGCACCTGGCCGAGGGCCGGCCCGTTGACCAGCTCCATGACGACGTAGGCGACCCCGGCCTGCTCGCCGGTGTCGTACAGGGCGACGATGTTCGGGTGGGTCAGCCGGGCGGCGTTGACGGCCTCCTCGTGGAAGCGGGCGCGGAAATGCTCGTCGGCGGCCAGCTGCGGGTGCAGCACCTTGACGACCACGTCCCGGCCGAGGACGCGGTCGTGGCCTCGCCAGACACTCGTCATGCCACCAGACGCAAGCTGCTCGCTGAGCTCGTAACGCTCGGCGAGCAGCCGGGGCAGACCGGAGCCGACCTGCGACATGCTCATACGCAAGAGCGGGGCGTTGGACCCCGGGGAATCGCGACCCTCGAAGTCTAACAGGAGGGTCCCGCCGCGACCGCTCGAACGGCTCAGCCGGTTGGGCGCACCGCGCCGATGTAGTCGCGGCGGCCGATCGAGGCGGTGCGCACCCGCGCCCCGGTGTAGGGCGCCTCGACCATCGCGCCGCCGCCGACATACATGCCGACGTGGTGGATGGTCGAGGCGGCGCGTACGTCGTGGGCGAAGAACACCAGGTCACCAGGGGCCAGCTCGCCCAGGCCGACGTGCGGCCCGGCGAACCACTGGGCGCGGCTCACCCTTGGCAGGTAGATCCCGGCGCTGCGGTAGGCGGCCAGCGTCAAACCGGAGCAGTCGTAGGCGCTGGGACCGGCGGCGCCCCACAGGTAGGGCTTGCCGATCTGGGCCATGGCGAAGGCGACCGCCTGCCGGGCGGCGCCCGACGGGCTGCCGGGCGGGGCCGCACTCCGCCATGGGGTGCCGCGGGCGGCCGCGGCCGCCCTGGCTCTGGCGGCCCTGGCTCTGGCTCTGGCCCTGGCCGCTCGCTCGGCGGCCAGCCGGCGAAGCAGGGCGCGTCGGCGCAGCTCCTCCTGGCGGCGGCGCTCCTCCACGACCGCGCGCTTGACCTGCTTGGTCAGGCGGGATAGGTAGTGCCGCTGGGCGGCGAGGCGGGCCCCGATTCGCTGGCGCTGCGCGACCAGGCGGGCGCGCAGTTGCTCCTGGCGCTTGCGCTGCCCGGCCAGCTCGGCGGCGAGGGCATGGAGCTCGCGCTCGAGCTGCTCCACGCGCTCGATGGCCGCGCGGTCGGCGCCGACGACACGCTCCTGGTACGTGGCGGTGGTGAGGGCCTGGTGGACGCTCTCGGCCCCGAGGAGCTGGCCGACGGCGGTGGGTGCGCCACCGGTGTAGACGACCCAGAGCCGCCGGCCCAGCTGTCGCCTGGCGGCCTCCAGGCGACGCCGCGCCGCGCCGACCCGCCGCTCCGTCCGCGCCTGCTCGGAGCGCGTGCGCCCGAGCGCCTCGCGGACCTCGTTGTAGTCCTCGACCAGGCTCTCGACCTGCGCGTTCATTCGCTCGATCACGCGCTCCACACGCGCCGCCTTGGCCCGCAGCCGCACGATCTTGTGCGCCGGGCTCTCGCGCGTCGGGGCGGCACTTGCGCCCTGCTCGGCGCCACCCCCGACCACGCCAATGGCGACGAGCACCGCCAGGACCAGAACAAGGCAACGCCGGAACGGTCGCAGGGGGAAGTCCTCCGATTGTCGGGGCTGCGGAGTCCGCGACGTTCGCACGCCCGACCTCAGATTGCAAATACCCCAGGCAATTTCCCATGCGCGTCCGCCCCCCCTGCCCGAAATTGCACAAGAAAATTCCCACCCCACGGGGCGGAGAAGCCCAAGGAACGGGGAACGCCGGCCGGGGCGGGAAGGGGCGCGGGCCTAGGAGGCCGCTGAAGATGGCTGATCCTGTTCGGACGGTCATCTCTGTAGCAGCACAGGAATCGGTCGCCCAGTTGGCGTGATGGCCTGCTCTGGGCAGGGTCGCGGTCGGGCGGGTGG
>Ga0210378_10000312_pt1 | contig 24138 bp, 18 predicted proteins | sample PLM1_60_b1redo_FD_155465 | JGI IMG/M metagenome (GOLD analysis project Ga0210378, IMG submission 155465) | Groundwater sediment microbial communities from an aquifer in East River, Colorado, USA - PLM1_60_b1 redo | ecosystem: Environmental > Terrestrial > Soil > Riparian zone | place: USA: East...
CGCGGTGCGCGCCTGGCCGGTCTCGTCGATGCACAGCGCGACCACGGCGGCGCCGTGCTCGCGGACCAGGCTCATCGTGCGCGCGAACCGCGAGTCAGGGCCGTCGCCGTCCTCGTAGTTCACCGAGTTGATCGCGCACCGGCCGCCGAGGCGCTCCAACCCGGCCTGCAGCACGGGCGGCTCGGTGGAGTCAAGCATGATCGGCAGCGTTGACGCGGTGGCCAGCCGCCCGGCGAGCTCGGCCATGTCCGCGGCGCCGTCCCGGCCGACGTAGTCGATGCACAGGTCGAGCAGGTGCGCGCCGTCGCGGGTCTGCTCGCGGGCGATCTGCACGCAGTCGTCCCAGCGCTGGGCCAGCATGGCGTCGCGGAACGCCTTCGAGCCGTTGGCGTTGGTGCGCTCCCCCACCATGAGCACGCTGGTGTCCTGGCGGAACGGGGTCGCCGAGTACAGCGACGCGACGCCCGGCTCCGGCCGAGGTCGCCTGGTGGCCGGCTGCGCGTCGCGGACCGCCTCGATCACGGCGGTGACGTGCTCCGGCGCGGTGCCGCAGCAGCCGCCGACCAGCCGCACCCCGTACTCCCGCACGAACCCGGCCAGCGCGGTGGCGAGCTGGTCGGGGGTGAGCGGGTACACCGCGCCGTCCGGCCCGAGCTCCGGCAGGCCGGCGTTGGGCATCACGGACAGCGGCACCCGCGCGTGCTTGGCAAGGTGCCGCAGGTGCTCGCTCATCTCGGCAGGGCCGGTGGCGCAGTTCAACCCGATCAGGTCGATGCCGAGCGGCTCCAGCGCGGTGAGCGCGGCGCCGATCTCCGAGCCGAGCAGCATGCTGCCGGTCGTCTCCACGGTGACCTGCGCGATGAGCGGGACGCGTCGGCCGGCCCCGGTCATGGCGCGGCGCGCGCCGATGATGGCCGCTTTGGCCTGCAGCAGGTCCTGGCAGGTCTCCACGATCAGCGCGTCGACGCCGCCGTCGAGCAGGCCGGTGCACTCGGCGAGATAGGCGTCGCGCAGGTCGGCGTACGGCGCGTGACCGAGCGTCGGCAGTTTCGTGCCTGGGCCGACCGAGCCGAGCACGAACCGCGGCCGGTCGGCCGTGGCGTACTCGTCGGCGGCACGCCTGGCCAGCCTGGCTCCCGCCTCGGACAGCTCGGTGATCCGGTCGGCGATGTCGTACTCGGCGAGGTTGGGCAGGTTCGCCCCGAAGGTGTTCGTCTCGACGGCGTCCGCGCCGGCCTCCAGGTAGGCGCGGTGCACGCCGAGCACCACGTCCGGCCTGGTCACGTTCAGGATCTCGTTGCAGCCCTCAAGGCCGGCGAAGTCGTCGATGCTGAGATCGGCGCGCTGCAGCATCGTGCCCATCGCCCCGTCCGCGACCACCACCCGCTCGGCGAGTGTCGTCAACAACGGTGACAGTTGCGTCGGCACGGCTGGCTCAGGCATGGCTACCAGCGTAGAGACTCGCCGTGGTCGTAGGCTGGCCGCGTGACAGATGCTTCACCTGACCGCGATGACTCTCCGGAGCTGCCCAAGCTGACCGACCCGGTCATGGTGACCGCGTTCGAGGGCTGGAACGACGCCGGCGACGCGGCCAGCACCGCGATCGAGCACCTGCACCTGACCTGGGACGCCACCCCGCTGGCCGAGCTCGACCCCGACGACTACTACGACTTCCAGGTCACAAGGCCGACCGTGCGGATGATCGACGGCATCACCCGCCGCATCGAGTGGCCGACCACCCGGCTCGCGCTGTGCCGGCCGCCCGGCTCCGAGTTCGACGTCGTGCTGGTGCACGGCATCGAGCCCAACATGAGGTGGCGCGCGTTCTGCGGCGAGCTGCTGTCCTACGTCGACCAGCTCACTATCACCACCGTGGTCTCGCTGGGGGCGCTACTGGCCGACACGCCGCACACCCGGCCGGTGCCGGTCACCGGCACCTCCTACGACGCGGCGTCCGCGGCCCGCTTCGGGCTGGAGCGGTCCCGCTACGAGGGCCCGACCGGCATCGTCGGCGCCTTCCAGGACGCCTGTGTGCAGTCCGGCGTGCCGGCCATCTCGTTCTGGGCCGCCGTGCCGCACTACGTGTCGCAGCCGCCATCACCCAAGGCGACACTGGCCCTGCTGCACCGGGTCGAGGAGGTGCTCGACCTGGAGGTGCCCCTCGGCGCGCTGCCCGAGCAGGCCGAGGAATGGGAGCGCACCGTCTCGGAGATGGCCGAGGAGGACGAGGACGTCTCGAACTACGTGCGATCGCTGGAGGAGCGCGGTGACGCGGAGCTGAACCTCACCGAGGCCTCCGGGGACGCCATCGCTGCCGAGTTCGAGCGTTACCTGCGCCGCCGCGGCCCCGGCAACGGCGGCCCTGGCCGTGGCTTCGGCCCCCCGCCGCGCGGCGGCCGCTGACGTTGCCTCGTGTGGCTAGCGGGACACGCGTTAGAGGGACACGCCGAGGAGGGCGTCGACGGCGGCACGGGCCAGCGCGGGCCCGGCGGTGCCGCGGCCGCGGCGGGTGAGGGCGTCGGCGGCCCAGCCGTCGACGGCGGCCACGGCCCGCGGGGTGTCGAGGTCGTCGCCGAGGTGGTCGCGCAGGCGCGACACCAGGGGTACGGCGTCCGGGCCGGCGTCCAACGACACGGCCTCGCGCCAGCGTGCGAGCCGGGCCAGCCCGGCATCGAGGAGGTCCGGCCGCCACGACCGGTCGGCGCGCCAGTGGCCGGACAGCAGCGCCAGGCGGATGGCCATCGGGTCGACGCCCTCGCCGCGCAGCCGCGAGACGAACACCAGGTTGCCGCGCGACTTTGACATCTTCTCGCCGTTAAGGGCGATCATGCCGGCGTGGCAGTAGTGGCGCGCGAACGGGTGGTCGCCGGTGAGCGCCTCGGCGTGGGCCGCGCTGAACTCGTGGTGCGGGAAGGCCAGATCGCTGCCGCCGCCCTGCACGTCGAACCCCATGCCGAGGCGGTTGATCGCGATCGCGGCGCACTCGACGTGCCAGCCGGGCCGGCCGGGGCCGAGCTCGCCGTCCCAGCTCGGCTCGCCGTCGCGGGCGACCCGCCAGAGCAGAGCGTCCAGCCGGTGCCGCTTGCCAGGCCGGTCGGGGTCACCGCCGCGCTCGGCGAACAGCCGCAGCATGCTCGCCTCGTCGTAGGTGGACACGTAGCCGAACTCCGCGGTCGCGGTGTGGTCGTAGTACACGTCGGGGTACGTGGGGTCCTTCGCGCGATAGGCCGCACCGGACGCCAGCAGCTTGGTGATCATCTCGACGATCTCGGGCATCGCCTCGACCGCGCCGACGTAGTGCCGTGGCGGCAGCATCCGCAGCGCGGCCATGTCCTCGCGGAACAGCGCCGTCTCGCGCATCCCGAGCACGATCCAGTCCTCGCCGTCCCGCTCGGCCCGCTCCAGCAGCGGGTCGTCGATATCGGTCACGTTCTGCACGTACTGCACGTCGTGCCCGTTGTCCAGCCACACCCGGTTGACCAGGTCGAACGCCAGGTAGGTCGCGGCGTGCCCGAGGTGCGTGGCGTCGTAGGGGGTGATGCCGCAGACGTACATCCGCGCGGTCGCGCCGGGCGCGACCGGACGCAGCCGCCCCGTCGCGGTGTCGTACAGCCGCAGCGGCCGCGGGGTGCCAGGCACGCGCGGCACCTGCGCCTTCGGCCATGAGTGCATGAGCGCCAGCCTACGGCTGGCCCGTGAGTGGCAAATGGTGCCAGAGCACCATTTGCCACTCACGACCTGTCCACAGGCGCGCGGCGCCGCGCCCGCCGGTCGAGGAGGCTGCCTAACGTGGGCGCCTGGTCCGCAGGTAGTCGCTGACGACGGCGGCGCCGAGGCCGTCGACGTCGGGGGCGACCACCCGGCCGCCGCTGCGGCGTGCCACCAGGTCGACGAAGGCGGCGAGCCTGGGGTCCTCGCCGAGCATGAACACCGTGACGCCGGCGCCGAGCCTGGCCAGCCCGTCCACCTCGTTAAGGGTCCTGGCCAGCGTCTGCGGCTCTGGCGGGTAGCTGAACACGGCCTGGCCGCCCGGCTCGAGGTGCGCCGTGGGCTCGCCGTCGGTGACCACCAGGACGACCGGCTCGGCATCCGGGTTGCGGCGCAGGTGCGTGCCGGCCAGCAGCAGCGCGTGGTGCAGGTTGGTGCCCTGCTCCCAGGTGCCGTCCAGCGCGGTCAGCTCGCCGATGTCCACCGTGCTCGCGTAGCGGCCGAACGTGATCAGCTGCAGCGCGTCGGTGCGGAACCGGGTACGGATCAGGTGGTGCAGCGCCAGCGCGGTGCGCTTCATCGGCAGCCAGCGGCCCTCGGACACCATGGACCACGAGGTGTCGACGCACAGCGCCACCGCGGCCCGCGAGCGCAGCTCGGTCTCCACCACCTCGATGTCCTCAGCGGCGAGGCGCACTGAGGCCGTTGGCGTGGGTGTGGGTGGCCTCCAAGTACCACCAACCCGTGGGTTGGTGGTACTTGGAGGCACACCATCACCACCACGATCGCCACCGCGGGCCGTGCGGAGTACGGCGTTGCCGACGGTGCGCGGGGTGTCCCACGGCTCGGTGTCGCCGAACTGCCACGGCCGGCTGGCCCCGGACGGCTCACCGGCGGCCCCGGCGCGGCGTGCGTCGCGCTCCCCGCGTCCGGTGCGCAGCCGCCGCACGATGTCACCGAGCGCCGACTCGCCGAGCCGGCGCAGGGCCTTCGGGGACAGCCGGAGCGTGCCGTCCGCGGCCCTGGTGAACAGGCCCTGCCGCTGCAGCTCGCGCTCCAGCTCGGCCAGCGTGCGGGCGTCCACCCTTGCCTCGTCGCCGAGCTGGCGGGCCAGCGCGTCGAGGTCGAGGTCCTCCAGCCGGGCACCTGGGTAGCCCTGCGCGAGCTGCTCGGCGAGCGCGTCCAGCTCGGCGAGGTCCTCCATGGCCTGCGCGCCCTCGCCGAGGCCGAGCGGGTTCTGGCCGCGGAACCTGGCCGCGGAGGTCCAGTCCTGCCCCGGCCGCAGGGCTTGCAGCGCGGCGTCCAGCTGAGCCAGCTGGCCGGCCAGCCGCGGGTTGCCGAACGCCTGCTGGGACAGCGCCGCGAGCTCGGCGCGCTGCTCGGCGGTCATCGAGTTGAACATCCGCTGCGCCGCTGCGGACCGCGCGGCCAGCGCGTCGATCAGCTCGTCCACGGTTCGCGGGTTCTCCGGGAAGAACTCGCCGTGCTCGGCCATGAACCGCCGGAACATCTCGGGCGTGCGCTGGTCGCCGCGGGCGTGCGCGGCGAGTAGCTCGTTGAGCGCGGCGAGCATCCGGCCGATCCGCTCGACGTCCTCCGGCCGCACCTGCTGCATGGCCTGCTTGATGCCCTTGAACCGCGCCTGCATGAGCTGGGTGCCGAGCAGATCACGGATCCGCTGGTAGTCCTCGCGCGCCTGTGGCGAGCGCCAGTCGTAGTCGGCCAGCTCCTGCAAGGCGCCCGCGGTGCCCGGCGGCAGGTTGTCCAGCTGCGCCTCGCGGAACCGGGCGTCGTCGGACGGGTCCCTGAACAGCTCGCGGCGCTCGGCCTCCAGCGCGCGATCCAGCAGTTCGCGGATCTGCTGCAACGTGCCGTCCAACCGGTGGGTCCGCTGGATCTGCGCGCGCCGCTGCCACAGCCGCCGGCTCAGCTCGTCCAACCCCGGCTGCTGCCCGGCGCCGCGGCGCAGCAGCTCGCGCAGCGCGGCGGCCGGGCTGGACCCGGTCATCACCTCCTGGCCGATGGCGTCCAGCGCGGCCCGCAGGTCGACCGGCGGCGCGAGCGGGTCCGCCCCGCCATGCCACGCCCCGTACGAATAGCTCTCAGGCACCGTCACGCCCCCACCTCCCGAACCGCGATAAGCCCGCGTATCGCGGTTTCGCGCCCGCCCACAACCGCGATAAGCCCGCGTATCGCGATTGTGGGCCCGCGTATCGCGCGAAGGGCGGTCATGACCGGTACACTGTTGTGCCGCCGTCGGGGCCGTCGGAGGCGTCCTTGGCCAGCCGCCGGCGCAGGTACAGCGACTCCAGCGCCAGTTCGACCGCGCTGGCGATGCGGCCAGGCGGGTCGGACGGCGCGACACCGAGGCGGCGAGCCACCTCGTGTAGCACCGGCAGCTCCGGCAGCGCCGCCAGCACCGCGGCGGCCGGCACCCGCTCCCCGGTCGTCACGGGGTGCCCCTCGCCGACCGCGAGGGCCAGCGGCGCGAGGTCCAGCCCGGCAAGGTGCGCCCGCGCGGTGTCCGCGATGGCGCGGCGCAGCAGGTGCGTGAGGTGCTCGTGCTCGCGGCCCTCCTCGCCGGGCTCGAACTCCAGCTTGCCGCGCAGCACGGCCGGCACGGCCTCGAGGTCGACGACCCGCGCCACCGCCGGCCGCTCACCGACCAGCGCGGAGCGCCGCAGCGCCGCGGCGGCCACCACCTCGGCACCCGCGATGGCGAACCTGGCGGATACCCCGGACCGCTGGTCGATCGCCGAGGACTCGCGCAGCAGCCGCACGAACCGGGCAAGGATCTCGACGAGGTGATCGTCGACGTACGCCACCAGCGAGGCCTCCTGCCGCGCCACCGCCATCTCCGCCTCGACGGTCAGCGGGTAGTGGGTGCGGATCTCCGCGCCGAAGCGGTCCTTGAGCGGGGTGATGATCCGCCCGCGGTTCGTGTAGTCCTCCGGGTTCGCGCTGGCCACCAGCAGCACGTCCAGCGGCAGCCGCAGCGTGTACCCGCGGATCTGGATGTCGCGCTCCTCCATCACGTTGAGCAGCGCCACCTGGATGCGCTCGGCGAGGTCGGGCAGCTCGTTGACGGCCAGCACGCCGCGGTGCGCCCGTGGCACCAGCCCGAAGTGGATGGTCTCCGGGTCGCCAAGGCTGCGGCCGGCGGCGACCTTCACCGGGTCGACGTCACCGACCAGGTCGCCGACGCTGGTGTCCGGCGTCGCCAGCTTCTCGGTGTACCGCTCGCTGCGGTGCCGCCAGGCCACCGGAAGGTCGTCGCCCAGCTCGAGTGCGCGCCGCCGCGACTCCGGGGTGATCGGGTCGAACGGGTGCTCGCCGAGCTCGGCGCCGTCGATCACCGGGGTCCACTCGTCCAGCAGGTTCGGCAGCGCGCGCAGCAGCCGGGTCTTGCCCTGGCCGCGCTCGCCGAGCAGCACGAGGTCGTGCCCGGCTAGCAGGGCGCGCTCCAGTTGCGGCAGCACCGTGCGGTCGAACCCCACGATGCCTGGCCACGGATCCCCGCCGGCGCGCAGCTGCGCCAGCAGGTTGTCCCGCATCTCCGCCTTGACGCCGCGGTGCACGTGTCCGGCGGCGCGCAGCGCACCCGCGGTCGCCGGCAGATGGGACGGGGGGCTGACCGGCCTGCTCACGGCACCCACGCTACGCACTGGACCGGCGGCCAGACACCGTCAAGCTCGCTTCAGGTTCGCTGACGGCGAACCCCGACGCAGCCGCTCTGGGGCGTGTCCGCTCAGCACGTCGCCGCGCCGAAACACGGCGCAACCAAGCTCGTCATCCGTTGAATTGATCGAGCTTCGCGCGGACTTGATCCGCGTCGGCATGGTCCAGATCATCAAAGATGATCAATGCCTGCCGCCATGCCGTGCGTGCTGCGTCGAGATCGCCGGCGCCATGGTAGCTGTGGGCCAGCCGGTCGAGTGTGGTTGCCTCGCTCAGCCGGTCGCCAACCTCTCGAAACATCTCGAGGGACCGGCGGTAACGAGCTATCGCTTGCGGGTAGTCGCCGAGCTGGTGCTGCACGTAGCCGAGGCTGTCGTAGGTGGCGGCCTGTCCGTGCTGGTCCTCGAGTTCGACGAGCCTGTCGAGCGCGAGTTGGCAGTAGGCGACGGCCTGGTCGTAATGGCCGAGTTGGGCATGGAGCCAGCCAATCCCGTTGAGTGCAGCGGCCTGCCCGCGCTGGTGACCAGCGGCTCGGAAGCGCTCGAGGGCCTGCCTGAGGTAGGAAAGCCCGTCCTGCGGCCGGCCCTTTCGATCGAACAGCAAGCGGCATAGCGGAATGCGAAGGCTTCACCGATTGGGTCGCCGGCCTGGTTGCTCAATTCGATGGCGCGCACGATGTGGTGATGCGCGTCGTCGAGGCGACCCAGTTCCAAATAGGCGCCGAACAATCCGCGGTGGGCCGCGGCCTGCATGGCCGGATCTGCCAGACGTTGGGCCGCCGCTAGGGCGATGCTCTGGGTGGTCTCCCAGTCGTGCCAGTAGCCGCGCCGCCAGAAATGAACGATGGTCGCGGCAAGCCGGCAGACCTGGACGTCGAACCCGGCACGGGCGGCCAGATCGACGACCGCCAGCAATACGCGATGTTCGGCCTCGAACCAGGTTAGCGCCGGCCGGTGGTCGCTGAACACTTCGGGTGTGACCCCCGGCTCGGCCTCGGGGAGGACGGTGGGATCCTTGCGCGGCTCCAGGCGCGAGGCCGCGTTTCGAGCCGAATGCAGGTAATGGTCCAGCATCCGGAGCGCGGCGGCCCGCCGGTCTGCGTCCCGATCATGAGTGTGGGCCAGTTCGGTCGCGTACGCGCGCAACAGGTCATGGAAGGAGTACCTGCCCGGAACCTGTTCGGTGATCAGGTTCGCGGCGATCAGCTCATCCAGCAGCGCGCGAACCCGCCTGACCGGCATACCGGCGAGGCTGGCCGCGGCCGCGGCGGTGATGTCCGGGCCGGGATGCACGCTCAGCAGGCGGAAAAGACCGGCGGCTTCGGCGCTGAGCCGCTGGTATGACCACGAGAACACAGCCCGAACGTCCACGCTGGCGTCCCGGTCGGCGAATACGTCCAATCCGATCCGGGCATCGCGAAGCTGTCCGGCCAAGGCAGACAGCCGCCAGTCCGGGTGTACGGCGGCGCGTGCCACCATTGCCGCCAGCGCCAGGGGCAACCGGGCGCATCGAGCGATGATGTCATCGGCGGCCCGCGCTTCAGCGGCCACCCGCATCCGACCCAGCCGGCGGGCGAGCAGCATCCTCGCCTCGGAAAGCGTGAGCACGTCCAACGGCACCGGCTCGGCACCGTTAACGGCGACCAGCCCGGACATTGCGTTGCGGCTGGTCACCACCACCATGCAGCCGGGCGCGCCGGGCAGTAGCGGGCGGATCTGGTCAGCGTCGCGGGCGTTGTCCAGCAGCACCAGCATCCGGCGGTCCGCGAGCAAGCTGCGATAGAGGGCCGCCTGCTCGTGGATGCTCGCTGGGACACGCATCGGTGGCACTCCCAAGACGTGCAGAAATCCCCGTAGCGCCCTAGCGGGATGCATCGGTGGCCCGGCCGGGTCGAAACCCCGCAGATTCAGGTAGAGCTGACCATCGGGGAACCGGTGAACAACCCGATGCGCCCAGTGCACTGCCAGCGTGGTCTTTCCCACCCCAGGTGGACCCACCAGAGTCGCGATCGTGATGGAGGTCGGCTGACATTTGGCCGCTGCCAGGATCTCGTCCAGTCGCGTGAGGTCGGCGCCGCGGCCGACGAACCCGGGTAGGTCGGGCGGTAGCTGCGCGGGGACCTGTCGGCCCGGAGGGGCTCGACGGCCCACAGCGGATGTGACCGGCCGATCGAGATCACCACACAAGATCGCTCGGTGCAGCTCGCGCAGTTCGGTGCCGGGCTCGGTGCCGAGCTCTTCGAGCAACCGCCGTCGGGTCGAAGCGTAGTGATCCAGCGCCTCTGCTCCCCGACTCACCGCGTGCAAGGCTCGCATCAGCGTTGCGGTCAAGGGCTCCACCAGCGGCCACTCGCCGAGCAGCTCCATCACGGGTCCGATCACCGCACTCGGGTTGCCTGTTCTCCACTCGGCGTTCGCCCACGCGATCATCGCGTCCAGCCGCTGCCGCAGCAACGTTTGGCGAACCTGAGCCGCCCACACCCCGGGCAGTCCAGCTAGCGGCTCGCCGTGCCATAGGGCGAGCGCTTCGCGGAGCAGGAGGACGCGCTCGGCATCCGGACGGCCAGATTCGCCCGCGTGGCCGACCAGGCGACGGAACCGGTGCAGGTCCACGGTGCCCGGGTTTACATCCAGGACGTACCCGCCCGAGCTGAGGACCAACGGTACGGAGGTCTCGCCCGGCACGGCCGCATCCCTGAGCATTCGTCGAAGCCGGGTGATGTGGGAGTACAGCGAATCGCGTGCGGCGCGAGGCGGTTCGTCACCCCAGACTCGATCGATCAGCATCTTCCGGCTGACCACTTGCCCGGCATCCACCAGCAGCGCCGCCAGCACGCATCGCTGGCGCGGCTGTCCGGCGTCAACAGGTCGACCGGCCACCCAGATTTGTACCGGGCCCAAGACCTGGAACTCGATCATCGAACACCGATCGGTCGTACATGCAAACGCCGTCACACCGGACCACAAGAATTTCACAGGAAATCCATCCAGACCATCGCGCGATGCTCCGCGGGCTACCGGTGAGCCAGTCGCTCCGCCCGATCACTCATTCGAGAAGAGGCGCGATCATGTCCATGCAACTCATGTGGCATGCGGTGAGGCGCCGATGCGCTGGCGGACGAGTCCTGCCGGTTGCTGTCGCCGTCGCAGTGGGGTCGGTCGTCCTGCTGCCGATCGAGGCAGCGGCCGCGACGCCGGCCGTCTCCGGTGACGTGCTGGTGGTGGTCGGTGACCTGGTGCCCGACCCGGACCCGAACGCCGGAACGACCGACCACCTGCGTACCGCCGACCTGACCCGCGCCATCGACCCGGGCGCCGTGATCGTCGCTGGCGACATCCAGTATGAGGCGGGCCAACTCGACGACTACCGCAGTGCGGAAGGCTACGCGGGCAGTTGGGGGCGGCCCGATCTGTTCGACCGCAGCTACCCGGTGCCGGGCAATCACGAGTACGGCAATGGCAGCAACGACGGCTGGGCCGCCACCGGCGGCGGCTATTTCGACTACTGGGGAGCCAAAGCCAGGCCATCCGCGGCGAGCTACTACTCATTCGACGTGAACCTGCCGGCCGGAGGTCGCTGGCACATTGCGGTGCTCAACTCCTACTGTGTATATCCACCTGCGCCGCTGTGCAACGCAACGTCGGCTCAGGCGAACTGGCTGCGCTCAGACCTGGCCGCGAATCCGACACTTTGCACCCTCGCGGTGTTTCACGAACCGCTGTTCGCGACGAAGGCTCCGCACGCCGGCAAGGCCGCGATGCGGCCGCTGTGGGACATCATGGACGACCGCGGAGTGGACTTGGTGGTGAGCGGCCACAACCACGCGTATGAACGGTTCAAGCCCATGCTGGCCGACGGGAGCCTCAACTATTCCACGGGCATCCGATCCACCATCGTCGGCACCGGCGGCCGATCGCTCATCGCATTCAGCGGCACTGTCATGCCCAACTCGGCCTACCGCGATGACCGGCACTTCGGCGTGCTCAAGCTGCGCCTTTCCGCCACCGGATGGACCCAGGCGTTCAAGACCACCGACCGGCAGTCACTTGACGCCGTGTCCGCCGGCTGCCACTAGACGCACCATCCTGAAAGGAGGAAGAACATGCGAATCACCAGAGCACTACTGGCGGTGTTGTTCGGTGCGATATTCGCCCTCACGGCCACGGCTGCCCCGGCGAAGGCCGCACCCGATGTCGGAACTCAGGCGACGCAGTTCCTCGGCATCCACTTCTACGGGTACCCGTACCTTTACTGGGACACCCAAGGGTTCTCCACGGATCTTACGATATCCACGCAACGGGACACTGCGACCGGCAAACTCAACTTCCGTGCGCACTTCAATTGCTATGATCCCAACGACAACCCGACGCCGTGCAAGGTCACCATCACGACGGCCCAGTTTCAAGGAAGGGACTGCGATCCGAGCGTAGGCTGTCCAATCCATGTGGTCGGCGAGCGCACGAACTGGTCGATATCGGCCAGCAGCGGTAGTGTGTTCTTCATCGGGACTCAACATTCTCGCACCCTCATCAGCTACCGGTCCGTCGCCAAGAACGTCAAGGTGGAGTACACGGCCATTGGTATAGCTGTCACCGAGACTGGCTGCTTCGATTCGGACTGGGCGAAGCCCGGCACCAGTTTGACTCACGACGGGATCTGCCAAACCGTGTAACGTAACCCCGGCCGGCATTGTCCGTCGCGGCCGTGCCGGGTGGCTGGTTGTCCCGTAGCTTGGCCCCGACGCTGCGGTGCCGGTGGCCGGCGGCGCGCAGCGCGTCGGTCACCGGCAGGCCGGGCCGGGGGCGACCAGCCTGGTCAGGGGCCTCCACGCTAGGCAATCCGCTGTTGCCCATACACCGTCAAGCTCGCTTCAGGTTCGCGGACGGCGAACCGTGCGGTGTCACAATCCATCGCATGGCCAACCGAGAGCCGGTCAACCGAGAGCCGGTCAACCGCGAGCCCATCGACAACGGGTCGGGCGCCGGGCATTTCCCGCCGATCGCCGAGCTCGGCTTTCTCTCGGACTGCGAGACGACGGCGCTGGTCGCGCCGGGTGGCAGCGTCGAGTGGCTGTGCCTGCCACGGATGGACTCGCCGAGCGTGTTCGGCTCGATCCTGGACCGCGACGCCGGCTGGTTCCGGGTCCACCCGACCGGCGTCGAGGTGCCGGCGGCGCGCCGCTACGTACCGGGCACCCTGGTGCTCGAGACGAGCTGGTGGACCCCCGGCGGCTGGTTGGTGGTCGTCGACGCGCTGCTGATGGGGCCGTGGCACCACGAGACCGAGCGGTCCGCGACCCACCGAAGGGCGCCGACGGACTACGACGCCGACCACGTGCTGCTGCGCATGGTGCGCTGCGTCAACGGCGCGGTGCAGGTGCGGCTGGACTGCACACCGGTGTTCGACTACGGCCGCAAGCAGGCGCGCTGGGAGTACGCCGACGGCGGCTACCACGAGGCGGTGGCCTCGGCGCCGGACGTCGAACGGCCGCTGCGGCTGACCACCGACCTCGCCGTCGGGTTCCAGGGCCCGCAGGCCACCGCCCGGACCCTGCTCAAGGAGGGCGAGACCCGGTTCGTCGCGCTGTCCTGGAGCGAGCACGCGCCGCCGCGCACCGCGCAGGAGGCGTCGCAGCGGCTGCGCTGGACCTGCCACCACTGGCAGCACTGGCTGGACAGGGGCCGCTTCCCCGACCACCCGTGGCGCGGCTTCCTGCAGCGCAGCGCGCTGACCCTCAAGGGGCTGACGTTCGCGCCGACCGGTGCCGTCGTCGCCGCGGCCACCACGTCGCTGCCGGAGACCCCTGGCGGCGAGCGCAACTGGGACTACCGCTTCACCTGGATCAGGGATGCCACGTTCACGCTGTGGGCGATGTACACGCTCGGCTTCGACTGGGAGGCCAACGACTTCTTCTGCTTCGTCTCCGACGTCGCCCAGGCCGAGGCCGGCAACCTGCAGATCATGTACGGCGTGGACGGTGAGCGCGCGCTGGACGAGCACACCCTCGACCACCTGTCCGGCTACCAGGGCGCCCGGCCGGTGCGGGTCGGCAACGCCGCCTACGCGCAGCAGCAGCACGACGTGTGGGGCGCCGTGGTCGGCGCGATCGACCTCTACACCCGCGCCCACCAGCGCATTGACGACCGGCTGTGGGCGATCGTGCAGACCCTGGTGGAGCGCGCGCTCGACCGCTGGCGCCACCCCGACCAGGGCATCTGGGAGGTGCGGTCCGGGCCGCAGCACTTCACCTCGTCCAAGGTGGCCTGCTGGATGGCTGCCGACTCTGGCGCGCGGCTCGCCGCCGGCCGTGACGAGGTGAAGCTGGCTCGGTTGTGGCGGGATGCGGCCGAGGAGATCAAGGCCGACGTGCTGTCCAACGCCGTCGACGAGCGCGGCGTGTTCGTGCAGCACTACGGCACCAGGGCGCTGGACGCGTCGGTGCTGCTGATCCCGCTGCTCGGCTTCCTGCCGGGCAGCGACCCGCGGGTGCGGGCCACCGTGCTGGCCGTCGCCGACGAGCTGACCGAGGACGGCCTGGTGCTGCGCTACCGCGTCGGCGAGACCGAGGACGGCCTGCGCGGCGAGGAGGGCACGTTCACCATCTGCTCGTTCTGGCTGGTGTCCGCGCTCGTGCTGATCGGCGAGCTGGACAGGGCAAGGGCGCTGTGCGAGAAGCTGCTGTCCTACGCGAGCCCGCTGCAGCTCTACGCCGAGGAGATCGATTCGCACACCGGCCGGCACCTCGGCAACTTCCCGCAGGCCTTCACCCACCTCGCGCTGATCAACGCGGTGATGGCCGTGATCAGGGCCGAACGGGCCGCCATGCCTGAGCGGTCCCGCCCTGACCCCGGCCCCGGCCCGACCACCCGCCGATCCGAGCCCTAACCGCCGGGGTTGGGGTGCCTCCAAGTACCACCATTGGCATGAAGTTGGGCCTTTAACTACAGCCATCAGCCGCAAGACCGCCGCACACAATGGTGGTGGTTAAAGGCCCAACAAGACCGCAATGGTGGTACTTGGAGGCGCACCGTCAGAAGGCGGGCCAGGGAATGGCGGGCCAGTCGCCGGAGGGGGCCGGGAAGGACGGCTGAGCCAGCAACCGGTCGGTGCGGTCGGCGAGGGCGGTGCGCTCCTTGCGGGTGAGGTGCCTGGCCAGCTCGTCGGCCAGCGGCCCGGCCAGGGCGGCGCGCAGCCCGCGCAGGGCGTCCAGCACGTCGTCGGGCAGCGGCTCGCCGAGCCAGCCCCAGAGCACGGTCCGCAGCTTGTCCTCGTGGTGCAGGCAGATGCCGTGGTCCACGCCGTAGACCTCGCCGTCGGGGCCGCGCAGCACGTGCCCACCCTTGCGGTCGGCGTTGTTGATCACTACGTCCAGCGCGGCCATCCTCTTGAGCTCGGGATGGTCCGCGTGCACGAGCAGCGCGGGGTCGCCGTAGCGGTCGCGCGCGCGCAGCACCCGCCGCCAGCCGTCCGGCACCTCGTCGGTGGACACGACGTCGACCAGGTCGTGCTCCGGGGTGGTGTCGACCCAGAGCTGCACCATGCCGGGACCGAACGGCCCCGGCCGCAGCACCGTCGGCGGCACCAGCGCCCAACCCATGGCGCGGCAGATCAGGTAGCTGGCGACCTCGCGCCCGGCCAGCGTCCCGTCCGGGAAGTCCCACAGCGGCCGCTCGCCGCGCACCGGCTTGTACACGCACTCCGCGCTGATGCCCTGGTGCGAGACCGTGCAGTACAGCGTGGCGTTCGAGGCCTCCACGAGGCGGCCGGCCACCTCGATCCGGCCCTCGGTCAGCAGCTCGACGGCCGCCGGGTCGGTTGGCAGCATGGGCGGCTCAGTTCGCGATGACCCGGCGGTAGCCGTTCTGCCGCGGGCAGATGTGCCCGTCGGCGTCCAGCGGCTCGGCGCACAGTGGGCATGGCTGCCGGCCGGCGGTCACCACCATCTCGGCGCGCGCCGCGAACGCCCGCGCTTGCACCGGCGTGAGGAACACCCGCACCGCGTCCGGGCCCTCCTCGGTGTCGTCCAGCACCACCGACTCGTCGATCTCGTCCTCGGTGACGGCCAGCAGCTCGACGACGACGGACCGGCTCTCGGCGTCCCAGCCGAGGCCCATCGTGCCGACCCGGAACTCCTCCTCGACCGGCACGGTGAGCGGCTCGGAGTCGACCTGCTCGTCGGTGGCGCTCGGCGGCATGTCGGCGCCGAACCGGCGGTGCACCTCGTCCAGCAGCGCGGCCAGCCGCTCTGCGAGCACCGCGACCTGCTGTTTCTCCAGCAGGACGCTCACGGTGCGGGCGTCCTCGACGGCCTGCAGGTAGAAGGAGCGGTCACCGGGGTCCCCGACGGTCCCTGCGATGAACCGGTCGGGCTGGCGGAAGACGTGAATCACTCGCGGCATGGCATCTTCGACACTAGGGCACGACCCGCCGGCGTGCACTCAGCAACCGCCAGTCAGGCCCACCCGGTTCGGCGCGCGACCCAGGCAAGGGCGGCCGCCGCCGCGGTGGCCTGGAACGCCCGCAGCCCGTACGAGCCAGGCGGGGACGGCTGCCGGCTCGCCGCCGCCCAGTAGCCGGCCACCGCGGCGGCGAAACCGGTGATCGCCCATGCCGGCACGCCGGCCACCGCCGGTCCGCGCAGCACGGCCCGCTCGGCCTGGGCCGGCGAGTGTCCGCCGACGACCAGGTGTGGCACCAGGTTGGCCAGCTCCAGCCACGGCGCGCCACGCACGGCGTGCGCCCAGTCGACCATCATCGCGCGGCGGTCGCCGTGCCGAATCAGCACGTTGTCCGGCCGCAGGTCCATGTGCAGCATGGTGTCGCCGGCCGACCACGGGCGCCACGCGCTCTCCATCGCGACCAGCTTGTCCAGGTTGCGCCGCGCCCACAGGTCGAGGTCGTGCGGCGGATGCTGGCCGAGGTGGGCCCACCCGGACAGCTGCACACCGAACACGGCGTCCGCGGTGGGCAGCGCCGGCAGCGGGCACGGCGTGAGCAGCGCCCGCATGGTGTCGATGCCGTGCAGCAACGCCGGCACATCCGGCGAGCCCGGGCTCAGGTCGGGTTGCTCGCCCTCGACGTCCTCGAACACCAGCAGGAACCAGTCGTCGTCGATCGTGCCAAGCAGTAGTGGCGCCGGGGTTCCCTCCGGCAGCGCGCCGGCGGCGTAGGCCTCCGCGTGGTAGCCGCGGATCGTCGGGTGGCTCGCCGGCACGCCCTTGACGAACACCCTGCCACCGTCGGCCAGCTCCAGCCGCGACGCAAGCCCAGCGGCGAACCCGCTGGTCTGTGAGACGGCGTTGACGACATGGGTGCCGAGGCGCTGCTCGAGGACGATCTGGACCACGAAGGGCACTCCGCCCCAGCCGGGCCTGACGCTGTACGCCACCTCTGGCACCGCGGTCACACCCGCACCAGCCTGCGGTGAGGGACCAGAGACAGGTGGACCACGCACATCCTCCTGACCGTTGGGACGACAATTCTGGCGATCATCGCGGGCCGCGGCGCATTGGCCAGTCTATTGACCTACGGCGTGCTGTGGGAGGGCGGACCTGACCAATCTTGACAGGTCCACCGGTAGCAACCTTGGCCCCCGTTCGGCCCAATTCTTTCGAAGGGAGTGGACGGGAATGCCCAGCTCACGGCCCGGCGGACCCGCCGACGGCCGCGTCGGACGCCGGCCGCTGGCTGCGCCGCCGTCGCCGCTTCTTCTGCGGTGCGAGCCCGGCAAGGTCTCCCCCGTTGTCGTTGGTACGCCATACGAACGGGCGGGTCTCGGTGTAGCGCACCACGCTGACGGAGCACGGATCGATCATGATTCGCTGGAACGAGTCCAGGTGCAGCCCGAGGGCGTCGGCGATGATCGCCTTGATCACGTCACCGTGGCTGCACGCCAGCCAGACCGCGTCGGCGCCGTGCCCGGCGGCGACCTTGGCGTCCCACTCCCTTATCGCCGCGACGGCCCGGGCCTGCACCTCGGCCAGACCCTCACCCTCGGGAAACACCGCGGCCGACGGGTGCAGCTGCACCACCTTCCACAGCGGGTGCTTGACCAGGGTGCGCAGCGGCTGGGAGGTCCACAGGCCGTAGTCGACCTCGGCCAGCCGGTCGTCGAGGCTTGGCTCCAGGCCGCGTGCCACGACCAGCGGGTTGATCGTGTCGACGCACCGCTGCAGCGGGGAGCTCACCACCGCGGCCAGCGGCACCGCGGCCAGCCGCCCGACCAGCGCCTCGGCCTGGGCCACGCCCTGCTCGTCCAGCCCGACGCCGGGCGTCCGCCCGGCCAGCACGCCGGACTGGTTCGCCGTCGACCGCGCGTGCCGCAGCAGCACGACTGTGGCCATTTCGACAGCCTACGGCTGTGGAAATGTCGTGAGTGGCAACTGGTGTCCTGGCACCATTTGCCACTCACGAGCTGTTGACCGCGCCAGCGGTCAACAGCCCCAGCACGAGCCCGCCGAGCGCGATCCGGTACGCCGCGAACACGTACACGCTGTGGTGGGCCACCCAGCGCAGCAGCCACGCGATCGAGGCGTAGCCGACCGCGAACGCGACGGCGGTGGCGACCACCATCTGCGCGACCGTGGGTTGCAGCCCGGTGCCGCCGTGGTCCATGACGCCGGGGATGCTGAACAGGCCGGCCGCCACCACCGCGGGGATGGCAAGCAGGAACGAGTACCGGGTGGCGGCCTCCCTGGTCAGCCCGATGAACATGCCGGCGCTGATGGTGGCTCCCGAGCGGGACACCCCCGGCACCAGGGCCAGCGACTGCGCGAGGCCCATCAGCACGCCGTCGCGCACGGTGAGCTCGTTGACGGTGCGCTTCTGCCGTCCCAGGTACTCCGCGGCGGCCAGCACCAGGGCGAACACGATGAGCGTCGAGGAGATCAGCCACAGGTTGCGGGCCGGCTCGCGGATGGCGTCGCGCAGCAGGTACCCGAGCGCCAGGATCGGCAGCGTGCCGATGATCACCAGCCAGGAGATGCGGTAGTCGTCGGTGCGCCTGGTCGCCGCGTCGGCGAAGCCCCGGAACCAGGTGCCGACCAGCCGGCCGATGTCGCGGCCGAAGTAGATCAGCACGGCCGCCTCGGTGCCGAGCTGGGTCACCGCGGTGAACGAGGCTCCCGCGTCGTCGCCGAAGAAGATCTCGGACACGATCCGAAGGTGACCGGACGAGGAGATCGGCAGGAACTCGGTAAGGCCCTGGACCAGCCCGAGCACCAAAGCCTGCAGCCAGCTCATCGGTTGCGTTCCCGTCGCATGGCCGGCCACCGTATCGGAGCGTGGATCACCCGCCGGTGGCCGCCCCGACCAGCAACGTAGGGTTGGCCGCCGTGGAGCAGCGACACCTGGGACGCAGCGGGCTGCGGGTATCCCGGTTGGCGCTGGGCACTATGACCTGGGGCACCGACACCGACGCCGACGAGGCCGCCGCGCAGCTCACCGCGTTCGTGGACGCGGGCGGCACCCTGGTGGACACCGCCGACGTGTACGCCGGCGGTTCGTCGGAGGAGATCCTCGGCGAGCTGCTGCGCGGCGTCGTGCCGCGCGAGCGGGTCGTGCTGGCGACGAAGGCGGTCGCCCGCCGCGATGACGGGCCGTTCGGCGGCGGCGCGTCCCGCGGCGCGCTGCTGGCGGCGCTGGACGGGTCGCTGCGGCGGCTCGGGGTCGACCACCTGGACCTGTGGCAGCTGCATGCCTGGGACCCGGCCGTGCCGCTCGAGGAGACCCTTGCCGCGCTCGACACCGCGGTGGCCAGCGGGCGGGTGCGCTACGTCGGGGTGTCCAACTACCGCGGCTGGCAGCTCGGCACGGCGGCGGCCTGGCAGCGCGCCGTAGCCGGCCGCGCGCCGCTGGTCTCCCTGCAGTCGGAGTACTCCCTGCTGGCGCGCGGCGTCGAGGGCTCGGTGCTGGCCGCGGCCGGGCACCACGGCGTCGGGTTGCTGCCGTGGGGGCCGCTCGGCCGCGGCGTGCTCACCGGCAAGTACCGGCACGGCACGCCGTCGGACTCGCGCGCCGCGTCCAGCCGCTACGCCGGCTACGTCGAGCACCACCGGACCGAGCGGGCCGCGCGGGTGGTGCAGGCCGTGGTCACCGCGGCCGACGGCCTCGGCACCTCGCCGCTGGCGGTGGCGCTGGCCTGGGTGCGTGACCGGCCGGGCGTGGTGTCCCCCGTCGTCGGTGCGCGCGACGCCGCCCAGCTCGCCGGCTCGCTGGCCGCCGAGGAGCTGGAGCTGCCGCCCGCGATCCGCTCGGCCCTGGACGACGTCAGCGTGCCGTAGCGGACCTGTGAGTGGCAAAGGGCGCCATAGCCCCCATTGCCACTCACGACCTGCGCCGCACAGCCCGGGACTCAGCCGCCGCCCAGCGCCGCTCAGCCGGCGGCTCGGCCGCGACTCAGCCGGCGAGGGCCTCGGCCCAGCCGGCCAGCATGGAGTCCAGCCGCACGAGATAGCCGCGCAGGGTGCGCTCCGGCGGTTCGTGCCCTGCCTCGGCGACGGCCACCAGCGTGCGGAGCAGGACCTTGAGACTTCGGTCGCTGTCGAGGTTCGACCTGCCGGTCGACAGCTCGCCGACCAGCTCGACGTCCTCCGGTGCCGGCTCCGCGCCGTCGGCGTCCAGCTGGTAGATCTCCAGCCGGGCCTTGCGGTGGCGTACCCGGAACGCGAAGTCGCGGCCGTCCGCCAGCCGGCCGTAGCCGTGCGCGTTCGGCCCGGTGGCCAGCATCTCGAGGTCGAGCGCACCGTCGGGGCGGGCGCTCGGCATGGTGGGTCTCCCTCGTACGTGGGCATGGACCCATCCACGGTAACTGCGCGTGGTCAATTCGAGCGGTGTGATCGCTCACAGTACATGAAGTGACGACAAGGTGACTCGCAGGTTGCGCGGATACCGTGACCTGGCGACGTTCTTCCGCAATGCTGGAGGCAGACACCCACGGCACGCCGCACGGCAGGAGTAGCGCCGCGGCGGCACGGGGTTGCCAGACGGGGCCAGGAGGAGATTTGGCGGGTCGGCGGCGACCAGCGGCGCGAGCCGTCGCGGTTGCGCTCGTCGGTGCCGCCATGGCGTGCGCCGGATGCGCGGACGGGACGGACGGCGACCCGCTTCGGCTGGCCGACAGCCTGTCGGCCGCGACCCCAGCTACCTCGCCGCCGCCCGCCGCCCAGCCGGCCGGGCGGGTCCTTGCCGTCGGCGCGCCGGCCAGCGCCGCCGTGGTTGACCCGATCACCGGCACGCTCGCGGTCGCCGTCGGCGGCCCGGACCGCCTGCTGCTCTACGATCTGCGCCGGCCGGACGTCGCGCCCCGCGCGGTGGCACTGCCCGGCGCGGTGCAGCACCTCACGGTCGGCACCGCCGGCGAGCTGCTGGCCCCGGTGCCCTCAGCCGGCGTGCTGCTGCGAATCGGCGTCGGCGTCGGCGAGAACGGCGCCCAGCCCACGGTGCGGACCACCAGGATCGCCGGCGCGCCGGTGGCCGCGGCGGTGGTCGGAGCGCTCACCGTGGTGGCGCTGGAGGACCGGGTGCTCGTGCTGGACGGCGACACCGTCACCAGGACCGTGACCGGCTTCTCCGGCGCGGCCGACGTGGTCGCGGTCGGCGAGCGCGCCGCCGTGCTGGACCGGCTGCGCACCGCGCTGGTCACGGTCGACCCGGCGAGCGGGCGGCTCGGCCCTGGCCTGCGCGCAGGCAACGGTGCGACCAACGCCGTCGGCGACCGGTACGGCCGGGTGCTGGTGACCGACACGCGCGACGGCGAGCTGCTCGCGTTCAGCACCCAACCCATGATCATGCGGCAGCGCTACCCGGTACCGGGCGCGCCGTACGCCATCGCCTACGACCGGGTGCGCGACCTCGCGTGGGTCACGCTCACCGAGCGCAACGAGGTGGTTGGCTTCGACGTTGCCGGCGGTGAGCCGGTCCAGCGGTACCGATTGTCGACCGTACGCCAGCCGAACGCGGTGGCCGTCGACGATGCCACCGGCACCGTCGTCGTGGCGTCCGGAACCGGAGAAGGGATACAGGTGGTTCAACCATGAGTGATGGGTCGGTGGTCGACGACTGGGAGTACCAGCGGCTGCGCCTGCCCCGTGCAGTGTCGCGCCGCAATGCCGCCACGGTGCTCGCGGTCCAGGCCGAGTTCGCCGGCTGGGAGCTGTCCGGGGTACGGCTGTACTCCGACGGCACCAGAAAGGTGATGCTGCGCCGCCGGCGCGGCTCCGCCCAGCTACCCGGCCTGTCCGTCTAGCCAGGAGCCGGTCCGTCTAGCCAGGACGTCCGGACACCGTCAGGAGGGCGTGGCGGCGTCCGGTGGGTGTCCGGTCCCGGCACGGCCGGTGGTCCAGCCGGTACTCACACCAGGCTCGGCCGGCGCCACGGCTCACCGAGCACATGGTGGTCGAGCCAGGAGAGCACCGTCTCGTACCACAGGACGATGTTGTTCGGCTTGAGGATCCAGTGGTTCTCGTCGGGGAAGTACAGGAACTTCGACTCCACGCCGTGCCGGCGCAGGTCCGTCCACAGCCGCAGGCCCTCGCCGATCGGCACCCGGTGGTCCAGCTCGCCGTGGATCACCAGCATCGGCGTCGTGATCTTGCCGATGTGCCGGTTCGGTGAGTTCTGCACGTACCGCTCGCGCCGGTCCTGGTCGTAGAAGTCGCCGAACTCGCGCTCCCACCACACCCCGAGGTCGGTGCTGCCGTGGAACTGGTCCAGCGCCCAGAGGCTGGCGTGCGTGACGATGCACCGGAACCGGTCGGTGTGCCCGGCGACCCAGTTGGCCATGTAGCCGCCGAAGGAGCCGCCGAGGGCCGCGGTGCGCTCGGCGTCGATGTCTGGGCGGGCCACCGCGGCGTCGACGGCGGCCATCAGGTCGGTGTACGGCTCGTACCCCCACCGACCGCGCCCACGGCGGACGAAGTCCTGCCCGAACCCGGTGGACAGCGCCGGGTTGGGCAACAGCACCGCGTACCCCCTCGCGGCCAGCACCTGCGGGTTCCAGCGCCACTGCCAGCCGTGCCAGGACGCCAGCGGGCCACCGTGGATGAACACGGCCAGCGGTGCCGGGCTGTCCGCGGACGCGCCCTGTGGCAGCACCAGCCAGGACTGGATCTGCACGCCGTCCTCGGTGGTCGCGGTGATCGACTCCACCCGCCCTGGCGGCGCCACCCGCAGCGGCAGGCCGGGGCCGGGCAGCCCTGGGCCTGGCAGTCCAGGGCCTAGCAGTCCAGGGCCCAGCAGTCCCGGGCCTAGCAGTCCCGGGCCTAGCAGTGCAGTGCCGTCCTGGTCGGCGTCGCGGCCGTCCAGCCGGTACGGCCGCGGCGGGCTGGCGTAGTCGTCGTGCAGCGCGAACAGCACCGTGCCGTCCGACGACGGGCACGGGTAGGACCACGATCCGGCCGCGGTCAGCCTGGTCACCTTGCCGGCCTCGCCGTCCGCCTCGACGTCCACCCGGAACACCGGCGCGTGCCCGGCCTCGTCGGCGCAGAAGAACACCGCGTCGCCGGCCGGTGACCACACCGGCGAGTGCGGCCACAGGTCAAGCTCGGGCGTCAGGTCGCGGCCGTCGCCGGTGGCCAGGTCGATCAGCCATAACGTCTGGTCGTTCGGCTCGTGGTAGTCGCCGCGGTGGCCCCGCACGCACCCGACCCATCGGCCGTCCGGCGAGCACGCCGGCTCCCAGTACTCGTGCTCAGGGTCGTCGGCCAGCGTTCGCCGCTCGCCGCTGGCCACGTCGATCGCGACCAGCGACGTGCGCTGCTCCAGCAGGTCGTCCACGTCGGCCCGCCACGTCGTCACCACGGTGCGGCCGTCCGGTGTGACGGCGACCCCCACGTCCTCCAAGGCCCAGCCCGGTGCCGGCGTGACGTCGCGGTGCTCGGCCAGCCGCTGGCCGTCGGTCGGCGTCGGCGCCACGCACAGGTGGGTCTGCCGCGGGCCGACGTAGTGGTCCCAGTTGCGGATCGGGTACTGCTCGAACAGCTGGGCCTTGACGTCCTTGTCCCAGCGATGCTTGGCCTTGGCCTTGTCCTGCGCCAGGTCGTCGACGCCGGGCAGCACGTTCACGCCGTACACCACGGTGCCGCTGTCGCGCGCCACCGCGACCACGCTGGCCCCGCCTGGCGGGTCGGCCACCACCCGCGCCTCGCCCCCTCCGGCCGGCAGCAACCAGAGCGCGGCCTCCCTGTCCCGCTCCGTCGTGCCGTCCTTCGGCGGCGCCAGGTCGGGATCCGGCCTCTTGGAGGTGAACAGCAGCGACCCGTCCGGCAGGAAGTCGCCCTGGCTCTCCCCCGGCGTCGACCTGGTGAGCCGCCGCGCCGGCCGCTCACCATCCGGGTCGATCTCCCACAGCGCGGTCACGAACTTCTTGCCGTCCGGGCCGACCTCGGCAACCGGCGCCACCAGCCGGTCGCCGTCCGGCGACAGCGCGAGCCCGCCGACGCGGGGAATGGTCAGGTAGTGCTCGAGGTCGAACGTGCCGTCAGTCATTCAGCAGCTCCTGAGGAAACGATCGAGGACGCGGGTACCGAAGGTGAGCGCGTCGACGGGTACCCGCTCGTCGACGCCGTGGAACAGCGCCGCGAAGTCGAGGTCCGGCGGCAGCTTGAGCGGTGAGAAGCCGAAGCAGCGGATGCCGAGCCTGGCGAACGCCTTGGCGTCGGTGCCGCCGGAGAGCATGTACGGGATCATTTTCGCCTCGGGGTCCTCGGCCAGGATCGCCGCGCACATGGCGTCGACAAGCTCGCCGTCGAACGT
>Ga0210378_10000313_pt1 | contig 24133 bp, 24 predicted proteins | sample PLM1_60_b1redo_FD_155465 | JGI IMG/M metagenome (GOLD analysis project Ga0210378, IMG submission 155465) | Groundwater sediment microbial communities from an aquifer in East River, Colorado, USA - PLM1_60_b1 redo | ecosystem: Environmental > Terrestrial > Soil > Riparian zone | place: USA: East...
CCTCGCCCGAGCGCTGGGCTGCCCGCTGGTCACCGGGGACCTGCGCCTCACGCGGGCGCCAGGGCTGGGTGTGCCGCTGGTCGCGGTCTGAGCCAGGCCGATCGATCCGGTGTCACGAGCGGGTGATGACCACCTTGCCGGTCACCTTGCGGGCGTACAGGTCCTGGATCAGCGGCAGGGCGTCGGCCAGCGGCGCGGTGGCCTGGACCCGCACGGCGATGCGGCCGGCCACCGCCTGCTCGGCCAGGTTGGCCATGTCCTTGACGGCCTGCTCCGGCGGGACGGTGGTGAAGACGCGGAAGCCGTACATGGTGACGCCCTTGTTGTAGAGCCGCTCGATCCGGAAGGTCGACGCGGCGTCGGCCGAGTTGCCGTACACGACCATGCGGCCGTGGCGGGCGGTCGCCTCCACCAGGGCGGCGATCATCGGCCCGCCGATGCCGTCGAGGACCACGTCGAACTCGCCGTCGACCGGCGACCCGTCGCCGGGATGGACCAGCGCATCCGCCCCGGCCGCCCGCACCACCGCGGCCCGCTCCTCGCTGCCCGCCTGGCCGGTCACGGTCGCCTTGGCCTCGCGCGCGAGCTGCACGGCGAACACGCCGACGCCGCCGGCCGCCCCCGTCACCAGCACCCGGTCGCCGGCGTGGACCCGGGCCAGGCGGTTGACCCCGACCGCGGTGACCCCCGCCACCGGAAAGGTCGAGGCGGTCACGAAGTCGCAGGCGTACGGCAGCGGCGCCGTCCACGCGGCGGGCACCAGCACCCGCTCGGCAAAGGTGCCGCCCGCCTCGCTGAGGGCCAGCACACGGTCGCCGACGTCGAACTGGGTCACCCCCTCGCCGAGCGCGGCCACCGTGCCGGCGACGTCCCAGCCGGCCACGGTGCCCGGCGGCAGCTTGGGCGCCATCCGGACCTCCCCCCGGTTGACCGACGCGGCCTCCATGTCGACCAGGAGCTGGCCAGGGCCGGGGGCGGGCTCCGGCACGTCGGCGAGGGTCAGGGCGGGGGAGGCCGACGGGTCGGCGACGAGTGCGCGCATGCTCGCTCCTTCGGGCCGCTGCACGGATGGCGGCGTCAAGGCTACAGGGGAGCGAGCCCGGACCGTTCCCTCACGCAGGCTGGGCGGGGTGGCGGCGCTCGGCGAGCAGAGCGGTCGGGGCGAGGCCGGCCAGGCGGGTGCACTCGGTCGTCATGTGCGCCTGGTCGGCATAGCCGGCTTCGGTCGCGGCCGCCGCGAGGGAAGGGCCCCACGCGCTGCCGTCCGAGCCGTCGAGCAGGCCGAGCAGCCGCTGGAACCGGAGGACGCGGGCAAGGGTCTTCGGCCCATAGCCGACGGCGGCCAGGAACCGGCGGCGGAGCTGCCGGTCGCCGAGGCCGAGGGCGGCCCCGAGCCCGCCGACCCCGACGGGCAGGGCGGGATGGCGCTCCAGAAGCTGGACCGCGGCCGCGACCACGCGGCGCACCCAGGGCGCGAGCGCCGGCGGCGGAGCCCACTCGCGGTAGGCGACGGCCACCGCAGGCGACCCGACCCTCCGAGATCTTGACAAGGTAGATACCATGCCTTGAACGTAGCTCATCGCCGCGACAAGGACGCCGATGGCAACTCGCCGCACCCTGGTACTTATTTGCTAGCGCGGATGCCGCCGCGAAAGGCGGGTCCGCGCTGAACCTCCTACGCCCTGGGCAGGAGGTTTTTTGTTTGCCCGGCAACCACCCCTGGGAGCTCTCGTGAAGATCACCGGTGCGCAAGCCCTCATCCGCAGCCTCGAACAGTGCGAGGTCGAGGTCGTCTTCGGCCTTCCAGGCGGCGCGATCCTCCCCGCCTACGACCCGCTGCGGGAGTCGTCGGTGCGCCACATCCTGGTCCGCCACGAGCAGGGTGCCGGCCACGCGGCCGAGGGCTACGCCTGGGCGACCGGCCGGGTCGGGGTCTGCATGGTGACCAGCGGGCCCGGCGCGACCAACCTGGTCACCGCGTTGTGCGACGCCTACATGGACTCGGTGCCGCTGGTGGCCATCACCGGCCAGGTGCCGAGCTCGGCGATCGGCTCCGACGCCTTCCAGGAATGCGACACCACCGGCATCACCATGCCGGTCACCAAGCACAACGAGCTGGTCCTGGACCCCGACCGGATCCCCGGCGCGGTCGCCGAGGCGTTCCACATCGCCGCCACCGGACGGCCAGGCCCGGTCCTGGTCGACGTGCCCAAGGACGTGCTGCAGGCCGCCACCGAGTGGTCCTGGCCGGGGTCGTTGGACCTGCCGGGGTACCGACCGGTGACGCGGCCGAACGGCAAGCGGGTCAGGGAGGCGGCGGCGCTGCTGCGGGCGGCGCAACGGCCGGTCCTCTACGTCGGCGGTGGCGTGGCCAAGTCCGGGGCCCACGATGCCCTGCGCGAGCTGGCCGAGGCGGCGGGGGCGCCGGTCACCACCACGCTGATGGCCCGCGGCTGCTTCCCCGACAGCCACCCGCTCTCCCTCGGCATGCCGGGCATGCACGGGAACTACGCGGCCGTGGCCGCCCTGCAGGAGGCCGACCTGCTCGTCGCCCTCGGCGCCCGCTTCGACGACCGGGTGACCGGCAAGCTGGCCACCTTCGCGCCCAAGGCCAAGGTGATCCACGCCGACATCGACCCCGCCGAGATCGGCAAGAACCGCACCGCCGACGTGCCGATCGTCGGCGACGTCCGGTTGATCCTGGAGGAGCTGGTCGCGGCCCACCGCGCCGCGGTCGCCGCCGACGGCCCCGGCGACACCGCCGGCTGGCGCCATGCCACGACCCAGTGGAAGCGGCGCTTCCCGTACCGCTACGAGCAGCAGGACGGCGGACCGCTCAAGCCGCAGCACGTGGTCGAGCGGGTGTCGGCGCTGACCGGCGGCGAGGCGATCGTGGTCGCCGGGGTCGGCCAGCACCAGATGTACGCCTCCCAGCACTTCCGCTTCGACCGCCCCCGCTCCTGGATCAACTCCGGAGGGCTGGGGACGATGGGCTTCGCGGTCCCGGCGGCCATGGGCGCCAAGGTCGGCCGACCCGACGAGCTGGTGGTCGCCATCGACGGCGACGGCTGCTTCCAGATGACCGCCCAGGAGCTGGCCACCTGCACCACCGAGCGCATCCCGATCAAGGTCCTCATCCTGAACAACGGCCACCTCGGCATGGTCCGCCAGTGGCAGGAGCTGTTCTACGACGAGCGCTACTCCGAGGTGCACCTCGGCTTCGAGGTGCCCGACTACGTGAAGCTGGCCGAGGCCTACGGCGCGCTCGGCCTGCGCTGCGAGCGCGCGGAGGACGTCGACGCCACCCTCGACAAGGCGCTTGCCACCAGCGACCAGGCGGTCGTCGTCGACTTCCGGGTGGACGAACACGAAGGCGTGTTCCCGATGGTCCCGGCCGGCCGCTCCAACGACGAGATCATCCTCGGGCCGGAGTTCTCCCCCGAGGAGCAGGCCGCGGCAACCCGCAGGGAGGTGCGCGCCGGATGAGCACCCACACCGTCTCGGTGCTGGTGGAGGACCGGCCGGGCGTGCTGGCCCGCATCGCCGGCCTGTTCAGCCGGCGTGGCTTCAACATCGACTCGCTGGCGGTCGGGCCCACCGAGGACGAGGGCCGCAGCCGCATGACGATCGTGGTGGACTGCGCCGAGATGCCGCTCGAGCAGGTCACCAAGCAGCTCAACAAGCTGGTGCACGTGCTCAAGATCGTCGAGCTCGAGCCGGCACGGGCGGTGGAGCGCGAGCTGGTGCTGGTCAAGGTCAAGGCCGACCCGGCGGTGCGCTACCAGATCGTCGAGCTGGCCGAGATGTTCCGGGCCAAGGTCGTCGACGTCGCCCCCGAGGCCCTCACCATCGAGGCGACCGGCAGCCCGGACAAGGTCGCCGCCATGCTCGAGCTGCTGGACCCCTACGGCATCCGCGAGCTGGTCCGCACCGGCCGCGTCGCCCTGGCCCGGGGTGCCAAGGGCATCGCCGACAAGCCACTGCGCGTGGCGCGCCCCGCCTAGTAGAGCTCCAACGAAGGAGGCACCCGAATGGCCACCATCTACTACGACGACGACGCCGACCTCGGCCTGGTCCAGTCGCGCAAGGTCGCGGTGCTCGGCTATGGCTCCCAGGGCCACGCGCACGCGCTGTCGCTGCACGACTCCGGCTGCGAGGTGCGCGTCGGGCTCGCCGAGGGCTCCAAGAGCCGCGCCACCGCCCAGGCGGCCGGGCTGCAGGTCACCACCCCGGCCGAGGCGGCCGCGTGGGCCGACCTGATCATGATGCTGGTCCCCGACACCGTCCAGCGGCACCTGTACGCCGACGACATCGCCCCCAACCTCAAGGCGGGCGACGCCCTGTTCTTCGCCCACGGCTTCAACGTCCACTACGGCTACATCCAGGCGCCCGAGACCGTCGACGTGGCCATGGTCGCTCCCAAGGGCCCCGGCCACCTCGTCCGGCGCCAGTTCGAGAGCGGCGAGGGCACCCCTGTGCTGGTCGCGGTCGCCCAGGACGCCACCGGCAAGGCCTGGGACCTGGCCAAGTCGTACGCCAGGGCGATCGGCGGCACCCGCGCCGGGGCCCTGGTCACCACCTTCCAGGAGGAGACCGAGACCGACCTGTTCGGCGAGCAGGCGGTGCTCTGCGGCGGCGCCACCGCGCTGGTCCAGGCCGGTTTCGAGACCCTCGTCAAGGCGGGCTACCAGCCGGAGGTCGCCTACTTCGAATGCCTCCACGAGCTGAAGCTGATCGTCGACCTGATGTACGAGGGCGGCCTCGCGGGGATGCGCTACTCGGTGTCCGACACCGCGGAGTACGGCGACTACACCCGCGGCCCGCGGGTGGTCGGCGACGCGGCCAGGGCCGAGATGGCCCGCATCCTCGCCGAGGTCCAGTCGGGCGCGTTCGCCCGCGAGTGGATCGACGAGGACGACCAGGGCCGGCCCAACTTCACCCGGATGCGCGAGGCCGGGGCGAACCACCCGATCGAGCGGACCGGCAAGCCACTGCGCCAGATGATGTCCTGGCTGCGCGGGAAGGGCTAGCCTCCTCACCATGGCCCGGGTCCTGATCGCCGAGCCGCTGGCCGAGGCCGGCGTCGAGCTGCTGCGCGCCCACCACGAGGTGGACGCGCGCGCCGCCACCACCCGCGAGGAGCTGCTCGCCGCCGTCACCGGCGTCGACGCCCTGGTGGTCCGGTCGGCCACGCGCGTCGATGCCGAGGTGCTCGAGGCCGGCCGCAACCTCAAGGTCGTGGGCCGGGCCGGCATCGGCCTGGACAACGTCGACGTCGCGGCCGCCACCCGGCTCGGGGTGATGGTCGTCAACGCGCCCCAGTCCAACGTGATCTCGGCCGCCGAGCACACCGTGGCGCTGATCCTCGCCCAGGCCCGAAACATCCCGCAGGCCCACGTCGCCCTGCGCGAAGGGCGCTGGGAGCGGACCCGCTTCCAGGGCGCCGAGCTGTACGGCAAGACGCTGGGGATCATCGGGCTCGGCCGGGTGGGGGCGCTGGTCGCCCAGCGCCTGAACGCCTTCGGCATGCGCCTGCTCGCCTACGACCCGTACGTGAGCCGCGACCGGGCCGCGCAGATGGGGGTCGAGCTGGCCGGCCTCGCCGACGTGCTCGCCCGCGCCGACGTGGTCACCGTCCACCTGCCCAAGACGCCGGACACGACCGGGCTGATCGGCGAGACCGAGCTGGCGGCGATGAAGCCGGGCGCCCGCCTGGTCAACACCTCCCGTGGCGGCATCGTCGACGAGGCCGCCCTCGCCAAGGCGGTCGGCGACGGCCAGCTCGCGGGCGCCGCCCTGGACGTGTTCGCCGAGGAGCCGACCACCCAGAGCCCCCTGTTCGGGCTGGAGAGCGTGGTCGTCACCCCGCACCTGGGGGCCTCCACCACCGAGGCCCAGGACAAGGCCGGCATCGCCATCGCCGAGCAGCTGCTGCTGGCGCTCGCCGGCCAGTTCGTGCCCAACGCGGTCAACGTCGACGCCGGCGCGGTGCCCGACGCCGTGCGGCCGTTCCTGCCGCTGGTCGAGAAGCTCGGCCGGCTGTACACGGCGCTGGCGGGCGGCGGGCCGGGCGGCCGGGCCAGCGCGCTCGGCGGTGGCCGGCTGCACCTGGAGTACGTCGGGGCGCTGGCCGAGCAGGACACCCGCGTGCTCACCCTGGCCGCCCTCAAGGGCATGTTCAGCCCGGTGGTGCACGAGCCGGTCACCTTCGTGAACGCGCCGCTGCTGGCGGCCGAGCGCGGGGTCGAGGTGACCGAGACCAGGACCCGCCAGAGCCACGACTGGGTGAACCTGGTCACCCTCTCCGGGGAGGGGTCGAGGGGGCAGGTGGGCGTGGCCGGCACCACGGTCGGGCCTCGGGACGCCGAGCGGCTGGTCGCCGTCAACGGCATCCCGATCGACATGGCCCCCTCCGACCACATGGCGTTTCTGTTCTACGAGGACCGTCCTGGCGTGATCGGCAGGGTCGGGACGATCCTCGGCGAGAGCGGCGTGAACATCGCCAGCATGCAGGTCGGGCGGCGCAAGCAGGGCGGAGAGGCCCTGATGGCGCTGACCGTGGACGCCGGCATCCCCGCCGGCGTCCTGGAGCAGGTGGAGGCGGAGATCGGCGCGCACGACAGCACGTTCATCCACCTCCACGTGGGAGCGGGCGCATGACCCGGACGATCTCCGCGGCGCCGCGCCTCCTGATCCTTCGCTGCCGTGGGGCGGCTCGTGCCGGCCGCCCCACGGGGACCCGACGGCGCGAAGGAGACGGAAGCTGAGCGGAACCGACCAAGGAGGTCGCCGGCCGTGGCCGAGCGAGTCATCGTCTTCGACACCACCCTGAGGGACGGGGAGCAGGCCCCAGGGATCAACCTGAACGCCAAAGCCAAGGTGGAGATCGCCGAGCAACTCGCGCGGCTCGGCGTCGACGTCATCGAGGCCGGCTTCCCGCAGGCCTCGCACGGCGACTTCGAGGCCGTCCGGGCGGTCGCCGAGCGGATCAAGGGCGCCACCGTGGCCGCCCTGGCGCGCACCGCGCCCGGCGACGTCGACCGGGCCGCCGAGGCGCTGGCCCCGGCCCACCGGGGCCGGCTGCACACCTTCATCGCCACCAGCCCCATCCACATGCGCCACAAGCTGCGGATGAGCCCGGCCGAGGTGCTCGCCGCCGCCGAGGGCGCGGTCGCCAGGGCAAAGGGCTACACCGACGACGTCGAGTTCTCGGCCGAGGACGCTACCCGCTCCGACGCCGACTTCCTCAAGCAGGTGTACGCGGCCGCGATCGCGGCCGGCGCGACCACCTGCAACGTGCCGGACACGGTCGGCTACATGCTGCCCGACGCCTTCGCCGAGCTGGTCGCCTGGCTGATCGCCGAGGTCCCCGGCGCCGACCGTGCGGCCTGGAGCGTCCACTGCCACGACGACCTCGGCGTCTCCGTCGCCTCCTCGGTCGCGGCCGTGCAGGCCGGCGCCCGCCAGGTCGAGGTCGCGGTCAACGGCATCGGCGAGCGGGCCGGCAACTGCTCGATGGAGGAGGTGGTGATGGCGCTGCGCACCCACCAGTCCTCGCTCGGCGTCGCCACCGGGGTGAACACCCGCGAGATCGCCCGCACCTCCCGGCTGGTCAGCCTCCTCACCGGGTACCCGATCCAGCCCAACAAGGCGATCGTCGGGGCCAACGCGTTCGCCCACGAGTCCGGCATCCACCAGCACGGCGTGCTCATGGAGCGCACCACCTACGAGCACATGGACCCGCAGGAGCTGGGCTTCGCCGGGTCGAAGATCGTGCTCGGCAAGCACTCCGGCCGCCACGCGGTCGCCGACGCCCTCCACAAGCTGGGCTTCGACCTGGACCGCGAGGAGCTGGACAAGGCGTTCGCCCGCTTCAAGGAGCTCGCCGACCGCAAGCCGCGCATCACCGACGTCGACCTGGAGGCGCTGGTCGCCGGCGAGGTGCTGGCCGACGAGGCGGCCTTCCGGTTCGTCGGGCTCCAGGTCGCCGGGGGGACGGTCATGTCGCCGACCGCGACCGTGCGGCTCAGCCACGACCAGGGCGTGGTCGAGCAGTCGGCGGTGGGCGACGGCATGGTCGACGCCGCCTGCGCCGCGATCGCCAAGGCGGTCGGGGTCGACGCCAAGCTCGTCGAGTTCCACGTCTTCGCCGTGGGCGGGGGCACCGACGCCCTCGGGGACGTGACCGTGCAGGTCGAGCACGAGGGGGCCCGAGTAACGGGGCGCGGCGTGGCCACCGACGTGGTGGAGGCCTCGGCGCGCGCCTACCTGCAAGCGGTGAACAAGCTCGTCCGCGGCACCACGGGTGCCGGCCGGAAGGAAGTGCCAGCATGACCAGGAGACCAAAGGCCAGCCAGCCGTACACCGAGGAGGCCCACGCCGCCATGGCAAGGGTGTTCGGCGTCGACGTCGAGGCGGTCGACGCCCCGCCCTTCGAAGCGACGGCACCCGAGCCGCCCGCCGACGAGGCCGAGCGCCGCGCCGCCCTCGGCCGCGTCTTCGGCACGGAGGCGTAAGTGGGCGATTCCTACCACCTTGCCTGCGTGCCGGGCGACGGCATCGGCCCCGAGGTCGTGGCCGAGGCCCGCAAGGCCGTCGACGCGGCCGCCGCGCGCTTCGGCTTCGGCGTCGACTGGGTCGACTTCGACCTCGGGGCCGAGCGCTGGCTGCGCACCGGGGAGGCGCTGCCCGACGTCGCCGTGAAGGAGCTGCGCGAGGCCGACGCGATCCTGCTCGGGGCCGTCGGCCGCCCCGACGTGCCGCCCGGCGTGCTGGAACGGGGGCTGCTCCTGCGGCTCCGCTTCGAGCTGGACCTCTACGTGAACTTGAGGCCTGTGAAGCTCTACCCCGGGGTGGCCTCGCCGCTCGCGCGGGTCGGGCCCGACGACCTGGACCTGCTGGTGGTCCGCGAGAACACCGAGGGCGTCTACGCCGGCGCCGGCGGCGTCGTCCACCGGGGCGGCCCGATGGAGGTCGCCACCGAGACCTCGATCGAGACCAGGGCCGGCGTCGAGCGCTGCCTGCGCTACGCCGCCGGCCGGGCTCGGGAGCGCGCCGGCCGCCTCACCCTGGTCCACAAGACCAACGTGCTGACCCACGCCGGCGACCTGTGGCAGCGGGCCGCCAGGGAGGTCGCCGGGGAGACGGGGGTGGTCCTGGACTACGTCCACGCCGACGCGGCCTGCCTCTACCTGGTCAGCGACCCGGGCCGCTTCGACGTGGTCGTCACCGACAACCTGTTCGGCGACATCCTCACCGACCTGGGTGCGGCCGTCGCCGGTGGCCTCGGCACCGCGGCCAGCGCCAACCTGAATCCCGCGTCCTCGCCGTCCCTGTTCGAGCCGGTGCACGGGTCGGCGCCCGACATCGCCGGCACCGGCACGGCCAACCCGGTGGCGGCGGTCCTGTCGGCCGCGCTGCTCCTGGAGCACCTGGGGGAGCTGGAGGCCTCCGCTGCGGTCGAGGCGGCCGCCGTGGCAGTCCTGCCAGGGGCTGGAGGATACTCGACGCAAGCGCTTGGGGACCGGATCGCCACCGCCGTGACGGGTGGCGAACCCCGACCATCTAGGAGGCAATGATGCCGATCCAGGCGACCGGAAAGATCTGGATGGACGGGGAGTATGTCGACTGGGACGAGGCCCGCGTTCACGTGCTCACGCCCTCCCTGCACTACGGCTGGGGCGTGTTCGAGGGCATCCGCGCCTACGAGACCGCCGACGGCGGCTCGGCGGTGTTCCGGCTGACCGAGCACATGCAGCGGCTGTTCCGCAGCGCCAAGATCTACCACATGGAGCCGCCGGTCTCGCTGGAGGGCGCCGTCAAGGTGACCAAGGACCTGGTCGCGATGAACGGCATCCCCACCTGCTACATCCGGCCGATCGTCTACCTCGGCTACGGCGAGATCGGCCTCAACCCGCTCACCTCCCCGGTCCGCATGGCGATCGCCTCCTGGCCGTGGGGCGCCTACCTGGGCGAGGAGTCGTTCGAGACCGGCGTGCGGGTCAAGATCAGCTCCTGGCGGCGGCTGGACCCCAACATCATCCCGCCGGCGGCGAAGGCGACCGGCCAGTACCTGAACTCGTCGCTGGCCAAGGCCGAGGCGGTCAAGGCCGGCTACGACGAGGGCATCCTGCTCAACCCCAACGGGTATGTGACCGACGGCTCCGGCGAGAACGTCTTCCTGGTCCGCGACGGCGTCCTGTGCACCCCGCCGCTCGCGGCCGGCTGCCTGGCCGGCATCACCCGCGACAGCATCCTGCAGATCGCCGACGACGAGGGCATCCGGGTGCGCGAGGGCGACCTGGTCCGCACCGACCTGTACCTGGCCGACGAGGCCTTCTTCACCGGGACGGCCGCCGAGGTCGTGCCCATCCGGGAGGTGGACGACCGGGTCCTCGGCGACCCGGGTCCGATTACCCGTCGCCTCCAGGAGGTCTTCACGGCCGCCACCCGGGGTCGGGACGAGCGCTACCGCGACTGGCTCGAACCGGTCACCTAGGCCCAGACCTCCCTCCGTCGCCGTCCATTTCGTTTGGAGGGAGCTGTCCCTTGCCGTCCACCGAGCACTACGTAGAGACCTACGACACCACCTTGCGCGACGGGGCCCAGCAGGTCGGCCTGCAGTTCACCGTCGCCGACAAGCTCCGGGTGACCCGGCTGCTGGACGACCTCGGCGTCGACGTCGTCGAGGGCGGCTGGCCTGGGTCCAACCCCAAGGACGCCGAGTACTTCGCGCGCGCCCGCGACCTGCCCTGGCGCCACGCGACCCTGTCGGCGTTCGGCGCGACCCGGCGTCCCGGCCGGGGCGTCGACGACGACCCCAACCTGTGCGCCCTGCTCGACTCCGGCGCCCCGATCGTCGCCCTGGTCGGCAAGGCGTGGACGCTGCACGTCACCGAGGCGCTGCGCACCAGCCTGGACGAGAACCTGGCGATGGTGGCCGAGTCGGTCGCGCACGTGGCCGCGGCCGGCCGGCGGGTCGCGTTCGACGCCGAGCACTTCTTCGACGGCTACGCCGCCGACCCCGCCTACGCGCTGGCCGCGGCCGAGGCGGCCGCGGCGGCCGGGGCGGACACGGTGGTGCTCTGCGACACCAACGGCGGCAGCCTGCCCACCACCGTCGCCCGGGTGGTCCGCGAGGTCGTGGCCGCCCTGCCAGGGGTCAGGGTCGGGGTCCACTTCCACGACGACTCCGCCTGCGCGGTCGCGAACTCGCTGGTCGCGGTCGAGGCCGGCGCCAGCCATGTGCAGGGCGCCGCTAACGGCTACGGTGAGCGCTGCGGCAACGCCGACCTGTTCGCGATCGTGGCTGGCCTGGAGCTGAAGCAGGGGTTGAAGCTGCTTCCCCAGGACCGACTGGCGGCCCTGACCGCCACCGCCCACGCCATCGCCGAGCTGGCCAACCTGCCGCCCGACCACCGCCAGCCCTACGTCGGCGGCGCGGCCTTCGCCACCAAGGCCGGCCTGCACGCCTCGGCGATCGCCCGCCGGGCCGACGCCTACAGCCACGTCGACCCGGCCAGGGTCGGCAACCAGGCGCGGGTGCTCGTCTCCGAGCTGGCTGGCCGCTCCAACGTGCTCGCCAAGGCGGGCGAGCTCGGCCTGGACCTGAACACCGATCCCGAGCTCGGCGCCAGGGTGCTGGACCGCGTCAAGGACCTGGAGCACGAGGGCTACGCCTTCGAGGTCGCCGACGCCTCCTTCGAGCTGCTGGTCCGCCGCGAGGCCGGCGCGCTGCAGGCGCCGTTCGAGCTGGAAGGCTACCGGGTGGTGGTCGAGCGCCGAGTCGACAACGGGGACGGCACCGACCTGTCCGAGGCGACCGTGCGGCTGCGGGTCGACGGCGAGCGGGTGCTCGCGGTGGGGGAGGGCGTCGGGCCGGTCCACGCCCTCGACCAGGCCCTACGCCGCGCCCTCGCAGACCGCCACCCGGAGCTGGAAGCGGTCCGCCTGGTCGACTACAAGGTCCGCATCCTCGACGGCCGCGCCGGCACCCGGGCCGTGACCCGGGTCCTGGTGACCTCCGCCGACGGCGAGGACGAGTGGACGACCGTCGGCGTCTCCGACGACATCGTCACCGCCTCCTGGGAGGCCCTCGCCGACGGCGCGATTTATTTTCTGGGCCTGAGACACCCTGCTCGTCGTGGAGGCGCACTCGTCGGAAGTCTGTCTGCAGAGGAGGTAGGAGGGAGGCGGTAGGCTTTCGCCCACCGCCCCGCGGTTTCCTACAGCCGCTCGCGCAGCCAGGCGTCGTCGTCCTGGTGTGGGGGAGGACACGCCAGCCGAGGTGAGAGTTCACCATCCCGCCGCCGGGATCGACCACGACCACACTCAGAACGGTGACATCTCGTCCAGTACGCGGGTGGCGAGGTCGAGAATCGCCTGCACCTTGGGCACGTCCTCTCGCACATCGATGGCCCGGAGTTCCGGCGTGTGGACCGGCGGATACTCCGCGTCTCGTCGCTGTCGGCGCATGCGGTCGAACGGGCTCAACACCGCACCCATTGGCGGGTCGAGCTGTGCTCGAACCGCCTGATAGACGGCGAGGTGCCCACCAGAGCTGGTCGGCCGCAGCCCTTCGTTTCCCAGCACCGCGGTGAGCGCCTTTCGGGCCGCGTCGTACAGCAACGCATACCCGCCCTCCGGATCGTGGGCACAGACCTCCTGCGCGGATGTGAGGTGCCTTCGCGCCTGCGCGAGCATTCGTTCGGCGTGCTCACGGCTGGCCGAGACCCGCTGAAGCTGCCGATCCGCAAGCATCCGTCCGATGTCGGCGCGACCCTGATCCCATCTCATGCGGTCGTGGATCCTCGAGATCCGACGTGCAGCTCCACAAGCGGACCCTCACGCACCGAGCGGAGGAACGGGTCGCCAGAATCGGTCCGGTGCCAGATGGCCGGCCGGACACGGCGGATATTGACCGGCCGGCCAAGATGCCGCTGCGCCTGCTGGGCGACCGCGTCGAGCTCATCCGGGTCAACGGTGCCGATGACCAGCACGTCGACGTCATTCGGAACCGGTCCGGGTTCACCCTGGTAGCGGGCGGCCCACGACCCGTAGATGAGCGCGCGCTCGACACCACTCACGGCAGCCAGAGCGTCGGTGAGCACCGGCAGTGGCCCATAGGTCACTGCGAGCAGGTCGGTCAGCGGGCGGGTGAGCGGCGTGTCGGTAGCCGCACGGACCAAACGGACGTTGCCGAGGCGGCGGTCGACGAGCAGGCCAGCGTCGACAAGCCGAGACGCCTCCTGATGTACCGCCTTGACCGACGCCCCGATCCGTGCGGCCGCCTCCGTGAGACTGTATTCGCGGTCCGGTCGCAGATAGAGCAGCGCAAGCAGATCGCCCTGGACCTGTGATCGCAGGAGGGGCAGCAAGGGAGGAGCACCAGATCGCATAAGAGGTAATATTCCTTACCTGATAGGTGAAGTCAAGCTCACGTCGCACAGCAGCACCGCCAGTTCCGCCACCACCACGCCTGGTACTGTCGCCCTGCAGGAAGGCGGGGTGCTCAGCTGCCACCAGGAACGCGCTTGTCACCGTCCTATGGCCGGCGCGACTGAAAGGACCCAGGACGTGAGCGGCTACGCGGTCATCATCGAGCAGGGCGAGACCGGGTACGGCGCCTACGCGCCGGAGCTGCCCGGCGTCGGGGTCGCCGGCGACAGCGTCGAGGAGGTCGAGCGGCTGATCCGCGAGGCGGTCGCCCTGCACGTGGAAAGCCTCCGCGCGCACGGTGAGCCGGTGCCGCCCCCATCGGCGGTGGTCGCCACCGTCGTCACGGTGCCCGCGGCCTGATCTCGCGGCGACAACCGCTGCGCGGGCGGGTGAGCCGGCGGCGGGCGGAGTATGGTCATGTCGCCATGGGAACGCGTGCCGTGGAGCAGCGGCTGGTCACCGTCGACGACATCCGCTCGGCCAGGGAGCGGGTGGCCGGGGTCGTCCGACCGACCCCTGTGGACCGCTCCGAGACGCTGAGCGGCCTGGCCGGCCGGCCGGTGATCCTCAAGCCCGAGCAGCGGCAGCGCACCGGCTCGTTCAAGATCCGCGGCGCCTACAACCGCATCTCCCGGCTGCCTCCCGGCACCCCGGTGGTGGCGGCATCGGCCGGCAACCACGCCCAGGGGGTCGCCCTGGCGGCCCGGCTCACCGGCCACCCGGCGATCATCCTCATGCCGGTCAACGCGCCCCTGCCGAAGGTCGAGGCGACCCGGAACTACGGGGCGACGGTTCGGCTGGAGGGCGAGGCGGTCGACGACTGCATCGCCATCGCCAAGGCGTTGGGCGAGGCCGAGGGCGCGGTGTTCGTGCCGCCGTTCGACGACCCGCTGATCGTCGCCGGCCAGGGCACGATCGGGCTGGAGCTGGCCGAGGAGGCCCCCGAGGCCGAGGCGGTGGTCGTGCCGGTCGGCGGTGGCGGGCTGATCTCGGGCATCGCCGCCGCGCTCGCGGCTGTCCGGCCAGGGGTCCGGGTCATCGGCGTGGAGGCGGCCGGCGCGCCGGCGATGCGGGCGTCGCTCGACGCCGGCCACTGCGTGCGCCTGCACCGCATGACCACCATGGCCGACGGGATCGCCCTCAAGTCGCCCTCACCCCTCACCCTCGCCCACGTGCAGGCCTACGTCGAGGACGTCGTGACGGTAGGGGAGGAGGAGATCAGCCAGGCCCTGCTGCTGCTGCTGGAACGGGCCAAGGCGGTGGTCGAGCCGTCCGGCGCCGCCGGCCTGGCGGCCGTGCTCGCCGGCAAGGTCCCGGGCTCCGGCCCGGCGGTGGCGGTGCTGTCGGGCGGCAACATCGACCCGCTGCTGCTCACCAAGGTGATCGACCACGGCCTGTCCTCGGCCGGCCGCTACGTCGCCCTCAGGGTGGTGGTCGACGACCGGCCAGGCACACTGGCGACCCTCACCGCCGAGGTGGCCAGGCTGGGCCTGAACGTCCTGGAGGTCGAGCACCACCGCTCCGGGCTGGACCTGGACCTCGACAAGGTCGAGATCCGGCTGACCCTCGAGACCCGCAACTCGATCCACCACGGCGAGATCGTCGCCGACCTGGAGCGGCTCGGTTACGAGGTCCAGCCCATCAGGTGAGCGATCCGGTGGGCCGCGGCTCCTGGCCGTCCTGGTCGCCGGGGGACAGGACCACGTCGTCGGCGTGCGCCCCGAACTCCCTGGACCGCACCTCGGCCATCTGCTCGTAGCGCGCGATGCGGTCCTCCCAGTTGGCCTCCACCCCGAACGCCAGGCTCGCGAACCCGGTCGACCGCACCGCCTCCGCCAGCGCCGCCGGGTCGTCGGGTGGGATCACGCGGACAGGGTCGCCAACGGCGACCATGCCCGGCGGGAGGAAGAACTCGTCGGGGACCACCGCGCCGGCGTGGACCAGCGCGCCCACCGCAACCGAGCCCCCCGCGCCGACCCGCGCGGCGTGCAGCACGGTCACGCAGGTGGCCAGGTACGCGCAGCGGTCCACAACGCACCCCAGCAGGGTGGCGTGCGGCCCGACGAACACGTGGTCGGCGAGCACGACCGGCCGCGGGGTCGCGCCGGCCGCGGTGGCGCGAAGCACCGCGTGCTCGCAGACGATGGCGCATTCGCCCACCTCGACCCGTGAGCCTTCGGCGTCCAGGACCGCCCCGTACATCACCCGCGCGCGGGGGCCGATCCGGACGTCGCCGACGAGGGTCGCGGTCGGGGCCACGAATGCGGACGGGTGGATGACCGGTTCCCGGTCGCGATGGCGGAGCAGCATCGGAGATCCCCTCGCTTCGTCGAGCTCGTCGGTCATGGCATCCGGCATGCCCGAGAGGCCGGCCGCGCAACCGCCGCTGTCACCGTGCCAGCGTGGCGCCTAGACTCCCGGGGTGCAGCTTCGCGAAGGAGGAGGCCATGACAGACACCCCGGCGGAACGCCCGCCCGACCCGACCCAACCGGGCCCTCCTGCCGGCTCAGGGTACGGGGGCTATCCGACGGCACCGCGACGCCGCAACGGCATGGGAACGGCTGCGCTGGTCCTCGGCATCGTCGCTCTGGTCCTGGTCGCGCTGATCCTCTTCTCGCCGCTCGGCGTCCTCCTCGGCATCCTGGCGGTGATCTTCGGCATCGTCGGGATCCTTCGGGTGAACCGGCGGGAGGCCGACAACCGTGGGCAGGCCGTGGCCGGACTCGTGACCGGTGCGGCGGCACTGGTGATCGGGTTGTTCCTGGCGATCGGCATCGGGACCTTCTTTGCCGCCAACATCAACGACTTCAGGCGGTTCGGCCGCTGCATGGACGACGCGAGGGGCGACCAGGCACGGGAGGCCTGCGCCCGGCAGCTCTCCAGGGACCTCGAGCGTTAGTTAGCGGGCATCCGGGAAGGCGCGCTCGCCGGCGCGGACGGGGGTTAGGAGGTGGTTCTCCGGCGGTGCCAGCGGGCACGCCCAGCGGGCGTGGTAGGCGCAGGACGGGTTGTAGGCGTAGTTGAAGTCGAGCACCACCCGGTCGCCGTCGACCTCGAGGCCGCGACCGTGGGTGCCCTTGATCGTGTCGGTCAGGTAGCGCCCGGCCCCGTAGGTCTCGCGGCCGGCGGTGGCGTCCCGGAACGGCAGGAACAGACCACCGCCGTACCCCGTCGTCCAGAACAGCGTGAGGGCGCCGTAGCGGGTGCCCAGGCGGGCGACCCGCCGGTAGCGGACGGTCCCGTCCTCGCCGCCGGTGTCGACGGCCAACTCCTCGCCGGTCTCGGGCGGCCGCAGCTCGGCGGCGACGCGCGCGCCCGGGTCGTAGGGAAACCACGCCAGGCCGGCGAAGCGGGCCCGCTGCGCGGCGTCGAGGGGCGATTGCGGATGGTCGCGGAAGAGCAGGTCACGCCCCTGCCGGAAGGTCGCCGCCGCGGTCTCGCCCTCGTTCGGCTCGGCCAGGTACAGGGCGGCCACTCGCAGCCGCCAGTCTGCCAGCGCCAGTGCGTCGTCCATGTCGCCTCCCGGCTCGCTGGCCCCCACTCTACGGGCACCATCGGCGTGGCATGCGAGCGAACGGCGCTAGGCGGCGGTCCGGTCGAACAGCACCTCGGCGCCGAGCGGGCGGAAGCCGGCCGCCCCCACCGCCCGCAGGGAGGCGGCGTTGCCGGGGGCGACCTGGGCGAACAGCGGCTCGCCCGGCGGCGTCAGATGCCGGGCGGCGGCGACCAGCCGCCGGCCGAGGCCGCGGTTGCGCCGCGCCGGCGCGACCTCGAACGCGAGCTCGCGCCGGCCTGCCAGGCCGCGCCCGAGCAGCAGCATCCCGGCCTGCTCCGGGTCGGTCCAGACCTCGAGGCCGGCCCGGTAGCGCAGCGCCCTGGCGACCCGCTCGCCGCGGTCGGCGTCGGCGACGGGCAGCAGCTCCAGCGGCGGCTCGCCGCCGAGCCCCTCGGCGGCCAGCACCACGTCGAGGCTGCCCGGCCGGCTGCCGAGCCGGCCTCCCAGCCAGGCCAGGAACGGCGCGCCCATCGGGGCCGAGAGGTCGCCGTCCGGGAGCCAGGCGGCGACCAGCTCCGGGTCGACGTCGCCGACGACCACGTGATGCGCGGTGAAGGCCAGGACCGCGTCCACCGGGCCGCGCAGCGGCGGCAGCACCTCGACGGCGCCGTCGGGCGTGGGCGGCCGACCCCTGGCGGCGTCGAGCAGCAGGCCGAGCAGCGGGTGGGTCATCCCGCAGAGCCTAGCGCGGCCGCTCGTGTTCTGGTCGTGTTCATGGAAGGCTGGTGGGGTACTCGGCGAGCGTCCCCGTCCAGGAGCCAGTGATGCACGAGCCACCACGACCCACCGAGCCGCGCCAGGAGATCGTCGACCTGGCCTCCAGGCTGGCCCCGGCCCTGGCCGCGCGGGCGGCCGGCTACGACGAGGCCGACGCCTTCGCCCACGAGGACTTCGACGACCTGGTCGCCAGCGGGTACACCGCGCTCACCGTCCCAGCCGACCTCGGCGGCATGGGCGCGAGCGCGCTGGACCTGGTCGCTGCCCAGAGCCGGCTCGCCGAGGGCTCCCCGGCCACGGCGCTGGCCGTCAACATGCACCTCCACGGGGTCGGGATCCTGGTCGAGGGGTTCAGGGACCGGGTCGAGCCGTTCCTGAAGCAGGTGGTGAGCGAGGGCGCCATCGTGGCGGGCGGCTTCTCCGAGCCGCAGTCGGGCGGGAACTGGTGGTACCAGGCGACCACCGCCACGCCGCTGCCGGGCGGCGGCTTCCGGCTGCAGGGGACCAAGACGTTCTTCACCGGCTGGCCGCGGGCGACCCACCTGTTCCTGTCGGCCGCGGTCGAGACCGACGCCGGCCGCGAGCCGGTCGGCTTCCTGGTGCCCAAGCCGGCGCGGGGCCTGCGGGTGCTCGGCGACTGGAAGGCGATGGGGATGCGGGCCACCGGCAGCCACGCGATCGCCGTGGACGACCTGGAGGTCCCGCCGGAGTGCGTGGTCGACCAGGGCTTCCCGGTGGCGCTGTCGTTCCTGGTCGGTTCCCACTGGTCGTGGCCGTCGTTCGCCAGCATCTTCCTCGGCGCCGCCGAGGCCGCCTGCCGCCATGTGACCGACGGCCTGCCGAAGCGGCGCAACGAGGGCCTCGGCCAGGTCCTGAGCGAGCTGCCGGGCGTGCAGCAGGCGGTCGGGGAGATGCGCATGCGCCTGGACGCCGCCAGGGCGACGCTGTACGCGGCGGTGCGCCGCCCACCCGACCCCGACCCGGTGGCCCACTACGGCCGCATGGCCGCCACCAAGCTGTTCGTCTGCCAGACGGCGCTGGAGGTCTGCACGCTCGCCCTGCGCACCGCCGGCGGCAGCGGCTACCTGCGCACCGGGCCGCTGGAGCGGCTGTTGCGGGACGCCCACGCCGGCCTGCTGCTGCCGCCCTCCCACGACGCCACCCTGCAGTGGCTGGGGCGGGTCGAGCTGGGCGCGCAGCGCGGCCCCGGGACGACCCGGTGAGAGCGCGGAGGGGTCCGGGGAACCCCAAGGGGGTGCCCCGGTGAGGAGACCCTCGCTGACCGTCGACCGGACCCGGCCGGTCCCACCGGCTCGCTGCTCGATCGACAACGAGTACTACGAGGCCATCGACGAGCTGTGGTGGGACCCCGCCGGCCCGGCCGCGATCCTGCACGCCATCAATCGCCCCCGGGTCGACTTCTACCTGCGGCAGCTCGGCGACCTGCACGGCCGGCTGGTGCTGGACGCCGGCTGCGGCGGTGGCCTGGTCGCCCGCGAGCTGGCCGCCGCCGGCGCCACCGTGGTCGGGCTGGACCGCTCGCTCGGCAGCCTCGGCGTGGCGCGCCGCGCCGTCGGCGGGCGCTTCCGGCCCGCCCAGGGCCAGCTGGAGCGGCTGCCGTTCGCCGACGGCACGTTCGACGTGATCGTCGCCGCCGACGTCCTGGAGCACGTGCCCGACCTGCCGGCTGCCGTCGCCGAGCTGGCCCGCGTGCTCGCCCCTGGCGGCCGTCTCGCGTTCGACACCATCAACCGCACCCCCTGGTCCTGGTTCACCGCCGTGTTCGGGCTGGAGCGGGTGCTCCGCATGGTGCCGAGAGGCACCCACGACTGGCGGTTGTTCATCCGGCCCGGCGAGCTGGACCGCCTGCTCGAAGCCGGCGGCCTGGAGGCGGTCGCGGTGGAAGGGCTCGCCTCCCGGGTCAGTCCCGCCGACGTCGCCCGCGGCCTGCTCACGCGCCGCCTGCCCACACCTACGTTCGCCACCGGTAACGACCGGCGCGCCTCGTATCTGGGGTACTACCGAAAGGCTCACGCATGACCGCACGCATCCAGGCGCTCGGCACCGCCCTGCCGGGCTACATGTTCAAGCAGGCCGACATCGTCGAGGACTTCTTCGCCAAGCAGCCCGGCTGGGATCCGGCGTGGGAAGCGGTGTTCACCTCGGCCGGCGTGGAGCGCCGGGCCTCGGTGGTCGACCCGCCCTTCTACGCGCACGCACGGAGCACGGCCGATCGGATGCGGGTGTATGCCCCGGCCGCCCGCCGCCTCGGCACCGAGGCGGCCAGGCGGGCCCTCGACCGGGTCGGCCCCGAAGCCGCCGGCGAGATCGGCGACCTGCTCGCGGTCTCCTGCACCGGCTACACCGGCCCCGGCCTCGACGTCCACCTTGCCGAGGACCTGGGCCTCGGCGAGCGCGTCCAGCGGCTGGCCATCGGCCACATGGGCTGCTACGCGGCCTTGCCGGCGCTGCGGACCGCGGCGGCGCTGGTGGCCGCGTCCGGGCGGCGCGCCCTGGTCGCCTGCGTGGAGCTCTGCACCCTGCACGTGCAGCCCGCGACCCGCCGCGAGGAGGCGGTGTACCAGGCCTTGTTCGGCGACGGCGCCGCGGCGGCGCTGGTGGGGGACGCCGGGTCCGGGCCGGCGATCGTGGCGGCCAGCAGCGTGACCGTGCCGCGCAGCGAGGAGCGGATGCGCTGGCTGATCGAGGACGACGGCTTCCACATGTGGCTCTCGCCCCGGGTTCCCGCCCTGGTCGAGCGCGGGGTCGGCCGGCTCGTGGAGGACCTGCTCGACCAGCAGGGGCTGACGGTCGCCGACGTGGCGCACTGGGCGGTGCACCCCGGCGGCCCCGAGATCCTCGACCGGGTGCAGCGGCGCCTGGGCCTGAGCGACGATCAGCTCGCCCATTCCCGTGAGGCGCTGGCCGACGGTGGCAACCGCTCGTCGGCCACCGTGCTGTTCATCCTCGAGGCGCTGCTCGGCTCGGGCGAGGTCCGGCCGGGCCAGTGGCTGGTCGCCCTCGCCTTCGGCACCGGCCTGACCCTCGAGGCGCTGCTGCTTCGCACCTGACCTCCCGAGGAGCATGCCACCATGCGCATCGTCCGCTACAGCCGCCAGGGCGAGGTCGGCTTCGGGATCCTGGAAGACGAGAACATCGCCGCGATCTCCCCGCACCCGTTCGCCGCCTTCGAGTACACCGGCGAGCGCTTCCCGACCGAGGAGGCGCGCCTGCTCGCGCCCGTGCTGCCGACCAAGGTGGTCGCGGTCGGCAAGAACTACGCCGAGCATGCCCGCGAGATGGGCGGCGAGGTCCCCGCCGACCCGGTGATCTTCCTCAAGCCGTCGACCGCGGTCATCGGCCCCGGCGACCCGATCGTCCGCCCAGGCTGGGTCGGCCGGGTCGACTACGAGGGCGAGCTGGCCGTGATCGTCGGCAAGCTGGCCCGCCGGCTCGACGAGGCCGACGCGATCCAGGCGGTGCTGGGCTTCACCTGCGCCAACGACGTCACCGCCCGCGACCTGCAGAAGGCCGACGGGCAGTGGTCGCGGGCCAAGAGCTTCGACACCTTCTGCCCGCTCGGGCCGTGGATCGAGACCGACCTGGACTCCAGCGACCTGGCCCTGCGCACGCTGGTCAACGGCGAGCCGCGCCAGCAGGCCCGCACCTCCCAGCTCGAACGAGGGGTCGCGAGCCTGCTGTCGTTCATCTCCCAGGTGATGACGCTGCTGCCAGGAGACGTCCTGCTGACCGGCACCCCGGCGGGGGTCGGCCCACTGGAGGCCGGCGACCGGGTCGAGGTCGAGGTCGAGGGCATCGGCGTCCTCGCCAACCAGGTGGTCGACGAGGACGCCGGCGGCAGCTCCCGGTCCTGACTAGCCGGCGCCGGCCGCGATGGCGCGGCGGTACACGGTCTCGTAGCCCTGGACCATGTCCGGGACGTCGAAGCAGTCGACGACGTGCCGGCGGCACGCCTCCGGGTCGAGCGCGCCGGTCCGCTGGATGGCGGCGGGCAGCTCGCTCGGCCGGTCGCAGATGTAGCCGGTGAGGCCGTCGGCGACCACCTCGGGCACCGAGCCGGCGCGTAGCGCCACCACCGGCGTGCCGCAGGCCATCGCCTCGACCATCACGATCCCGAACGGCTCGTCCCACTGGATCGGGAAGACCAGGCAGCTCGCCCGCGACAGCAGCTTCTTCTTCTCCTCGGTGCTGGCGTGCCCGAACCACTCGGCGTCGGGGCCGAGCAGCGGCGCCACCCGCTCCTTGAAGTAGCGGTGCTCCGGCGGCTCGTTGCACTTGGCGGCGACCACGATGCGCCGCCCCGCGGCCCGCGCCGCCTCGATGGCGAGGTCGGGACCCTTCTCGGGGCTGATCCGTCCGAGGAAGAGGACGAAGTCGTCCTTCTCGGTCTCGAACGGATAGGCGTCGACCGGGATCGCGTTGTAGACCGTGGCCGCCCAGGGCAGGTGCGGGCCCTTGGCCCGCTGCGACTCCGAGATCGCGACCATCGGGTGGTGGCGGCTCAGCAGCCGGTAGCACTCGCCGAGCTCGTCGGTGACCGGGCCGTGCGCGGTCAGCACGGTGGGGGAGCGGCGCGCCCGCGCGGTCAGCGGGCCGCCCATCGAGTGGTCGTGGACCACGTCGACGTCGAGCTCGTCCAGCAGCTCCTCCGCCTGGAGGGCGTGGACGATCTCGGGGAACGGCGTTCCCATCCTGGCGACCGGGGGCTCCTCATAGGTCTGGAGGAAGCTGGCGCTCGTCTGTGGAACGCCGGCGCCGATCAGGGTGACCTGGTGGCCTTGAGCGACCAGGCCTTCTACCAGCCAGTGGACCATCGCCTCGATGCCGCCATAGCCGTTCGGCGGGATCGGGAACCAGGGTGGTGCCACCATGGCGACGCGCAGAGATGAAGCATCCTCGGATGCTTGCACGCAGGCCTCCTCACCGTTGGGGGATACGGCGGTGCCAAGGGTGGAGCGGGGGGCCCATACCATAACAGTTCGGCACCGCGTCCAAACGAACTCGCGTAGCATTCGGGCCATGAGCGAGACCGTTCGGACCCGGTTTGCACCTTCGCCAACCGGCTACCTGCATGTCGGCAACGCCAGGACCGCGCTTTACTCCTACCTCTTTGCCCGCGGGCACGACGGCCGGTTCGTGGTCCGCGTCGAGGACACCGACGCCGAGCGCAACGTCGACCAGGGCGCCGAGGCGATCGTGGAGGCGCTGCGCTGGCTCGGGCTGGACTGGGACGAGGGCTACGGCAAGGGCGGCCCGCACGGCCCGTACGTGCAGAGCGAGCGGCTGGACCGCTACCGGGCGGCGACCAACGCCCTGGTCGCCCAGGGTGACGCCTACCCGTGCTACTGCACCATGGAGGAGCTGGAGCAGCGGCGACGGGCGGCCGAGGCCCACGGCCTGCCTCCCGGCTACGACGGGCACTGCCGCCGGCTCTCGGCCGAGCAGGTGCGGGCCTACGTGGCCGAGGGCCGCAGGCCGGCGGTCCGCTTCCGCCTGCCCGACGAGGGCGAGACGGTGGTGGAGGACCTGATCAGGGGCACGACCCGGTTCGACAACACCACCCTCACGGACTTCATCATCATGCGGGCCAACGGCGTCCCCACCTACATGCTGTCGGCCCCCTTCGACGACCTCGACATGGGCATCACCCACATCATCAGGGGCGAGGACCTGCGCGACGCGACACCCAGGCAGGTGCACGTCTTCCGCGCCCTGGGCCAGCCCGTACCGCCCCACTTCGCCCATCTGCCCCTGATCGTCGGCCCCGACCGCCGCAAGCTCTCCAAGCGCCGCGACCGGGTGGCCGTGCAGGCGTTCCAGGCCGAGGGGTACCTGCCCGAGGCGATGGTCAACTACCTCGCGCTGCTCGGCTGGTCGCTCGACGACCACACCGAGCTGTTCACCCTGGCCGAGCTGGAGCGGCTGTTCTCCCTGGAGCGGGTCTCGCGCAACCCGGCCGCCTTCGACACCAAGAAGCTCGACGCCCTCAACGGCCACTACCTGCGGCGGCTGGAGCCGGCCGACTTCGCCCGCCGCGCGCTGCCGTTCGTCCACGCCGCCGGCTTCGGCGACGCCGACCAGGAGCTGCTCGCCAGGGCCGCCCCGCTGGTGGTGGAGCGGGTCACCCGGCTGGACGAGGTACCGGGCATGGTCGGCTTCCTGCTGACCGACCCGGTCGAGCTCGACCAGGCCGCGGCCGCGAAGGTGCTGACCGAGGAGGCCCGCGGGTTCCTGGTCGACGCGGCCAAGCGGCTGGAGCGGGTCGAGCCGTGGACGGCGGCGGCGATCGAGGAGACGCTTCGTGGGCTCCAGGAGGAGCGGGAGCTCAAGGCCAAGACGGCATTCCAGCCGGTCCGGCTGGCGGTCACCGGCCGCCCGGTCAGCCCGCCGCTGTTCGAGTC
>Ga0210378_10000314_pt1 | contig 24113 bp, 23 predicted proteins | sample PLM1_60_b1redo_FD_155465 | JGI IMG/M metagenome (GOLD analysis project Ga0210378, IMG submission 155465) | Groundwater sediment microbial communities from an aquifer in East River, Colorado, USA - PLM1_60_b1 redo | ecosystem: Environmental > Terrestrial > Soil > Riparian zone | place: USA: East...
CGCCCATAGAGAAAACCGATGCGAACACCCGCGCCGTGTTCGGCGACTACATCAGCGTCTACGACATCCAGCGAGCGGTCATTGATGGTGCCACGGTCCCCATCTATTACGAGAGCCGCCTGGCGAAGCTGGAGCTGAAGGAGTCCGAGCGGCCGAGAATCGATCCCGAGTTCGAGGAGGCCACCGAAGGCGAGGAGGTCGAGCGCAAGGAGAAGCTGAAGAGCAAATGGGCGCAGCTCGAAGCCGTGGTGGGATCAGAGAACCGCCTCAAACTGATCGCCCGCGACCTGGTGGAGCACTTCGAGAACCGGCTCGCGGTGATGGATGGCAAGGCGATGGTCGTGGTGATGAGCCGTCGGATTGCGGTCGAGCTTTACCGTGAGATCGCTGCCCTTCGGCCCGCCTGGCACAGCAAAGATGACGACCAGGGCAGGCTCAAGGTGATCATGACGGGCTCGGCATCCGATCCTCTGGAATGGCAGGACCACATCCGCAACAAGCCACGGCGGGAGGGTTTGGCGCAGCGCTTCCGCGACCCGGTGGATCCGTTCCAGATCGTGATCGTGCGGGACATGTGGCTCACCGGCTTCGACGCGCCGAGCCTGCACACGATGTACGTGGACAAGCCGATGCGCGGGCACGGGCTGATGCAGGCCATCGCCCGCGTGAACCGCGTCTTTAAGGACAAGCCCGGCGGGCTGGTCGTGGATTATCTGGGCCTCGCTGAAGAGCTCAAGCAGGCGATGGCGACGTACACGGAGAGCGGCGGGACCGGCAGGACGGCGCTCGACCAGGCGGAGGCGGTGGCGCTCATGCTCGAGAAGTACGAGGTCTGCCGCGGGCTCTTCCACCGCTTTGATTGGTCGAGATGGACCAAGGGCAACCCGCAGGAGCGCCTATCGGTGCTGCCGGCGGCGCAGGAGCACGTCCTCGCACAGGAGGATGGCAAGAACCGCATGCTCCGTGCGGTCACCGAGCTCTCGCAGGCCTTCGCTCTCGCGGTACCGCACGACGAGGCGCTCCAGATCCGGGATGACGTGGGGTTCTTTCAGGCGGTCCGCGCCGTGCTGGCCAAAAACGCCCCGGGAGAGCGCAAGACCGACGAGGAACTGGACCACGCGATCCGGCAGATCATTTCCAAGGCGGTCGTGTCCGGTGAGGTCGTAGACATCTTCGCCGCCGCTGGCCTGAAGAAGCCGGATCTCTCCATCTTGTCTGATGAGTTCCTGGCCGAGGTGCGCGGCCTGCCCCAGCGAAACCTCGCCATCGAGTTGCTGCAGAAACTGCTCAAGGGCGAGATCAAGGCGCGGTCGAAGCGCAACGTCGTTCTGGCCCGCTCCTTCGCCGGACTACTCGAGCAGACCGTGCGCAAGTACCAGAACCGGGCGATCGAGACCGCGCAGGTGATCGAGGAATTGATCGGGCTCGCCAAGGACCTGCGCCAAGCGGAACAAAGGGGAGAGCAGCTCGGTCTATCCGAGGATGAGCTCGCCTTCTACGACGCGCTGGAGACGAACGACAGCGCCGTGAAGGTGCTCGGCGAGCCGACGCTGAGAGACATCGCCCGCGAGCTTGCTGACACGGTGCGGAAGAACGTCACCATCGACTGGACAGTGCGGGACAACGTGCGGGCGCAGCTTCGCGTGCTGGTCAAGCGGATCCTCCGGAAGCATGGATATCCGCCCGACAAGCAGGAAAAGGCAACCCGCACCGTACTAGAGCAAGCTGAGGTCCTCTCGGCGGAGTGGGCTGTACCCTAATCGTTCGAAGGGATGAAATGCTGGGCAAAAGAGAGCCGACGATCGAGGGCTGTTTAGCTCGCCGAAGTGGTCGCGAGCCGCGGTAGTTCTCTGGCGGCGCCGGAGCCAGACGCCTTCCCCGCCTCCGTGGACGCCCGCCGACTGGAAAGCGTTACTGGTCTAGACCGAGGCGGACCGAGCGTGGGTCCATGAACAGGTCGCCGTTAGGATGGGGTCGCTCAAGACGCTGGAGGTATCCCTTGTTGTGCAGCGCCACCAGGCGATTGCCTGCCGTCGTCTGCTCGACGTGTAGCTGATCGGCAAACTCGGCGGCGGTCACTGTTCCTCCGGCACTCATCACCAGAGTCAGCGTCTCCCGGTCCTTCGCGGTGAGCACGCCGACTGGCTCCGCCGTCTGGAGTAGTACCGGCGAGGAACTGACAAAGATCGCGAGGTTCTGCGCCGACGCGATGTCTTTGACGACGCTCCGGGTGGCATCGTCTTGCGTACTCACCACGAAGCTGAACTCGCCATATCGTCCGGCGCGTACGTCCTCTCCTATCCCCACTATTACTTCCCGTAGCACGGCCGGGGTCGGGCGCACCGCACCCAGATGGAGGATTCCAATCATAGGTCCGTGATGACGGTCCTGAGGCATGAATCGCTGCACGACCCGGTTCGCGTCCGGGTCGCCCCAGACGGCCGATCCCGTCCCAGCCGGTACGAACCTCACATCAAAGCGAATTGGGTTCACGGTGCTCCTCGGGGGCTGGGTGCCCGTGCTTGACGATATCACTTGCATCTCGCGCGGTGATTTGCTACATTCCCATTGTACACCGTGGGAATCTTGTGGACAGCCCTGAGGAGGTGCAATGCCGAACCCCAACGAGATCGACCTGATCGTGGTCGTCAACGGTCAACCAACGCCGTTGACGGAGAACTTGCAGGCCCCGTTGCGAACAGCGATTGAGCACGCTCTCCATGCTTCGGGCAACTCGGGCCAGCCAATCGACAACTGGGAAATGCGAGATGACGGTGGCCAGATCCTGGACTCAGCCCGCAAGATTGGTGAGTTCGCCTTCCCGCCTGGCGTCAGGCTCTTCCTGAACCTAAAGGCTGGCGTCGGAGGATAGTCGTGACCTTTCAGTACGTGGACCCGAACGTCTCGCGGGCCAAGTTCGACCGCGAGATTGCCGAATATCGGGAGCTGGCCGAGCAATACCGACGCCGTGGCTGGTTCCTTGTTCACGCCGAGTTCCCGGCAGTGCTTGTCGTCCTGGCGACAACAAAGACAAAGCCGGCGGCGGTCGTGATGGGCGTGGCTTTCGACTACTCAAACTACGACGCAGCCCCGCCGTCTGTCCGGATCGTCAATCCCTTCTCTGGCGAGCCCTACAAGCTCAAGGAGCTTCCGAGCCAACTACCCCGGGCTGTTCCACAGCAGGAGGTCGTCGTACCTGGCCCAGCGGCCGGAAAGCTCATGTTCGAGGTCGCACAGCCGTTCATGGTGGCCCATGATCCAGATGAGATTCCCTTCCTCTGTCTAGCCGGCGTGCGCGAATACCACGAACACCCCGCCCACAGCGGCGACGTTTGGGAGCTTCATCGCAAGACCGGGGCCGGGCGGTTGGTGCGGCTTCTGGAAATCGTCGACCGCTACGGGGTCGCCCCAATTTCCGGCCTCAACGTGCAGCTCGTACCGCAGGTCGGTTTCAACTACGGGCCACCACCAGCATGAGCACACTTGTGGCGATCAAGCGATTCATTGTGCCCCCGGAGGTCGTAAATGACACCGACGCTCAGCTACGCCTAGCGGGCCGGGAGCGTGTCGAAAGTTTCGTTCTTTGGAGCGGCTCCCAAGATGGTGACACCTTTGTTGTGCGCGCGGCGCACGTGCCTCGTCAGACCGCCTACAAGCTCGCCCACGGACTCTGCGTCCGGGTTAACGGAGATGAGCTCCACCGCTTGAATGTTTGGCTGTTTGAGCATCGGCAGCAACTCGGCGTGCAAGTCCACTCCCACCCTACGGACGCGTACCATTCGGAGACGGACGATACGTACCCGATCGTGGCAGTTCGCGGTGGCCTGTCCATCGTTGTCCCAGACTTTGGCAGGAGCGGCGTGCGCGGCGGGGGAGTGGCTTGGTACCGCCTTGGCAATGCCGGCTGGGACGAGCTCACCCCTGACGAAGCCGAGCAGCTCCTTCAGTTCACCGGCTAGCCATGGCTCTTGCTGACTACTATGCACGGAACGCGTTGGCCGCGTCGCAGGTGCTGGCTGGATTCGACGAGCAGCGCGTTCGGGCGGCGCTCGAGGGCGTGCGGGTTGGTGTCGCAATTGGAACGGACGCAGCGGACTGCCCTGAAGGTCTTGCGCTCGTCGATCTCCTGATTCGGTTGCTAGCACGTCTTTATCCAACCCTGGTTGTTAGCTGCGAAGCGATAGCGCGGTCCGTGGCCGACGATGCGATGAGCCTCGCGCGCCACATCAACCCGAACGTGGAGTTCGCCAGCGAGCCCACGGTCGAAATCGCCATCGGCATGGTCCTCCCCACCGCCGGCGGATGGCCGCGCATCTTTGTTGGATCAGAGGGCTGGAACGCGATGGTGGCGACCACGTCGCCACGGCCAGTGCGTGCGTCGGAGAATCCGCTGGGGGCCGGCGTCGCTGCGTGCTTGGCTGCAGCGAATCTGTTTCGTCTAGTCTTTCTTGGGGACAAGGCCCAACTGGACGGGGACACCACCTTCTCTGTCCTTGAGGGCGAATCGCGCCCCGGTGGCGATCCCCCGCTTGCCGGCTCATTCGGTGAGGTCGTTCTAGTTGGGGCCGGTGCCATTGGAAACGCGGCGGCGTGGGCTCTCTCTCGCCTACCCATGAAGGGCGTGCTGCGCTTGGTGGATCCGGAGACGATCGACCTCGGCAACCTGCAGCGTTACGTTCTCTGCGAGCGTGGCGACGAAAACGGAACGAAGGTTGAAGCCCTGTCCCGGCATTTCACCGGCAACGTGCGGGCAGTTCCCCATGCGCAGGACCTCGCTGGCTTCGTGGCAACGAATGGTTATGGCTGGTTACGAATGCTCCTGGGCCTGGACAGTGCGCGCGACCGGCGAGCGGCACAAGCCTCGCTCCCGCGTTGGGTCGCAAACGCGTGGACGCAGCCCGGAGACCTCGGTGTGTCCATTCACGACTTCATTCAAGGCGCTTGCGTGGCGTGCTTGTACCTTCCCGAGGGAGCTCTCGAAAACGAAGACGCGATCATCGCCTCCTCATTTGGAGTTCCTGAGCGGCTCATGCAGATTCGTGTGCTGCTCTACAAGGGGCAAGGCATCCCACGCGATTTGCTTGACGCTATCGCAACGGCGCGAACGATCCCAATTGATCGCCTATTACCGTTTGAAGGTCGGCCGGTTCGGAGCCTCTACACGGAAGGATTTTGCGGGGGGGCCGTGATCCCTATTGGCGCGGCCGGCGTGCCTCGGCAGGACGTGCACGTTCCCCTAGCTCATCAATCAGCCCTCGCAGGCTTGCTCCTCGCCGCAACAGCCGTCCGAGAGGCTCTCGGCGTCAGCCAGCCCGGCACTCTCATTACTCGGATTGACGTTCTACGTGGGCTGGGGCTCTCCCTGACTCAGCCGGCGGCAAAGGACCCGCGGGGCATCTGCATCTGTCAGGACGCGGACTACCAGGAGCTGTACAGGCGGAAGTACCAGCAAGAGACCTAGGCCTGGCGAATGGAATGGATGTTTGCGATTTTTAGGAGAGACGATTATGGCTGCAAAGCGGGCGTTCATCAGCTTCGATTACGACCACGATGAGGACTTGCGCAACCTGCTCGCAGGACAGGCCAAGAACCCGGACTCACCGTTCGCGATTGTCGATCGCTCGCTCAGAGACCCGCTCACAGGTGACTGGAAGGACAAGGTCAGGCGGCGAATGGAGAACGTCGACGTCGTGCCCGTGCTCTGCGGCGAGTACACGCACACTGCCGTGGGCGTAGCCGCGGAGCTGACCATCGCCCGCGAGGCGAGCAAGCCGTACTTTCTGCTCAACGGCCGGAAGGACAAGACCTGCACGAAGCCAAGTTCGGCCCTCTGGTCTGACAAGCTTTATGAGTGGACATGGGAGAATCTCAAAGCGCTCATCGGTGGGGCGCGATAGACGTTAAATCGCGGGACCACTCGTGGATCGTGTAGCCCTCATCGTCGGAATCGACGCCTACGACAACGCACCGCACCTCGCTGCGTGTGTTGCCGATGCCCAGGCGATGGAAGCTGTCTCGGCACGCCATAAGGGCCTCGACCAACGCGTCAACTACGCCTGCAAAACCCTGCTCGGCATCGGGGGGTCGCGGGTAACGAGGCCCGACCTTCGGGCCGCGTGCCGTTCACTCTTCGAGAAGCGCAACGGTGGCGATTTGGTTTTGTTCTACTTTTCCGGGCACGGCGTCCTTGGCACCACGGGCGGCTATCTCTGCACTTCTGATGCCGCCAAGGACGATTGGGGCGTGCCGATGCAGGAGATCGTGGACATGGCTGTCGGGTCCGCCGCGCACGATGTCCTCCTGATACTGGACTGCTGCCACAGCGGCGACTTTGCGAATCCGGGAATCCTGAATTCTCAGGGCGGTCAATATCCGCTTGCCGCCATCCGTGAGGGCATGACTGTAATCGCAGCGTCGAGGGATTCGGAGCCAGCGGTGGAGGCCGGAGGCCATGGGCTGTTCACGGCGGCGATCTTGGATGCCTTGGAGGGCGGCGCAGCTGACCACATGGGTTGGGTCACGGCGCCGGCTATCTACGCCTACGTGCGTCGCCGCTTCGGCGGGTGGACGACGCAGAAGCCGGTATACAAGTCGCACGCAGCTGATGTGACGGTCATTCGGGAGTGCGAACCGCTGATCGACCGTTTGAAGTTGCGCGAGATGATCGCTCTCTTCCCCACGGCTGACACTAAGTACGCCCTCGATGAAGAGTATGAGCCGGAAGACGAGCACGGCAATGTCAAGGAGCCGGTCAACGCAGAGAAGGTTGAGAGGGCGAAGCTCTTCAAGGACTATAGGGACGCAGGGCTCCTGAAGCCGTCGAGAGCCGGTGAGCAACTGTTTTGGACGGCTCGACGTCGTGGAACCGTCGAATTGACACCTCGCGGCAAAGAGTACTGGTGGCTCGCGAAGAACAATAAGATCTGAGGTGCTGTCTTAACAGCCTGCTGAAAAAGTCCTGATATGGCTGGTTCTCATCGTACCTTCACGAGCAAGCAAACGAGGGAGGTGCGGATGAGAGGTGACGCCGAGGAGACCGACGCCGTGTTCAGCTACGTGTCGCCGGCGCAGCGTGTGCCGAAAGACCATCCGCTGCGAATCGTGCGAGAGATCACGGACGCCGCACTGCAGCGGCTCACCCGCGACTTCGAGGGGCTGTACTCGAAGGTGGGACGGCCGTCGGTACCGCCGGAGCGACTGTTGCGGGCGCTCCTCCTGCAGTACTTCTACGGGGTGAGGAGCGAGCGGCTGCTCATGGAGCAGCTCGACTACAACCTTCTCTTCCGCTGGTTCGTGGGCCTGGGCATGGACGATCGGGTGTGGGATGCGACGACCTTCACCAAGAACCGAGAGCGGCTCTTGTCGGGAGATCTCGCTCAGCGGTTTTTGGAGGAGATCGTGGCGGAAGCTCGAAGCCGCGGGCTCACCTCCGACGAGCACTTCAGCGTCGACGGCACGATGGTGCAGGCGTGGGCGGGTCAGAAGAGTTTCAAGAAGAAGGACGGCCCTCCCGAGGGTGGTTCTGGAGGGGGGCGAGAGAGGGATTTCCGGGGGCAGAAGCGGTCCAACGACACGCACCAGTCCACGACGGATCCGCAGGCTCGTTTGTACCGGACTCATAGCGCGGAATCGAAGCTGAGCTACTTGGGTCACGTGGTCATCGAAAACCGCAATGGCCTGGTGGTGGGATGCATGGCCACCCAGGCGACGGGTCGCGCCGAACGCGAAGCCGCAGAGGCACTCATGGGGAACGTGCCGCGTGGACGGCGTGCGACGCTCGCTGCCGACAAAGCCTACGACGCGCGCAGCTTCATCGCGGCGATGCGCGCCCAGGGCGTCACTCCACACGTGACTCAAAACGCCTATCCTGGGAGGCCTAGTGCTATCGACAAGCGGACGACGCGTCACGCCGGGTACGGCATCAGCCAAGTCTGGCGCAAGGCGATCGAGCATCCCTTCGGGTGGCTCAAAGCGGCGGCGGGGATTCGGCAAGTCAAGATGAAAGGCTTGGCCCTGGTCGGTTGGGTATTCACCCTGGGCATGGTCGCGTACGACCTCGTCCGAATGCGGCGCCTGTTGTGCCCCGCTTAAGCGAACGCGCATCGATCGGATGCCTTCAGTGAAACGATCGGGACAGGGAGCAGCTCTGATCCCGCTCACGAGGCGATGGCTGATCGGCGGATACGGCATTTTTTCCGCAGGCTGTTAATGCGCGTCGGCATCACCGGTCACCAACGTCTCGACGATCCGAGCGCCTGGACATGGGTTGAGGCAGCGATGGCCAGGACGCTCGACGACTGTGTAAACAATCTTGTCGCAGTCACATCCCTTGCGATCGGTGCCGATCAGTTGCTCGCGTCATTGGTCCTTCGCCGCGGAGGGTCCGTGTATGCCGTGATTCCATTCGCAGATTACGAACGAACCTTTGTGGCTGAAGACGTCGATTCCTATCGTCGGCTGCTTGCCGTGTCGAAGGTCGAAATCCTAGTTACGCGCGGTACTGATGAAGATGCATACCTCGCGGCGGGGCAGCGGGTTGTCGCACTCTCCGATCTGTTGATCGCGGTTTGGAATGGCGAGGCAGCTAGAGGGAAGGGAGGGACTGGGGACATCGTTCGCTACGCAGTCGGCCGCGGTGTAAAGACCATCCACATTAACCCGACAAAGCGGACTGTAATCCGCAAGTGACCATCGCCCGCAGTCCCCTTCGTCGCCCGGTGGCTGCGTCACTTCGTCGGTTCACGCCGCTACGGCCGCCCCAGTTCGACTGTCGACCCCGTATAGAGGAAGGCTCGACAATGCGCCGGTAGTAACTCTCAGTTCTGGGAAATCGGCTTTCCAGGTCTCACTTGTGAGAGCAATCGGCGATGCGCATCGTTGATTCGGCTCGACTTGCGGGCGCTCTGACAGCCGTAGCCGTGGTCCCGAGCTTGCAGATCGTGCAGCGGCAACGCGCGTTGGCAAAGTTGAGGTGGACCGCGTGTCAGAGCTGGACGATATCCTGACGACCGAGGAGGCGGCGAAGCTGCTCAAGGTGTCGGAGAGAACGCTGGAACGCTGGCGCGTTCGCCGGCGGATCCCCTATGTGGAATACCCGAGGCAGGGGAACTGGGCGCCGATCCGGTTTCGCCGGACGGACATCCTCGAGTGGCTGAGGCAACACGTCGTGAAGCCGACTCGTAACGGAGACCAACCGGCATGAAGGCGCGCCGACTACCGCGCGGTGTCTATCGCCGTGGCGACGTGCTCTGGATCCGCCTCAAGGGCGCGGACGGCAAGTTGACCCGCGAGACTACCGGCCAGTGTGACGTCAAGGTAGCAGAGACGATCCTCGCGAAGCGCAGAGCCGAGGCGGCGATGCTCAGCCATTTTCCCACGCGGAAGTTCGAGCAGATCACCTTCGACGACCTCCGTGAAGCGTGGGAGCCGGCCCACCTGAAGAAGACGCCGAGCTTCAGGTACCTCCTTCCGCGAGTCCTCGAGGCGTTCGGTGGAGCGAAGGCCCGCGACATGACGCCGCAGAAGGTCCAGGAGTTCCTGGATCGGCTGAGGAACAATGGCCTGTCGGCCTCGTCGGTGAACCACTACCGGACCATCATCAACTCGATCTTCAACGAGGCGATCCGGCACGGCCGATACGACGTGAACCCCATCCGGGCGATCCATCAGTTCCGGGAGCCGCCGGGGCGGGACCGCTTCCTGAGCATCGAGGAGTTCCGCCTCCTGATGGCGAAGTGCAAGGACCCGGAGCTGCGGACGGTGATCCTGGTGCTCTGCATGACGACGCTGCGGCTGCGGGAGCTCCTGAACCGCCGGTGGAGCGAAGTCCATCTCGACGGGCCAGCGCCGTACGTCTCCGTACCCCACACGAAGACCGGGGTGCCCAAGAAGACTCCCCTGCCCCGGGTGGCCGTCGAAGCGCTCCAAGCGCTCCCCAGCTACGGCGTGAACGACTACGTGTTCCCGTCCAGGCCGACCACGAGATGGCGGAACCCGAAGAAGCCCTACCGGTGGGACTTCGGCCATGAGTTCCGGCAGCTCGTGCGTTCTCTAGGAATCGAGAGTGTCCGGATCCACGACCTGCGGCATACCGGACCCTCGGTTCTTTTGATGCAGGGCATCCCCGGCGACGTGGTGAGGAAGATAACGGGTCACCGGTCCCGCGAGCTGGAGCGCTACCAGCACCTCTCCCCTGTGTTCAGGGCCCAGACCGTGGACTTGATCGCCCAGGTCCTCCTTAGTGACACACCTACTGACACAGTGGCTCTCGGCGAGCTGGAGAAAAAAGAGACGCGCCCGCAAGTGGGCGTCCCTAAAGTAAAATTTGGCGGGGTGGACGGGACTCGAACCCGCGACCTCCGACGTGACAGGCCGGCGTTCTAACCAGCTGAACTACCACCCCGCTGTAGGTGGGCTGCCGAGCCGTGACGGTAGCAGAGCTGGTGGGCGGTACAGGGTTCGAACCTGTGGCCCTCGGTGTGTAAAACCGATGCTCTACCGCTGAGCTAACCGCCCGGCAGGGCAAAGAGAAAGTCTATGGGAGCGGGGCGCGAAGTGTCAACCGCGCAAGAACTCCGCGAGCGCGTCGCGCCATGGCCGGAGCGGGGGCAGCCCGAGGGCGCGCGCGCGATCGTTGGAGAGCACCGAGTACGGCGGGCGGCGGGCGGGCGCGCCGAGCTCTTCCGCCCGGATCGGCTCCACTGGCGCGTTCACCCCGGCGATTTTCAGCGCCGCCACCGCCAGCTCGTGCCAACTGCAGGAGCCGGAGTTGGTCACGTGGAGCAGGCCCGGCCCGCCGCCCTCTACGAGGGTGACGATCGCCGCCGCCAGGTCGGGGGCGTAGGTCGGCGAGAAGACCTGGTCGGCCACGACGCGTAGCTTCTGCCCCGCGCGGGCCCGCCCGACGATGCGCTCGACGAAGGAGCCGCCCTTGACGCGGCTGCCGCCGGCGCCGAACACGCCGCTCGTCCGCACGATGAGGTGCTCCCCGCCGGCGGCCGCGACGAGCTGGCAGCCGGCGAGCTTCGAGACGCCGTACACGCCGAGCGGCCGCGGGCAATCCTCTTCCCGGTAGGGCTCGCGCTTCGCCCCGTCGAACACGTAGTCCGTCGAGACGTGGACGAGCAGCGCGCCGCGAGCGCGGCACTCCCGAGCCAGATGGCCGGCCCCCACGGCGTTGACGGCCATCGCCGGCCCGGGGTCGGCCTCGGCGCCGTCCACGTCGTTGAAAGCGGCGGCGTTGATCACGACGTCCGGGCGGATGCGGTCGAGCACGCCCGCCACCGAAGCGGGGTCGCGGATGTCCATCTCATCGCGTCCCCCCGCCCACGCGGCCCGGGGCCCGAGCAGGCCCACCACCGCGCGGCCGAGCTGGCCCGCGGCCCCGGTGACGGCCCACCTCATCCGTTTCCGTCGATCCGCCGGGCGAGGCGGAAGTCGCGCTCGGTGAGGCCGCCCGCGTCGTGGCTGGTGAGCGTGAGGGTCACCTGGCGGTGCTGGATCAGCATGTCGGGGTGATGGTCGAGGGCATCGGCCACGGCCGCAACCTGGTTCGCGAAGGCCATGCCTTCGCCGAAGGACGCGAAGGGATAGGTCTTGCGGATCTCGGTCCCCACTCGCTCCCAGCCCGGGAGCTGCTTCAGCTTTTCACGGATCTGTTCGTCGGACAGCAAGGCCATCAGCGTGAGGCCATGCTCACGGCGTGGGCACCGTCGGGGAGGGCCGCCGGCGGTGGCGGCGCCGTCTCCGGCGAGGCCGCCGGCCGGGCGGTGGGCCGCCCGCGGCGGCTTCCGCGCCGGCCGCGTCGCTCGCCGGCGCCGCGGCCACGGCGGGCTCGAGGCTGCGCCAGTGAGCGGCGAGCTCTCCCCCGTCCGCACCGCCGTGGATCTCGAGCCACCGCAAGGCCTGGTCCAGGTAACCGCGGCCGGCGAGCATCTGGCGCACCCGCCCCGAGCGGTGGATCTCGCGCAGCCGCGGCTGGGCGGCGAGGATCAGACGCAGGCGGTCGAGGTCGCGGCGCGCGAAAGGCAGCGCCAGGAAGGACGCGGGCGCCGCCGGCGCCTCGGGCTCCGGGTCCACACCGAGCGAAGCCATCTCGGCCGCCACGTCGAGCCCCTCGTCGGCGTCCGGTTCTTCGCGGCGGCGCTCGCGCGTCCCGGCGCCGCGGGGCGGCAGGCCGAGGGGAACGAGGAGCGTCCCCAGCAGCAGGGCATGGTCGAGGTCTTCCACGGCCACGCGGCCGGACCGGCGGAACTCGTCGAGGCGGCCGAGGCTCGCGAGCAGATCACCGCCGCCGCGCGCCACCGCCTCGTCCGCGGCGGGGAGGATGTAGGCGAGCAGCCCCATGTCGTGGAGCATCTCGAAGGTGCGACGTGCGGCGCCCTGGCGGAGGATCTTGTAGAACTCCTCGAGGATGCGGGCGGAGCTGCTCTTGACGATCTCGCCCCGCAGGAAGCGGATGGCCTCCACCGTGTCCGGGTCGATGGAGAAGTCGAGGCGGGCGGCCAGCGCGACCGCCCGCAGCATGCGCACCGGGTCTTCCCGGAGGCGCACGCCGGGGTCCCCGATCGTTCGGATCGTGCGCCGCTCCAGGTCCTCGAGACCGCCGACGTAGTCGATCACCGAGAAGGTCGCGATGTCGTAGAAGAGGGCGTTGACGGTGAAGTCGCGGCGAAAGGCGTCCTCCTCCGGCGTTCCGAACGTGTTGTCGCGGCGGATGAGGGTGTCTCCCTCGTCGGCCGCGGCCTGGCGCCGGAAGGTCGACACCTCGACGACCTTCTTCCCGAAGCGGACGTGGCACAGCCGGAAGCGCCGACCGATGATGAAGCAGTTCCGGAAGAGGCGCTTGACCTGCTGGGGGTGGGCCGAGGTGCCGATGTCGAAGTCCTTGGGCCGCCGGCCCAGCAGCAGGTCCCGGACCCCGCCCCCCACCAGATAGGCGAGGTAGCCGTGGTTCTTGAGGCGGTAGAGCACCTTCAGGGCATCGGGATCGATGTCCTTGCGGGAGACGGTGTGCGCGGGCCGCGGGAGGATCCGAGGGGACATGGATCGGGGCCGGCGAAGGCTCGACCCCCTGCGCGATTATACACGGCGGGGCGAGGCTCAGGCGGGCAGCGGCCGCCCGAGCGCGAGCATGCGCTGCGCGGCTTCGGGCGGCACCGGCGGCGCGTAGAGGTAGCCCTGGGCGTGGTCGCAGCCCATGTCCCGCAGGGCGTCCCGCTGCTCCTCCGTCTCCACGCCTTCCGCGATCACCCCCAGCCCCAGGCCGCGCCCGAGCCGAACGATGGTGCGCACGATCTCCGCGCTCTCCCGCCTCCGGGCCAGCTCCGCCACGAAGGAGCGGTCGATCTTGAGCGTGTCGACCGGCAGGTCGTGCAGGTGGCTGAGCGACGAGCGGCCCGTGCCGAAGTCGTCGATGCTGACCGCCAGGTCGAGGGCCCGCAGGGCCGTGAGCGTCGCGCGCGTCGGCTCCGCGTCCTCGAGGAGGGCACCCTCGGTCACCTCCAGGCCCATCCGGCGGGCCTCGACCCCCGTCTCCCGCAGCGCCAGGGCCACGCGATCGACCAGGTCGCGCTGCGACAGCCCCTTCGCCGCCAGGTTGACGCTGAGCCCGAAGGGAAGCTCCCGAGTCGCGAGGCCCCACTGCCGGGCCTGGCGGCACGCCTCCCGCAGCATCCAATGGTCCAGCTCGAGGATGAGGCCGCTCTCCTCGGCGGCGGGGATGAACTCCGCGGGCATGAGCAGGCCGCGCTGCGGGTGCTGCCAGCGCGCCAGCGCCTCGAAGCCGGCCAGGGCGCCCGTCTCCAGGGACACGATGGGTTGGTAGCGGACCCGGAACTGCCCGCCGGCGAGGGCCTGCCGCAGCTCCATCTCCAGCGCGAGCAAGGCCACTTCCCGCACGTGCATGTCCTCGTCGAACAGCTCGTAACGGGCCCGGCCGAGGGCCTTGGCACGATTGAGCGCGGTGTCGGCGTCTCGCAGGAGGTGTTCCGGCCGGCGGTGGGACGCGGTCCCGAGCGCCACCCCGATGCTGACGGTGGCCACGACCTGCCGGCCGTCGACGGTCATCGGCACCGCGAGGTCCCTCTGGATCCACCGGGCCACCCGCGTCGCGTCCTCGCCCTCCTCCACTCCGTGGATGAGGATCGCGAACCCGTCCTCGCCGAAGCGCGCCAGCGTGTCGCGCGGGGTGACGCATCGCCCCAGCCGCCGCGCGATCTCGCAGAGGACGTGATCGCCCGCGGAGTGGCCGAGGCCGGCGTTGATGGCCTTGAAGCGGTCCACGTCGACGAGGAGCACGGCCACGCGCTCGTCGCCCTGGACGGACGGTCCCAGACGGCGCTGTAGCTTCTCGATGAAGACCGCCCGGTTGGGGAGCCCGGTGAGCGGATCGTGGCGGATGACGTGGAGGAGCCGTTCCTCCGCCCGGCGCTGCTCGGAGATGTCGAGGGCCACGCCGATGGTGCCGGCCACGGCGCCGCCGGCGTCGCGGAGGGGCTCGACGTGGGCGGCGAAGGCCCGCCCGTTCCACTTCACTTCGAAATGGACGGCCTCGCCCATGAGCGCGCGCCGGTGGGCGGCGATAGGCAGGAACTCGGCGTCGTCGGTGGCAAAGTACTCGAAGAGGCTGCGGCACGTCTGCTCGCGGGGACGCAGATCCAGGCCCTCGAGGCCCGCGCCCAGGCACGAGGTGAAGCGCAGGTCGGCGTCGGTCGACCAGACGATGGCCGGCATCTGCTCGGTGAGCAGGCGCAGGTGAGCGTCGCGGCGGCGCGCCTCGCGCTTCATGCCGACAGCGCGCGGGGGCTTACGCGGGTCTCCGGACAGGGGGACGGTCGGCTTCATGCGGCACCTCCCCTTGGCTTTGCGATTCGTCGGCTCGCTTCAACCCAGCCCCCGGGGAGACCCGGGTCTGGACCGGGCAGGGGCGGGGGACGCTCCCGCGATCCCGCCTCATTCGAAGCTAGGCAGCGGAGCGCGACGAATCAGTGCGCGCGCGCACCTGTGCGTAGCGTCACCGCCGCGTTCTGTTCACTTCACGCGGCGGAAAACGACCCGTCCGCCGTCGCGCTCCGCACGGAAGCGGAACCCCTCGCCAAACAGATCGGGGATCCGGAAGGGAGGCAGGGGCCGCGCGGGATCCCGCACGAACGCGTCGCCGTCGCGGCGGAACGCACCGATGAACAACAGCTCGCGCCACTTGAGCTCGGGGATCGAGAAGCCACCGGGTGTCAGACGGACGTCGGCGAAAGGCTCCCGGTCGTCAGCCATCGCTTTGCTTCATCTTGCGGGCCATGTGCTCCAGCAGCCGCACCTCCTTGGGCGTGAGATCGGCTCGCTGGAAGAGGGCCCGCCACTCCTCGAGGTAGCCGTCCGTGTTCGCGGCGGGCAGCGCGTCGATCGCGCGCAACCCCTGCTGGAGCAGCGCCAGCATCGACTCCTTCTCGCCGTGGGTCGACCGCCGCGGCGACGCCGCCGGCGGGCGGAGGGCGCGGAAGACCTCGTAGGCGGCGATCATGACGGCGTGCGAAAGGTTGAGGGAGGGCTGGGCGGCGTCGGCGGGGATGAGGACCCGCCGGCCGCACCGCGCGACCTCGTCGTCGGTGAGACCCGCCGTCTCCGGCCCGAAGACGAGGGCCGCCGTGTCGTCCGCGGCGAGCTGGGCCACCTCTCCCGCCATGTCGCGCACGTCGAGCACCGGCGCCCCGGCCGGACGCCGTCCCGAGAGCGCGGCCACATAGCTCGCCCCCTCGACCGAGGCGGCGAGGTCAGGCGCGACGCGCGCCTGCTCGAGCACGTCGTGTGCGCCCCAGGCGGTCCGCCAGCACTCGACGGTCCGCCAGTCGCCGGGGGACACGAGCACGAGCCCGTGCAGCCCGGTGTTCCGCACCACCCGCGCCACCGCCCCCACGTTGACGGGCGATTCGGGGCGGACGAGCACCACCTCGACCCGGGCCAATCTAAGAGGTGCCCTCCCGGACGGGCGGAATGAAGTGGATGTACGCGTTCAGCCAGCGAATCTCCTCGTCCTTCTCGGAGAGATCGATCTGAAGGAGGTCGCGCTGGGAGACCATGCCCACCAGGCGGTCTCCCTCCACCACCGGCAGGTGGCGGCAACCCGCCTGCTTCATCATCCGCAGCCCGTCCTCGTGGGAGTCGTCGGCACGGGCGACCACGAGGTCGCGGGTCATCACGTCCTTGACCCGGGTCTGGTCGAGGTCGCGTCCGGCGGCCACCACCCGGCCCATGATGTCGCGCTCCGATACGATGCCGGCCAGCCGATCGCCGTCCAGCACCGCGACCGCGCCCACGCGGCGTTCGGTCATGTACCGGGAGGCGTCACGCACGCTCAGGCCGGAGTCGACGTGGTACGTCTCCCGGTCCGCGACGAGGGAACCGATCGTCTTCTTCATGACTCTTCCCCCTCGGCGCCGCCCGGCCGCTGGCGATGGAACCGGCGCGGGCCGAGGTGGCTGCCGAGATACTCCAAAAGGTGCTTCCGGACGCGCTCCCGGTCGCGATCGGACACCTCGACGAACTCGAGGCCGATCCCGGACGGGAGGGATTTCGAGACCAGCGGCGCTCCCGGCGGGTGCCACCACGCCACACGGCACCCGGCCTGGATGGGGAGCTCGTTGCCCGGCAGCAGGAAGCGGATGCGCACCGACTCTCCGGACGGCAGCGCCTCCGGCCTCTCGACGAATACGCCCGAAAGGCCGAGGTCGATGACGAAGAGCTCCTCGCCGCGGCCGTCGGCCCGGGTCAGCGTTGCCTTGCGGATGAGGGGGATGCGGATCCTGCGCAGGACGAGGTCGGGGGGGGCGTCATCCGAGGAGGCCACGGCCTTGTGCATTCTCCGGGACCCGGAAACGTTGACGCTAGCATCCCTGCCGGGGAGAGTCAACGAACACCAGCCGCGAGCGGAGCGGGATTCATTCCCCTCGGGGCCGCGAAGCGGACCCGCTGGATGAGCGGCGACGAATTCACTTCGGCGCCGCGGAAGACGGAAGCGGGGGGTTTGGGGGGTGCGCCGCTAGCACCCCCCAGCTCGATGACGTGGCGGGTGTCGTTGACACCTCACGAAGCACTGTGCTTGAATCCGCTCGTTCTCGCCGGTTGCGGCCTTTCTCGCCTCCCGAGGCGCGGTTGACTGATTCCTTCAAGGACGCAAAGAACCCCACGCTGATCGTCACCGGGCCGCCGCGCGACGGCACCCTGCTCACCCTGGAGGGCCCCGGCGCCGAGAAGGTCCTGGGCGCCAGCCCCGACGCACACCTGCGCCTCGAGGCGGACAACGTCGACTCCATCCACGCCCGGGTGCGCTGGGACGCCGCGCGGGGCGTGCTGCTCACCGACGTGGGCAGCGTCGCCGGCACCTACGTGAACGGCGAGCGGGTCGGCGCGGGGCACGTTCTCCAGGACGGCGACCGCGTCAGCCTGGGCCCTCCGGGCTCCCGGGCGAGCGTCAAGCTGCTCGTGCGCGTTCCCCGCGACCTGGGCGCGGCCGCGGCGCCTCCGGCGAGGGACGAAGCGCCCCCGTTCATCCTCGAGGACGTGGCGGCGGTGACTCCGTACGTGGCTCCCGCGCCGGCCCCCGTGGCCGCGCCGGAGCCGGCCGTCATCCCGTTTGCGCCTGAGGCCAGCGCGCCGCCCGCCCCCGAGCCGGCCGAACCGGCCCCGAGCGCGGCGCCGGCGCCACGGCCCCTGCCCCTCGTGCCCCCTCCGGGCGGCGAGCGCAAGCGGCCGGTCGCGGACCACTCGAGCGACTTCCCCTCCATGGTCACCGACCGGGTGCGGGAGCCGGCGCCGCCGCGCGAGGCGCCTCCCAGGGGGCGGCGCGCCTTCGCGCTCCCCCGCGTGTCGCTGCCGCGCCCCGTCCTCATCGGCCTGGCCACACTGGTCGTGGCCGGCCTCGCCTACTTCGCGTTCACCCGATTCCGCCCGCCGCCCCCCGTCATCAGCAGCGTCCTGCCGCCGAGGGCGGAGCCCGGCTTGACCGTGGCCATCGCCGGAACGGGCCTGGGCAGCAGCGCCGACGCGATCGCCGTGCGCTTCGGCGACCAGCGCGGGGAGGTCACGTCGGCCACCGACACGCAGATCTCGGTCACGGTCCCGGCCGACCTGGCGGCCAAGCAAGGCGTCGAGATCCCGGTCAGCGTGGAGACACGGGCGGGGCGCTCGAACGCGCTGTTCCTCAGGGTGCGGCGCGTGCCCCATCCGAGCCGGCTCGAGCCCGAGGTGGCGCTGCCCGGCCAGGAGGTGGTCCTCCACGGGGACAACCTCGACGGCACGCCGCTGAGCGTCCAGGTCGGAGGCGAGACGGCCACGGTGCGGTCGGCGCAGGCCGACGCCATCCGCCTGGTCGTGCCTTCCATTCCCGTGACGGAGGGCCGCGCCGTGCCCGTGACGATGCGGGTGGGAGCGGAAGCCGGCCGGCCGCTCCCGCTCCTCCTCGGCCGCTTGCCGCTCGTCACCGAGCTGGTGCCGGCCGCGGGCCAGCCCGGAGAGGCCGTGACGGTGCGCGGTCGCGGCTTCGAGCCTGACGCCGCCGACAACGTCCTGCTCTTCGGGGACGAGCCCGCGCTCGTGCTCTCGGCCACGCCGAACGAGCTGAAGGCCGTGGCCCCGGCCGCCGCGTCCACGGGCAGCCAGACGCTGGTGCCCGTCGTGGTCAAGGCACGCAGCGGCACCTCGTCGGGCGCCATCTCCTTCACGCTCGTCCGGCCCTCGACGTCGGTCTTCGTGCCCCGCTTCTTTGCCGCCCCCGTCTCCTCCACGACCGACCAGGCCCTGGTGTCCACGCTGCTCGGCCCCGTCCTGCTGCTCTCCGACCCCGACGACGCCCCCTCCGTGGGCGAGCGCGCGGTACGGGTGGCGGCCGCGCTCAACAGCGCGTTCGACACCGCCGCGTCGCGGCCGGTGGCTTTCGATGTACGGGAGGCCCCGGCACCGGGGGTGGGGGTTTCCGGCGGCGCGACCATCGTCAACGCGACTGCCAACGACGCTGCCGGGTACGGTCGCGGACCCGATCCGGCGATGAAGGGCCAGCGCACCACTCCCCGCGCGCTGGCCGACTTCTGGGCCGCGCTCCTCCAGGACCAGCTCGCGCTGTTCGTACAACACCAGCGCCCGAGCCGTGTCCTGGAGATGTCACCCCGCGGGAAGGCGCTCGTCGATCTCTACGCCGAGGCCGAGCGCCGGGTGGGTGCCGCCAACGGGGTGCCCGCCGCGCTCGTGAACCCCCCCGCGCCCGGGCAGACGCGCGCGTTCCGGGAGATGGCACTCCTGCTCCCCTCCGGTCCCTCGTCGTCGGCGGCGGCGGTCACCGGCCGCTGGGACGGCGTGATGGAAGAGACGGGCAGCGGCGAGCGGCCGATCAAGGTCCGCCTGCGCCTCGACGGCAGGCGGCTCGCCGGCACGCTCGGGACGCAGGCCGGTGCGGTGGCCATGGAGGTGCCCTTGGAGTCGGTGGCCTACGACAAGGGCGTCCTGAGCTTCATCCTCGCCAGCGGAGGCGCTCCTCGGTATTTCCGGGGCAGGCTCCAGGGCTCGACGATCGCCGGCACCATCCACCGCGCCGCCAACGACAAGGATTCGATCGGCCGGTTCTCGCTGCGGTACGCCGAGTAGCCAACCTGCTAGGTCGTCGTCGCTTCCGATCTCACGGGGGCGGACGCTTCGCGCGCCGGTTTCGGGGTGCGCCGCTTCGCGGTCGTCAGGAGCACCGCGCCCAGGATGAGGACTGCGCCCAGCACCAGGCCCGCCGAGACGGGCTCGCCGAGAAAGAGGCTCCCGAGCAGAACGGCCACCACCGGGTTGACGTACGCGTAGGTGCCCACGGTGCTGGCGGGCAGCTCGTTCAGGCAGAACGCGAAGGCGGTGAAGCCGACGAGCGAGCCGAAGACGAACAGGTAGGCCATCGCCGTCCACGCCTGGGGCGAGGCGCTGGCGAAGCGTCCCCAGTCCTCCTTCATCACCACGGACTCGCCCAAGAGCACCACGGCGCCGGCGATCATCTCCACGGCGGCGGCGGAAAAGAGCGGAAGGCGGCGCGGGACCGACTGCGAGTACAGCGAGCCGATGCTCCAGGCGATGCTCGCGAGCAGGAGCCCGCCGACGGCCGTCCAGTGTCCCGGCTCCATGCCGCCGCCCGGCCGAGCGACCAGGGCCACCCCGGCCATGCCGAGCAGGACGCCCAGCCACACGCGCAGCGTCCAGGGCTGGCCCCGCGGGCGCAGGCCGTCGAAGAAGGTGAGCCAGGTCGGGACCGTGGCCACGATCAGCGCGGTGGTACCGCTGGCGATGCGCTGCTCCGCCCACATCACCATGGCGTTGCCGAAGGCGAGGAGCAGGACGCCTATCAGGGCATAGTCCGCGAGCTGCCGAAGCGAGGGCCGCCCGTGCTTCCGATCGGTGACGAGCGCGATGAGGGCCATCACGAGCCCGGCGGCCCCGAACCGCAGGGCGGCGGCCCCGAAGGGAGGCACCTCCCGGACCGCGATCCGGATGGCCAGGTAGGTCGAGCCCCACACCACGTAGATGACGAGGAGGGCGAGCCAGGGAAGCAGGCGGCGATGACGCGGTGACATGGTCCCTCGAATCAGGCCCTCAGCCGGCGACGAGCGACGGCTCCACCGGCCCGATGGCGCCCTTTTCCAGCACGGTTTCCAGCACGAAGGAGGTGCGCGACGATTGCATCGCGCGCGTGGCCTGCAGCTCGGCGAGCAGCGCGCTGACGTCCTCGATCCGGCGGCACAGCACCTGTGCCACGAAACAGTCCTCGCCGCTCACGCGGTACACCGAGCGGACGAGGGGGTTGCCGGTCAGCCGCCGCAGCACCTCCTTCTCGCGGCCGCGGGGGGCCGACCCATCGAGGGTGATGCGCACCTGCGCCCGCACCAGCAGACCGAGGGCGAGCGGGTCCACGTCGGCGCGATACCCGCGGATGACGCCGCGCCGCTCCAGGTCGCGGATGCGCTCGGTGACCGCCTGCCGCGAGAGGGCCAGTTCCTTGGCGAGCGCCGCCGCCGACCGGCGGCCGTCGCGAGAAAGCGCCAGCACCAGTTGGCGATCCACCCCATCGAGAGTTGCACGCATCACGCAAGCGATTCTCCCTTTGTCCTAGACGTTCGTCAAGCAAGATAGGTTCCGTCATTGACATCAGACGCCGAGGAGCGGTTGCCGCCGCCACGACGAGGGCGCGTGAAATGCCGCTTGACGGCCTCGCGTCGCCGGGGAAAGAATCAGGTTCTCTAGTCATCTTCCCCGCCGCGTCTGTGCGCGGCTCCAGTGAGGTCGGCCATGGCCCAACCCCCCCGCAAGAACGCGGACGACGCGAGGCCGGGTTTCTCCCGGCGCACCTTCCTCAAGACGGCCGGCGCCGGCGCCGCCGTCACGAGCCTGGCCGGCGTGGCCAGCCCGGCGGCCGGCGCCGCGGTCCTCGGCCCGGGCCCGGTGCCCCTGACCCTGAAGATCAACGGGGCCGCTCGCACCGTCACGGTCGAGCCTCGCGTCACGCTCCTGCGGGCGCTCAGGAACCACCTCGACCTCACCGGGGCCAAGGAGATCTGCGACCGCGGCTCGTGCGGCGGCTGCACGGTGATGCTCGACGGCGACCCCATCGCCTCCTGCCTGATGCTGGCCGCCGACGCCGAGGGCCACGAGATCACGACCGTCGAGGGTCTCGGCACCCCGGACGCCATGAGCCCCGTGCAGGCGGCCTTCGTCGAGGCCGACGCGCTGCAGTGCGGCTTCTGCACGCCGGGCTTCGTGGTGGCCTCGACGGCCCTCCTCCGGAAGAACCCGAACCCGTCGCCCGAGGACGTCAAGGACGGCCTGGCGGGCAACATCTGCCGGTGCGGTACGTACTCGCGGGTCTTCGAGGCGGTGCAGAAGGCGGCCAAGACCCCCGCGCGCCCGCGGGGGGGTTCGGGGGGGCGCCGCGAGGGGGCATCGATTGAGATCGAGTCGGGGGCGCCCCCCCGCTCAATGAGCGAGGCGACGGATTCACTCCGGCGCCGAGCGACGACGAGGAGGTAGGCCATGGCCCAGGAGCAGAAGCCTCCCGAAGTCCCGACCGTCACCTTCACGGTCAAGGCCGGGCACGCGAGCAACCCGCAGACGATCGAGGTCCACGCCGCCCAGGGCGACCTGAAGCCCTGGGACCTGGACTCGAAGCTGCGCGTCGTCAAGAGTCGCCAGCCCCGGCTGGACGGCAAGTACAAGGTCACCGGCCACGCGAAGTACACCTACGACATCAGCATGCCGGGCATGCTGTGGGCGAAGATGGTCCGTTCCACGGTCCCCGCGGGACAGATCGTGAAGATCGACACGTCCAAGGCCGAAGCGTTCCCCGGCGTGAAGGGGGTGTGGACGAGCGATGCCCGGACGGTGCGCTTCGCCGGCCAGGACGTGGCGGCGGTGGCCGCGGTTTCCCCGGAAGTGGCCGAAGACGCGGCCCGCCTGGTCCAGGTCACCTACGACGAAGCCCCCTTCGTGACCGATCTCGAGAAGGCGATGGCGGAAGACGCCCCCCTCGTGTACGAGGCCGACAAGATTCCGGCCCCCAAGGACGTGCCGCACAAGGGCAACGTGGTGGGACCCAAGCCGCCGCATCGCAGCAACCGTGGCGACGTCGACAAGGGCTTCGCGGAGGCCGCGGTCACGATTCAGGAGACGTACTTCGTCCCCGTCCACACCCATTCCCCGCTGGAGACCCACGGCGTGATCGCCAAGTGGGAGGGCGATCACCTGACGGTGTGGGCGTCGACGCAGGGCGTGCTCACCGTGCGCGACGGCATGGCCGAGGCCCTCGGCGTCGACCGCAAGAACGTCACGGTGTTGACCGAGCACATGGGCGGTGGTTTCGGCAGTAAGCTCGCGCCCTCGGCCACCGGCACCGCCTTCGCGGTAGTGGCCTGCAAGCTGGCCAAGCAGACCGGCGCGCCGGTGAAGCTGATGCTCGACCGGCACGAGGAGCACCTCTGCACCGGCAACGCGCCCAGCGCCCTCATGACCGTGAAGATCGGGGCGGCGCGGGACGGCGCGTTCACGGCCGTCCACTACCGGTCCTTCGGCTCCGCCGGCATCGCGGGCGGCGCCGGCACCGCCGGTCCCGCGGGAGCGCTGCACGGCAAGAACCCCAACCTGAAGATCGAGGAGCACGACGTCTTCACCAACGCCGGGCCCGCCGCACCCCTGCGCGCGCCGGGACACCCCCAGGGCGCGTTCGCCCTGGAGTCGGCGGTGGACGAGATGGCCGACCGGCTGGGCCTGGACCCGCTCGAGGTGCGGAAGAAGAACGAGACCTCCCCCGTGCGCATGATCCAGTACGACATCGGCGCGAAGGCGATCGGATGGGAGCGTCGCAACCAGAAGCCCGGGGAGACGGCCGGGCCGAAGAAGCGCGGGCTCGGCATGGCCAACGGCAACTGGTACGTCTTCGCCCGCGGCAGCGGTGTCGGCTGCGAGGTGAGGATCCACCGCGACGGCAGCATCGAGTACTTCTCCGGCGCGCAGGACATCGGCACCGGCTTCCGCACCGCGATGGCGATGGTGGTCGCGGAGGAGCTGGGCGTGAAGACGACGGACGTGAAGGGCAACGTCGGCGACACGCGCTGGCCCGAAGGGCCGGCCTCCGGCGGCAGCAACACGACGAACTCCGTCGCCCCCGCGGTGCGCCTCGCCGCCCACGACGCGCGCATGAAGCTGTTCGCGGTGGCGGCGCCGATGCTCGGCGCGAAGGCCGAGGACCTCGACGCCGCCGACGGAAGGATCTTCGTGGCGGGAAGCCCCGGCAAGAGCGTCGGCTTCAAGCAGGCCGCCGCCAAGATGGCGGGCGAGACGATCACCGCGGTGGCGGAGAGGAAGAAGCAGTACGAGACCTACCGCCAGGACCTGGCGGGGTGTCAATTCGCCGACGTCGAGGTCGACACGCAGACGGGCGTCGTACGGGTGGTGAAGGTCGTCGCGGTCAGCGACTGCGGCTTCCCCATCAACCTGCTCACGACCGAGAGCCAGATCATCGGGGCCATGATCCAGGGCGTCTCGTGGGCGCTCTTCGAGGACCGGGTCCTGGACCGCAACGTGGGCACGATGGTCAATCCCAACCTGGA
>Ga0210378_10000315_pt1 | contig 24051 bp, 22 predicted proteins | sample PLM1_60_b1redo_FD_155465 | JGI IMG/M metagenome (GOLD analysis project Ga0210378, IMG submission 155465) | Groundwater sediment microbial communities from an aquifer in East River, Colorado, USA - PLM1_60_b1 redo | ecosystem: Environmental > Terrestrial > Soil > Riparian zone | place: USA: East...
GACGCCGGCCGGGTACAGGCCGGCCAGCCGCGACAGGTCCACGGCGGCCTCGGTCTGCCCGGCCCGCTGGAGAACCCCTCCCGGCATCGCCCGCAGGGGGAACATGTGACCGGGCCGCGCGAGGTCGGCGGGCCGCGTCTTCGGATCGATCGCGGCCAGCACCGTGCGCGCCCGGTCGGCGGCGGAGATCCCGGTGGTCGTTCCCGCCTTGGCCTCGATGGGCACGCAGAAGGCGGTGCCGAAGCGGGCCGAGTTCTCCTCGTCGGTGACCATCAGGGGGATCCGCAGCTCGTCCAGGCGCTCGCCGGTCATGGGCAGGCAGATAAGCCCCCGGCCATGCCGCGCCATGAAGTTGATGATCTCGGGCGTGACCCTCTCGGCGGCGATGGTGAGGTCGCCCTCGTTCTCGCGATCCTCGTCGTCCACGACCACGACCATCCGGCCGGCGCAGATGTCCGCTATCGCCTCCGGGATCGTGCTGAAGGGCGTTGTTTGCATCGGCGCGCTCCCTAGCGCCGGGCGGCGCCCAGGAGCCTCTCCACGTATTTTGCGATCACGTCGACCTCGAGGTTGAGCGGCCCGCCCGCGCGGGCCTCGCCAAGGCTCGTGTGCTCAAGTGTATACGGGATCAAGGCCACCCGGAAAAGTCCGGGGGCCACGGCCGCCACCGTGAGCGAAACGCCGTCGACGGCGATGGAGCCTTTTTCGACGACGTAGCGCTCCAGCTCGGGCGGAAGGGCCACCTCGAGCTCCGCCGCCTCGCCCTCCCGGCGCAGGGCGCGCACGGTACCCACGCCGTCCACGTGTCCCTGGACGATGTGGCCGTCGAACCGGCCATCGGCGCGCATCGGCCGTTCGAGGTTCACGCGGGCCCCGGCCCGGAGCCGGTCCGCGAACGCGGTTCGGGCGAGCGTCTCCGCCGTGAGCTCGCACGTGAACGCCTGACCGTCCACCTCGACCGCGGTCAGGCAGCAACCGTCCACGGCGATCGAGCCGCCGCGCTCCAGCCCTTCCAGGACACGACGGGCCGCGACCCGCGCGACGAGCAGGCCGCCGCGTTGCTCCGCAGTCGCGACACGGCCGGTTTCTTCAACTACGCCTGTAAACATGTAGTGCCTTGACGGGTCAAGGGCCGCCCACAAAAAGCCCCTGCTGCGAGCGCAGCGGGATTCATTCCCGCGGAGCGAGCGGGGGGTCCGGGGGGTGCGCCGCTAGCACCCCCCGGCTCACTGAGGGTACCAGAGCTCGAACGGACCGTCGTACGGCGGGGGTGCCTCGTAGGCGCCCCGCTCCCGCCCGAGGAGCGGGCTTCGGCGTGTCATCCGCAACGCCCCGCTGACCCGCGCCGGATCGGGCCCGCCGAAGGCGGGCCGGCTCGAGCGCCCGCCCAGCAGGAGCGGCGCGCGAAACAGCGCGACCTGGTCGAACAGGCGCGCCGCGAGAAACGAGCCGAGCAGCTCGGATCCGCCCTCCACCATGACGCTCCAGATCCCACGCTGGCGCATCTCGCGCAGCGCCCCCGGCAGCGAGACCTCTCCGGCGCGGCCGGGGGCGGTGACGACGGTGACGCCGCGCGCCTCGAGCCGGGAGCGGCGGCGGGGGTCGGCCGCGGCCAGGCAGATGGCCCACACCGGGGAGCGACGCGCCGAGCGGACGAGGCGGCTGTCCGGCGGCAGGCGAAGGTGCGCGTCGAAGACGATGCGGTGAAAGGGGCGATGGACGGCCGGATGAGGCAGCAGCCGCGGGTCGTCGGCGAGCACCGTGCCGATGCCGACCGCCACCGCGTCGTGGTTGCGCCGCATCCGCCGCGCCTCCCGCCGCTGGGGGGGGCTCGTGATCCACCGCGAGTCGCCGCTGCGCGTCGCGATACGCCCGTCGAGGGTGAGGGCCGCCTTCAGCAGGACGAACGGCCTCTGCCGCCGGGCCGCCACCAGGAACGGCTCGTTGAGGAGCAGGGCGTCGCTCTGCATCACCCCGGTGGTCACCGCCGCGCCCGCGCGGCGGATCAGCGCGAGGCCGCGGCCGTCGACGGCCGGGTTCGGGTCGCGCACGGCCGCCACCACCCGGCGCAAGCCCGCCGCGGCCACGCGCGGGGCGCAGGGCGGCGTGCGCCCCTGGTGCGCGCACGGCTCGAGGTTGACGTACAGCGTGGCTCCGCGGGCCTTCGCGCCCGCCTGCTCGAGGGCCAGCACCTCGGCGTGCGCCGCGCCCGCGCGGCGGTGCCAGGCCTCGCCCACGACGCGATCGTCCTTGACGACCACGCAGCCGACCATGGGGTTGGGGTTGGTCTCGCCGCGGCCGCGCTCCGCGAGGTCGAGCGCGCGCGCCATCCAGAACTCCTCGTCGTGGCGCGTGTTCACCCGACGAGTCCCTCGGCAAAGGCCCGGGCGTCGAACGGCAGCAGGTCGTCCGGTGACTCGCCCACGCCGACGTAGCGGATGGGCACCGCCAGGTCCCGGACCACCGCGACCGCCACGCCGCCCTTGGCGGTGCCGTCGAGCTTGGCGAGCACGAGGCCGGTGACCCCCGCCGCCTTGGCGAACTCCCGTCCCTGGACGAGTCCGTTGGATCCCACGGTGGCATCCAGCACGAGTAGCGTTTCATGGGGCGCTCCCGGCACCTCTTTCCCCGCGACCCTCGCCATCTTGGTCAGCTCGGCCATCAGGTTGCCCTTGGTGTGCAGGCGGCCGGCGGTGTCGACGAGTACCGCATCGTAGCCGCGGCTGCGCGCGGCCCGCAGGCCGTCGGTGAGCACCGACGAGGGATCGGCGCCCTCTGCCCCGCGATGGAACGGGGAGCCGGTACGGCGGGCCCAGATCTCGAGCTGTTCGGCGGCGGCCGCGCGGAACGTGTCGGCGGCGCACAGCAGCGTCGTGCGGCCCTCCCCCTTCCACGCCTGGGCGAGCTTGGCAATCGTGGTCGTCTTGCCGACACCGTTGACGCCCACGACGAAGACGACCCAGGGACGGGAGGAGAAGGGCCGGATCTCCGAGCCGCGGTCCACCGTCTTCCGGATTTCCTCCCGGAGCAGCGCGCGCATCGCCTGCGGCCCCTCCGTCCAGAGCTGGCCGCTGCGCTGGCGCAGCACGTCCATGGCGTCCTGCACCGCCGGCATGCCAAGGTCGGCGGCGATGAGAGCTTCCTCGATCGCTTCCAGGTCCTTCGGATCCAGGGGGCGCTGGCCGCGGGCGAGGTCCATGACGTCGGCGTTGAGGACGTCCCGGGTCCGCTCGAGGCCTTTGCGAAACCGATCGAGGAATGAGGGAGGACCGCTCACAGCTCCTGGGTCATTCTCGCCTGCGCCGGCCCGAGAAGGTGACGCCCGAGAGCGATGCTCGCCTCCGGCCCCAGGACCAGCACGAGGTAGTAGCCGTCCTTCAGCGGTTGGAGGAGGACATGACCCTGCTCGTATCGGCAGGACAGCTCCCGCACCGGTCCCCCCTCGTGACGGCCGAAGGCGCGCTGCGCCTCGCCCAGGGCGATCCCTTGATACGCGCCGACGAGATGGTGGCGGTCGTCGCGTGAGCCCGACTCGACCGCCACCTCGCCGGTGGCGTCGAGCAGGAGGATGGCGCGGGCCCCGGGAATCTGGCGGATCAGGCCGTCGAGCAGGGACTGGAAAGGCAGCCGTCGCCCTATCTGGGGAAGCTTTTGAGAAGCTCCGCCGCCCGCCGCCCCGACGCCCCCATCGGATCGCGGCGCGCGGCGTCCTCGAGCCGGGTGCGGGCCTCGGTGAAGCGGCCCATCCGATAGTAGGTGTCTCCGAGAGAAAGCAGCAGCGGCGGGTGCCCCGGCGCCTGCTTCAGCGCCGCCTCCAGGGGCGCCACCGCCTCCTCGGGCCGTCCCATCGCCGCCACGGCGTCGGCGAAGCCGAGGTAGGGATCGGGATAGGACGCGTTCCGCGTGAAGCTCGTCCGGAACCAGTTGACCGCCTCGCGGTAGTTCTTCTCCTCGATGTACGCCTGTCCGAGGTTGCGGGCCGAGATCTCCGGGGTCGGGTTGGTGGGGTCGTTGAACGCGGCCAGGAACTCCGCCTTGCCTTCGGCGCGCTTGCCCGAGAGCACGAGCGCGGTCCCGAGGTCGTTGCGCACGTCCACGTAGTAGGGGTTCAGCTCGAGGGCCTTGCGCAGGGCGCTGACGGCGTCGGAGAGCTTGCCGAGCTGGGTGTAGGTCAGACCGAGTCCCTTGTAGGCGTATGCGTTGCGTGGGTCTTCCTTGATCGCCTTCTTGAACTGTTCGAGGGCGAGGGAGGGCCGGTTCTCGCGGAGATGGGTGAGGCCGGCGTTGAAGCTGGCCTCGGACTCGCTGCTCTTGCCCTGCGCGAAGGCGCCGGCCGCGGCGAGGGTCAGGGCGAGGACGACGACGGCTCTGCGTACGGCAATGGATTGCCTCATGCCATCACCTTACGCCCTAATGGGTCAAGACCGGGTCCACCTGCTTGCGGGCGGTCACCGAGGCGCGGCGGGCCTTGGCCGGGGTCAGGTCCCCGCTGGCGGCCGCTTTCTCGATGGCGTCCACGCAGGTGCCGTCGAACTTCTTGCCCGCCAGGAACCGCAACCGGGACAGCGCGGCCTCGAAGGTCATGGCCTTGGAGTAGGGACGGTCGGTCGTCATGGCGTCGAACGCGTCAGCCACGCTGACGATGCGGCCGAGCAGGGGGATCTGATCGCCCTTGAGGCCGTCGGGATAGCCGCTGCCGTCGACGTTCTCGTGGTGCATGAGACCCGCGCCCGCCATCTGCTTGAGCAGCGGCACCGCATCGAGGATCTTCTCCCCCTTTCGCGGGTGCTGCTTCATCATCTCGTACTCCTCCTCGGTGAGCGCGGCGGGCTTGCGGAGGATCTTGTCCTCGATGCCGATCTTGCCCACGTCGTGGATGATCCCGGAGAGGTGCACCCGCTCGACCTCCTCCTCCGTCATGCCGAGGTGCTTGGCGATGAGCGACGAGTAGAAGGCTACGCGCTCCGAGTGGCCGCGCGTGTAGGGGTCCTTCTCGTCGATGGCGTTGGCGAGCATCCGGATGGATCCCATGAACAGCTCCTTGTTGCGATGCGCCGCCTGCCGGATCTGCTCGATGGCCTTCTGGATCTCCTCGCCCATGTGGTTGAAGCTCTCGGCGAGGACCCCCACCTCGTTGTTCGCTTTGACCGGCACGCGGGTGCCGTAGTCGCCGCCGGCCAGGCGCCGGGCGCCCTGGGCCAGGAGCTGGATCGGCTGGCTGATGTGGCCAGCGAAGAGGGTGCCGAACACGACGGCCACCACCGTCACCAGGGCCACCAGCGCCAGCGACTGGTACCGCATCTGGATGGCGCTGTAATAGGCCTTGTCCTGCGGGATCTGAACGATGACGCCCCAGCCCGTGTCGGGGATGCCGGTGTAGGTGCCCAGCATCTCTATCGGGCCCGTGGGGCTGCTCATAGAGAACGTCTCCGTGGCGGCCGTCCGGCCCTGGGAGGCCATGAACCGCTTGACGATCTCCACGTCGGAGACGTCGAGGTTCCCTTCGAGCTTGCGGGGGTCGGAGTGGGCCACGAGCCGGCCCCGCCCGTCCACCACGTACACGTCGAACACCCCGCCCTGTCCCAGGTCGCGGGTCATGTTCCAGAGGGGTCCCAGGCTCGCGACCACCAGCACCACGCCCTGGACATCGTCTTTCGCTTCGCGCCGGAATGAATCCGGCGCTTCGCTCATCGCGCCGGGGGGAGCGTTCGATGCGTCCGGCGCCGCCGGCCGCGGGGAGGCGGCCGTCACCGTCCGCGCGCCTCCGGGGATCACCGGCTCGGCGAGGACCATTACCGGCTCCTGCAGCGAGCTCGAGATGACGGGATGGCTCGCCATCGAGCGGCCCTGCAACCCGCGGGAGGCGCCCTCGCGGAGCAGCTGCTCGATGGCGGGCTCCGCGAGCTGGACCCCCGACCGGGCCCCTAAGCTGCTGGCGTCGACGACGCTCACGTAGTGGAAGCGGCTGTTGGCGTCTTCGACGTATCGGCGCAGCCCGTCGTCGTCGCGGATGCGGGCCACGCGCGCCGCGAAGGCTGAGGGGGCCACGTCCACCTCGAGGGTGCGGGCGATCGCCACCACCTGGGACTGGAGGCTCTTGACGTAGACGCTGACCTGTTGCGACAGGCTCCGCGCCTTGTCGAGCTGCATCGTATTCTGGTCCAGCACCAGGATCTCCCGGCTCTTCGAGACGAGGTAGTAGGAGGTCGCGACGAGGGGGACGACGCCGACGGTGAGCAGGAGCAGGAGGAGCGAGACGAGGATGCGCCCGCGGCGGCGCCGGGTCGGGCGGGCTGGCACTCGCTACGCCCCCCGCGAGGCGGTTCCGGAGCGGGGGGCGGACACCCGCAGCGGCCCCACCACCTCGTAGGCCGACACGACCTTCTCCTTGCCCTTGAGCTCCTTGGCGCCCAGGGAACGGCACTCGAACTCGTCCTTGACGAGCTCCTGCGTGTACTCGCCGATGACGATGTTCATCGGGGTGGCCACCGAGCTCTCGAGCCGGCTGGCGATGTTCACCGTGTCCCCGAGAACGGTGTACTCCTTCTTGTTGATGCTGCCGATCTCCCCCGCCACCGCCTTGCCGCTGTTGATGCCGATGCGGATCCGCAGGTGGGGGCCGCCTTCCTTGCGCTCGGTGTTGAACTCCTCGAGCCGCTCCCGCATCTCGAGGGCGGTCTTGATGGCCCGGCTGGCGTGGTCGGGCATGTCGAGGGGGGCGCCGAAGACGGCCATGATCGCGTCGCCGATGTACTTGTCGAGCGTCCCCTCGTACTTGAAGATGACGTCCGTCATCCGCGAGAGGTAATCGTTGAGGATGAGGGCCACCGCCGGCGCGCTCATGCTCTCCGACATGCGGGTGAAGCCGACGATGTCCGCGAAGAGGACCGTCACCTCGCGCTCCTCGGGCACGCCGAGGGCCGCGCTCTGCGACTCGGAGGTGGCGGCGATGATGCGCGCGGTCACCTGCGGCGACAAGAACCGTCCCAACCGCTCCCGCTTCTTCTCCTCGGCCACGATCTTCGCGTTGAGGCGCGCCCGCTCCACCGCCACCGCGGCGTAGTTGGCGAGCGCGGTCAGCAGGTCGAGGTCGTTCAGGTTGAAGCAGTTCGTGAGCATGGGCGAGTCGACGTGGATGATCCCGATCACCTGCTCCTTGTTCCACAGCGGCGCGCACATGGCGCTGCGGATGCCGTGAAACCGGATGGAGTCGCCGGCCCCGAATCGCGGGTCCACGAGGGCGTCGGAGGTCAGGATCGAGACGCGGTCCTTGATGACGCGGTCGGCGATCGTCTTGGAGATGCTGATCCGCGCCTGGTCGCCGCTGGAGGGGGTGCTGCGGTGCTTGACGACCATCGGCACCAGCTTGTCGGAGCCGTCCTCGTGGAGCATCAGGAAGCCGCGGTCGGCCGGCACATGGTCGAAGACGATGTCCATCACCTGCTGGAGGACCTCCTCCACGGGCCGCGTCGCGATCAAGGTCTTCGAGAACTCCGTCAGCACCTTCAGGATGCGGTTGGACTTCGCGAGCTCCTGGACGTCGGCGGGGGCCCTCTTCTCGAGGGCGGGCGCGCCGGCGGTGTCGCTCGCGGAGAGGAGCTTGGACAGCTCGCCCACGCTGCGGATGATCGTGCCCGCTTCTTCGGAGAGCGGCTTGGCCTCGTCGAGGACGACCTTGCCTTCCAGGCTCTTGCTGAACGTCAACTGGAACTTGCCGAGGAGGATCCGGTCGCCGTCCTTGAGCGGCGCTTCGACCACCGGAACGCCGTTGACCTGCGTGCCGTTCTTCGACTTGAGGTCGACGATGCGGGCGCCGTCTTCGTCGACGACTATCTTGGCGTGCTGGCGGGAGATCCCGAAGTCCTTGAGGACGACGTTGCACTCGGGCGAGCGCCCGATCACGACCTCCCCGGTCGCGAAGGTATGGCTCTGGGGGGTATCGCCGTCCTGGTAGATGAGGCGGTACACGGCCCCATAGTTTACTCCCTTTTCAAGGAGCGGAGCATGAGGGCGTCGACCGCTTCGCGCGGCGCACGGCCTCGATAAAGGACTTCCCTCATCTGCATGGAGATGGGCATCTCGATCCCGGCGCGCTCGGCGAGCGCGCAGGCGGCGAGGGTGGTGCGCAGGCCTTCGGCGACCATCCGGGTCTCGGCGACCGCCTCGGCGACGCTGCGTCCCGCGCCGAGGGCCTGGCCGAGACGCCGGTTCCGAGAAAGCGCTCCCGTGCACGTGAGGACGAGGTCGCCGAGGCCCGCCAGGCCCGACAGCGTGTCGGCGCGCGCGCCCGAGGCCACCGCCAGCCGCGCGATCTCGGCCAGGCCGCGGGTCACGAGCGCGGCCACGGTGTTGTGGCCGTAGCCGAGGCCATCGACGATGCCGGCCGCGATCGCGATCACGTTCTTGAGCGATCCCGCCAGCTCCACGCCCACGACGTCCGCGCTCGAGTAGGCGCGGAAAGAGCGCGTGGACACCAGGCGCTGGGCCGCCTCCGCCACCGCCAGATCCGCCGAGGCCACCACGACCGTGGTCGGCTGCTCGCGGGCCACCTCGAGGGCGAACGACGGGCCCGAAAGCACGGCCAGGGGGTGGCCGGGGACCTCCGCGGAGGCGACCTCGGTCATCCGTCGCAAGGTGTCGGTCTCGATGCCCTTGGTTCCGGAAACGATCACCGCCCTGGCCGGGACGACGCCGCGGAGCTGGCGGTAGACCGCGCGGCAGAACTCGGAGGGAATCACGACGAAGACGGCCTCGGCGCCCGCCACCGCGCCCGCGAGATCGGTCGTGGCCTTCAGCGCCGACGGCAGCTCCACATCGGGCAGGTACGCCTGATTGCGGCGGTGACGGTTGATCTCGTCGGCCACCTCCGGCTGGCGGAGCCACATCCGGACCGGGTGGCCCGCGCGGCAAAGGTGCGCGGCGAGCGCCGTGCCCCACGAGCCTCCGCCAAGCACGGTCAGGCTCACAGGAGTCCGTCCCGGTAACGCGGAAGACGGACTCCTAAAGCGGCCCTTCGGTCCGTCAGAGAACAGAACGGGGGTGCCTCTCGGTTTCTCATATTAGGAGCGTGTCCTCCGGCGCTTACCGGGACACGCTCCTAGACGGTTCTCGGTGCCTTGCGCGATGCGCGCCAGGTTGCCGCGATGCTTCCAGAGGACGAGGAGCGCCATCGCGGTGGCGGCAAAGGCGACGGCCGAGGGCCCGCGCACGAAGAAGGCGACGGCGGCCAGGGTCGCGCACCCGACGAGCGAGCTGACCGACACGTAGCGCGTGATGGCGAGCGCGAGACCGAAGGCGACGAGGCCGGCGACCGTGGCCGCCGGCACGACCGGCAGGAAGGCTCCCGCTCCGGTGGCGACGCCCTTGCCGCCCCGGAAGCGCAGCCAGACCGGGTACATGTGACCGACGACCGCCGTCGCGGCCGCGATGGCCGGCAGCGGCCCTTCACGCTCGACCGACAGCGCGAGCACCGTCGCGGCGGTTCCCTTGAGGAAGTCGAGCGCGAAGGCGAGGAGGCCGGGCCCGCGCCCGACGCTGCGCATGACGTTCGTCGCCCCGACGTTGCCGCTGCCGACCTTGCGCACGTCAACCCCACGGCGGCGGGCAACGAAGTAGCTGAAGGGGATGGAGCCGAGCAGGTACGCAACCAGGATCACGCCGGCCCCGGCCCCGAGCCCGGTCCCGCTGTTCATTCGATTTCAACGCGGCGCGCGGTGCGCGCCTGAACTCCGCGTCCTCGATCGGGCGCATCCATCGTGATTCCGCCCTCGCGGGAGTCAATCCCGCTCGGGCGGGAAGGAAGCCCGATCTGCGGGCGCTCCGGACCCTGAGTTTAGCCCAAGCCTCCGAGAGGAAATGTTCGCAGCGGCGTATGCAGGGCGCCTTGGGGGCGGAGGTCGCTCTTGAAGAGGGTGACCGGACCCAGCCGCGTTGCGCCGAGGTCGAGCGTCGGCGCCGCCGGCCGTCGGACCCGGTCGCGCCATCTCCCGAGCGTCACGTGCGGGCGGAAGGCGCGGCCTTCCGGCGCGAAGCCGGCGGCCACCGCGGCCCGCTCACACTCCGCCTGCAACTGCAGCACCTCCGGCGGCAGGGCGAGGCCGGCCCAGATCACCTGGGGAGGGCCGTGGGTGGGGAAGAAGCCGATGCCTTCCACGCGAGCCTCGCAGGGAGGGCACGAGCTCGCGGCTCGCTCGACGCCCGTCGAGAGTCGATCGAGGCCCTCCGGCGTGGACGCACCCAGGAAGCGCAGCGTGAGGTGGATCGTCTCCGGGGACAGCCAGCGCACGTCCGCGACTTCGTGCTGGAGGCGTTGCAGCGCTTCCGCCAGCCGCGCGCGCAGGGGCTCGTCGAAGTCGAGGGCGAGGAAGGCGCGAACGGTCACGCCGCCGAGAGGCCGAGCAGCGCGCGGCGCAGCATCTCCAGGGTGGCCTGGCCGGCCTGATGGCGGACCCGCTCGCGATCGCCCGGGAAATGCGCCTTGCGCACGCGGTCGCCGAGCTTTCCCGCCATGGCCAGGAAGACCAGGCCGACCGGCTTGTCCGGCATCGCGCCGCCGGGCCCCGCGATGCCCGTGATCGCCAGCGCCACGTCCACGCCGGCCGCGCGGCGGGCGCCTTCCGCCATCGCACGGGCCACCTCTTCCGACACCGCCCCCGCGCGCTCGATGAGGCGCGCGTCTACCCCGAGCAGATCCATCTTGGCGCGGTCGCTGTAGGTCACGTAGCCCCGCTCGAAGAACTCGCTCGCGCCGGCCACCTCGGTGAGGCGGGCGGCGACGAGACCGCCCGTGCACGACTCGGCGAGGGCAAGCGTCAGCTTGCGCTCGCGCATGAGGGCGGCCACCACCGCCGGCAGGTCCCGGCCGTCTTCACTGTAGATCCGGCCCGGCAGCCGCTCGCGCATCCCGCGCACCAGCTCTTCGATGCGGGCATCGCCCTCCTCGACCGAGCCGGCTTCGGCCGTGAGGTGCAGCTCCACCTGTCCCGGGTTGCTGAGGATGGTGGTCACGGGATTGGCGAACGTTTTGTAGAGAGGAGCCACCGCCTGCTCGACGTCGCTCTCGGACATGGAGGCGATCTTCAGCACCCTCGTGCGGAGCACGGCGCCGCCCGCGCGCGCGGCGACGAGGGGCAGGACCTGGCCCTCGAACATCGGCTGCATCTCGCTGGGCGGGCCGGGGAGGAGGAAGAGCAGGCGGCCGTCCACCTCGACGTACTGCCCCGCCGCCGTGCCCCGCGCGTTGGGCAGGACGAACGCGCCCTCGATCACGTCGGCCTGCTTCTCGTTCACGGGCGCCATCACGCGGTTGTAGCGGGCGAAGCGCGCGCGCAGGCCGTCGAGCAGCGACTCGTCGCGGCGCAGGCCGCGGCCGAGCGCCGCCGCCGCCGCCTCGCGGGTCAGGTCGTCCTCCGTCGGACCGAGCCCGCCCGTGGCGATCACCACGTCGGCGCGCGACAGCGCGGCCCGGAAGGCGGACGTCAGCACCTCGAGGTCGTCGGCGATCGTCTCCCTCGCGCTCACCACGACCCCGACCTCCCGCAGCTTCGAGGTGATGTAGGTGCCGTTGGTCTCCGCGCGCCCGGGGACGAGCAGCTCGCTCCCGACGGCGACGATCTCCGCTTTCACGACGACACCGGCCACGCGAGCAGGCCCGCCCGCAGCAGGAGGTTGGCGTAAATGCCGGCCATCACGTCGTCGCACATGATGCCCCACCCGCCGGGCAGGCGCTCCAGGTCACGCGCCGGGTAGGGCTTGAACACGTCGAAGATGCGGAACAGCACGAAAGCGGCGGCGGCGGTCACGCCCGTCAGCGGCAGGCCCAGCAGCGACACCCACATGCCGGCCACCTCGTCCGCGACGACGACACCGGGGTCCTCGATTCGCAGGCGGCGGGCGACGTGCCCGGCCGCGACCACCCCCACCCCGAACATGACGACGGTGGCCGCGGCCTGACCGACGAGCGGGAGATGGTGGACGGCCCAGAACAGCGCGAGGCCCACCAGCGAGCCCGCCGTGCCGGGAGCCACCGGCGAGTACCCCGATCCGAGCCCCGTGGCGACCGCGGTGGCGAGGGCGTCTTTGGGCGTGGAGCGCCGAAGTGATGAGGCCGAGGGCCCGGCCGGCGGGTTCACTGGTCGATCATAGCCTACGCCGCAATCGCCCTTCGGGATCTCGCGGCGCCACGCGCAGCGTGTCGGAGTGGGCGATCCGCACGCGGCCGTGGCCACCCCGCGCCGCCCGAACGTGCTTCCGGCGCGTGACGTGGACGTCGGCCTGGGCCTGCGTGCGCGCGTCGCTGAAGAAGGCCGCCAGCTCCGCCGCCTCCCGCACGTCCTCCGCCCCCGCCCGACCCTCGGGATCGCGCAGGATCACGTGGGCGCCGGGGACGTCGCGGGCGTGGAGCCAGAGGTCCTCGGGCCCGGCTACGGCAAAGGTCAGGCGGTGGTTCTCGCGGGCCCCGCGCCCCACCAGGACCGACAGGCCGCGCGCGGTGAGATAGTGCCGCGCGCCGCCCTGGGCCGGCTCGGCTTCCCGCGGCTCGGCCCGAGGGCCGGCGACGGCGTCGAGATCGGCGAGATCGCGGGCGGACACGACGCGGGCCTCCCGCGCGCGAGCGGCCACCAGCGCTTCGCGGGTGCTCGTGCGCCGGGCCTCGACCTGCCGCCGGGCCCGCTCCAGGCGGCGCGCCTTGTCGAAGAGCCGATCCGCGTTGGCGGGAAGGCTCAGCTGCGGGTCGAGGCGCACGCGGACGCTTCGGCTGGAGTCGTACGGGTCCGGAACGTCCACCTGGGCCGAATTCGCCGGGTTGCTCGCGGGTGAAGAAAGAAGGGCCTCGGCCTGATGCCGCAGCTCGTCGGCGGGCGGAAGGCCCTCGAGGTCGTGGGCCAGGTGCTCCTCCAGCACCTGTAGCCGCCGCGCTTCGCGCCGCACCTTGTCGACGGCCGCGGCGCGGCGCGCCCGGAAACGGTCGCCCCGCCGGCGCAGCGAGAGGAACAGTGCCGCGGCCTCGCGCCACGACGCGGGATGAACGACCACTCCTTCGTGCCCGTCCGGCGCCCAGGGAAGGAGCTTCACCGTTCCGGGCTCGGCGAGGTCGGCATCGCGCAGCGACTCGAGAGCGGCCGGCAGGATCAGCGTGGGCCGAGGGTCGCCGTGGCGATTCTCCCGCTCGGGCGCGGCCGGGGGCGGCGGCCAGGCCGGCGGCCCCGGGCCGAGCGTCGCGAGCGGCGCATCGTCGACGGCGAGCGTGAGGGCCGGAGCGCGTCCCCACAACCTCAGGGCCAGCGTGGAGCTGCCCGCCTTCAGCAGCAGCGCCCTTTCGCCGGGGACGCGGTCGAGGGCCAGGAGACGTGCCCCGGCCAGGCGCTTGCGAAGGTGGAGGAGCGCCTGCCCGGAGCGGCCGGTGGGTGCTTCGTCCGAGGGGATCGCGCGCCGTTCGGCCCGTGTGAGCAGATAGACGCCCGCCGTGCCCGGTCCGGCGTCGAGCCACAGCTCGTGGCGATCGCCCGCCAGCTCCAGCGTGACGGCGTACGCCGCGGCGGGGCGCACCCGGGTCACGAGCCGGCCGAGAACGCGTTCGCGGACCTCGGCCAGGAGCCGGTCGAGGGTGATGGCGTCCAGCTAGGAGTCCGTCCCGGTAATACGGAGACGGACTCCTAGAGCGGCCCTTCGGGCCGAGGGAGGACGTAACGTGGGTACCTCTTTTCGGTGTCCCATTTTAGGAGCGTGTCCTCCGTGATTACCGGGACACGCTCCTAACCACCCGCGTCTTGAGGAGCCGGTCGTGGAAGCCTCGACGGGCCGGGTCGAAGAACATGGGCACGATCCCGCCGAAGGCGAGGAGGACGCCCAGGCTGCCGAGCGCCGCGCGGAAGAACGCCCGGGGACAGCCGGGGGGACGGCCGCTCGCGTTCACGACCCGGAGGCCCTTGAGCATCTTGCCCAGCGTCTGGCCGGTGATGCCGGTGAAGCACGCGGCGTAGGCCAGCCCGAGGAAGGCGAGATACGCGAGCAGATAGGGCCACGAGGGCTGCAGGCCGGTCAGGCTCACGCGGGCGGCGCGGCTGGCGAAGTACACGACCACCGCCCACACGCCGAGCATCAGGATCACGTCCACGAGCGCCGCCTGCGCCCGCTCGCCCGCCTGCGCGGGACGCTCCACGGGACGCGTATCCGTGTCGGGCCTGGCGGCGTCGAGCCGCCAGTCGCGTTCGTAATCGTCGTCACTGTCGTCGTCGTCCGGCGCGGACCCGACAGGCTCGGGGTCGTCGATCCTCTCTTCGCGCACGGGCGCCGGCTCGGTGGTCGGCGCATCGAGCCGCCGCAGCGGAAGATCCTCCATCACCCCCTGCGGGAACTCCTCGCCCAGCTCGCGTGGACCGGGCGTGTAGGACTCCTCGCGCGCGGGCTGGGCGCTGGCCGACGGAGCGGGCTCGGCGATAGGCTCCTCGGGCACGGAATCTTCGGTGTCGCGGAACAGGGGCAGCTCCTCGCCACCGCCACGCTGCTGGCGCCGGTGACGCACCCGGTCGCGGACTTCGTCCTTCCAGGTGCGCTCGCGCTTGCGCAGGCCCGGGATCTCCCGCATCGGGGCGGGCGGAGTCACGGGATGGGGGCTGGGAGCCAGCGCGCCCTCCGCGGGGCCGGCGAGAAGAGCCGCGCAATGCGGGCACCGGGTGTGGGGACCGGAGGACAGCGCCTGGCCGCAGGCGGGACAGGTCACCTCCCGCGGCCTCCCGAGCGGAGAGCGGCTTCGGCCTGGCGCCGGAGCTCGCGGGCGAAGGGGTAGGCCGGTTCGTCGGGAGAGATGCGGTCCAGAAGGGCGAGGGCGGTCGCGGCCTCTCCCTGATCGAGCAGCCGGCGCGCATCGGCCACCGCGCGCTCGCCGTGCGTGGGGGCGGCCAGCGACGAGGCGGGAGGCGCCGGCCGCGAGCTCGGAGACGGAGCGCGCGTCAGGCGGTCGAGCAGGCGGTCCCAACTGGAGGCCGCGCCGGTGGCGAGCAGCCCGAAGACGACCACCCACCCGCCGATCATGGCGCGCCGGAACCAGGCCGGCGATGCCGCGGCGCGGCTCTCCTCGCCTTCCGCCGTGTTCCACTGCCCCGGTTCCGTGTGCAGGCGGCCGGGCCGCCGGTCGAGGCGGTCGAGCAGCACACGTGCCCGGTCGCGATCGCCGCCGTTGCGGATGACTTCCTCCAGCAGGCCGCGGGCCTTGTCGTCGTCGCCGGCGGCGAGGGCGCCTTCGGCTTCCCCGAGGCGCGCCGCCAGAACCCGCTCGGCCTCGACGGCGGCCGCCCGCGACTGCTCCAGACCGCGACGGGCCTCGGCGTTGCCGGGATCGAGAAGTAGGATCCGGCCGAAGACATCGGCCGCTTCGCGACCCCGCTCACGACTCAGGAGGTCACGCCCCTCGTCGAGGAGGCGGCGGAGGCGGTGTCGCTGGATGCGCGTCAAATAGCTTGACCTTGGCCCGGATAAATCGCGCCCATTATGGAAAAATCCGGTGCCCGTTGCAAGGCCAAAACGCTCGCGGCCTTCCGTTTGCGGCCATACTAGGGCCGTGCCTCGGATCATCGAGTCCGTCCCGAACATCAGCGAGGGGCGGCGGCCGGAAGTCGTGCGGGCCGCGGTGGACGCGCTCGCCAAGGTTCCGGGAGTCCGGGTGCTGGACGTCCAGTCCGACAAGGACCACAACCGCAGCGTGCTCTCGCTCGCCGGCGACGAGACGTCGCTTCAGGCGGCCCTGCTGAACCTGTACGAAGTGGCGGTCGCCCGCATCGACCTGCGCTCGCATCAGGGCGAGCACCCCCGCGCGGGCGCAGTGGACGTCGTGCCGTTCATCCCCATCGAGGGCGCGACGATGGCGGACTGCGTCGCCCTCGCCCGCCGGCTCGGCCAGGCGGTGGCCGAGCGCTTCCAGGTGCCGGTGTTCCTCTACGAAGACGCCGCCAGCGCGCCCCACCGCCGGAACCTCGAGGACGTCCGGAGGGGCCAGTTCGAGGGGCTCGCCGACAAGATGCGCGACCCGCAGTGGAAGCCCGACTTCGGTCCCTCGGCGCCCCACCCCTCGGCCGGCGCCACCGTGATCGGCGCCCGCATGCCCCTCATCGCCTACAACATCAATCTGGGGACGGCCGACCTCGAGGTCGCCAAGCGCATCGCCAAGGCCATCCGCCACAGCAGCGGCGGCTTCCGCCACGTGAAGGCGATGGGAGTGATGCTGGAGGACCGGAAGCTGGCCCAGGTCTCGATCAACATGACCGACTTCAAGAAGACGCCGCTGCACCGCGTCTTCGAGGCGGTGCGCAGCGAAGCGGAGCGCTACGGGGTGAGCGTAGTCGGCAGCGAGATCGTGGGGCTGGTCCCGGCCGAGGCGCTGATCGACGCCGCCGACCACTTCCTGCGCCTGGAGAGCTTCAGCCCGAGCCAGGTCCTGGAACGAAAGCTACGGGAGTCCGAATAGCGGGCGGGCACTTGTCCCCCCCTAGTCGGGCGCGAAGGTACGCCCTCACGCGGGGACGCTCCGCGTGCGGCGCAACAAGGAAAGCGTATCTTTCCGCGCGCTCCGCTCGACGATCGGTCTAGCGCAGGCGGAAGCAGACGGCGACGGTGCGGTACAGGAACTCCACCGTGCCTCCGGCCTGGTGGCGGTCGAATACCTCGCCCAGGGCCCGGTTGAAGCCCTCCGGGTCGGCCACCCCGTGGATGACGTACGAGCTGGAATACGCGCGGCCGAAGAGCCCGTCGCGATCCAGGAGCTGCCGGTTCGGGAACTCGGCCTGGCGTACGTCGGCCACTCCCTTCGCCTTGACGATGGACTGGATCGTGGCCTCCGGCTTCAGCAGCACCTCGTATTCGCTGCTCTGGGCGCGCAGGATCGCGTCGTAATCGTCCATGAACGGCGAGGACCGGCGGAGGTTCCAGAACACCGCGCACCACCCGGGGCGGGCCAGGATGCGGGTGAACTCGGCGAGGGCGGCGGGCACGTCGAACCAGTGGAAGGCCTGGGCCACGGTGACGAGGTCGACCGACCCGTCGGGCAGGCCGGTCTCGGTCGCGGTGCCCTGCCGGTACTGAACGTCTTTCGCTCGCGCGGAATGAATCCGCGCTCGCTCGTTGAGCTGGGGGGTGCCGAACGGCGCACCCCCCAGACCCCCCGCCGCGCGCGCGTGGGCGAGCATCGCTTCGTTGGGATCGACGCCCGTCACGTCGAAGCCGCGCTCCGCGAGCAGGCGCGACGAGATCCCGGTGCCACACCCCACGTCGGCGATCCGCGCCGGCGGGCGCACGCCGGTCGTCTCCTCGATCCACTCCCGCAGCACCGCCGGATACGTGGGCCGATAGCGGTGGTAGAGATCGGCGGCCGCGCTGAAGCGCTCGCGAGGATCGATCATCCCGCCGACTCGACCGCCTCTCCCTTGCGCAGGGGCAGCAGGCCGTAGCCCTTCATCTTCCGGTACAGGTTGGAGCGCTCGACCTGCAGCGCCTCGGCGGTGCGGCTCATGTTCCCGCCGCACTCCTGGTACTTGCGCCAGATGTAGCGCTTCTCGAAGTCCTCGCGCGCCGCGCTCAGGGAGGGGAACTCGCGTCCGGCGAGGGCGGCGGCGCCCGCCGCGTCGGGCGCTCCCCGCGAGCCGGCCAGCAGGGGCGCGGGCAGGTGGCGTGCCTCGATGCGGTCGCCTTGTGTCATGATCACGAGCCGCTCGATGATGTTGCGCAGCTCGCGGACGTTGCCGGGCCAGCTCTGGCCGACGAGCACGCCCATCGCCTCGGGGCTCAGCTCCTTGGGACGCCGCCCGTACTCCGCGGCGATCTCGCCGATGAAGTGGCGGGCCAGGAGCGGCACGTCGTCTCGCCGCTCCCGTAGCGGCGGCACGTGGAAGGGGATGACGTTCAGGCGGAAGAAGAGGTCCTCGCGGAAGGTTCCCTTCCGGATCTCCTCGTCCAGGTTCTTGTTGGTGGCGGCGATGACGCGCACGTCCACCGACACGGACGACGTGCCGCCCACGGGCTCGACCCGCTGCTCTTGCAGCACGCGCAAGACCTTGGCCTGCGTCTTGAGCGTCATGTCCCCGACCTCGTCGAGGAACAGGGTGCCGGTGTCCGCGAGCTCGAACTTCCCCTTCTTGGCCGACAACGCGCCGGTGAACGCCCCCCGGGTGTGGCCGAACAGCTCGCTCTCGATCAGCTCTTCGGGGATCGCGGCGCAGTTGACCTCCACGAAGGGGCCGGCGGCGCGGAGGCTCTGGAAGTGGATGTTCCGGGCCACCAGCTCCTTGCCGGTGCCGTTCTCGCCGAAGATCATCACCCGCCCGTTGGAGGGCGCGGCCTGGGCGATGTCGGAGCGCAGCGCGTGGATGGCCGGGCTCTCCCCTACCATCACCCAGCGGTGCTGCACCTGCTCCTTGAGGGCGCGGTTCTCCGCCTCCAGTAGCCGCAGGCGCAGCGCGTTCTTGACCACCGTGAGTGTCTTCTCGAGCGAGAGCGGCTTCTCGACGAAGTCCTGCGCGCCCATGCGGACGGCCTTGACCGCGGTCTCGATGCTGCCGTGGCCCGAGATCACGACGACGGGCACGTCCGGATCGAGGGTGCGCACCCGGGACAGCGTCTCCAGCCCGTCCATCTTCGGGAGCCAGACGTCGAGCAGAAGCAGGTCGAAGCGCCGGCCCTCGAGCAGGACCAGCGCGGCCTCGCCGCTGTCCACGGCGTCCACGTGGTAGCCCTCGTCGCCGAGGATCCCCGTCAGGGACGTCCGGACGCCGGCCTCGTCGTCCACGACCAGAATCGATTCACGCATTGGCTATCGCCCTTTCAACGCAGAGGGCGCAGAGGGAAAACGGAGAGGGCGCAGAGACGAACAAACAGGGTCATGCAGACTCGGGCCATTTTGGCCAAACTTTTCTTTCTCGGCGTCCTCTCCGTTCATCTCTGCGTCCTCTGCGTTAGTCCGTTGCGTCATGCGGGCAGTTCCACCACGAAGCGGGCGCCGCGGGGTCGGTTGTCCTCCACGCGGATCACGCCCTGATGCTCCTGGACGATCCGGCTCACGATGGCCAGGCCGAGCCCGCTGCCCCGCTTCTTGGTGGAGAAGTGGGGCACGAAGAGCTTGTCCCGGTCCTCGGCCGATATGCCCGGCCCGTCGTCGGCCACCCCGAGCCGCACGCGCCCGTGGGTGCGGTCGAACTCCGTCGAGATGACGACCGTGCCCTTCTTGTCCGTGGCCTCGATGGCGTTGTCGACGAGGTTGATGAGCACCCGCTTCATCTGGTCCGCGTCGAGCCGCACCGCCGGCAGGTCGGGCGCCAGGCGCCGATCGATGCGCACCTCCGTGAACAGGCCGTCGTAGAGGGAGAGGGTCTGATCGATCACGTCGTGCAGCGAGGACGGCATCAGGTGGGCGGCGGGCAGCCGGGCGAACTGCGCGAACTCGTCCACGAGGTTCTTGAGCGCCTCCACCTCCGCCACGATGGCGTTGGTGCACTCGGCCAGCACCTTCTCGAAGTCCGGAGCGCTCTTGAGATGCGCCTTCCGTATCCGCTGGGCGGAGAGCTGGATCGGGGTGAGGGGGTTCTTGATCTCGTGGGCCAGCTTGCGGGCGACCTCTCCCCAGGCCGCGACCTTCTGCGCCCGCATGAGGGGCGTGAGGTCGTCGAGCACCGCCACCGCCCCCGGAGGCGAACCGGGGAGCCCCGGCAACGGCACCACCGTGACGGCCAGGTGCCGGTCGCGTCCGTGCGCAGGGATGAGGACCTCGCGCTGCTGCCGCGGGGACCGGCCGGACAGGAGCCGGTGAACCAGCTGTCGCAGCTCCTCGCGCCCGGGGCCCGGCAGCGCCTCTTCGAGGGGACGGCCCACGCCCTCGGGGTCGAGGTCCAGCAGGCGGAGCCCGGCGGCATTGACGGCGGTGACGGTCCCCTCCGCGTCCACGACGACCACACCCGTGCCCACCGTCTCCAGGACCGTTTCCATGAGCCGCCGGCGCTCCTCCAGCTCCTGGTTCTTGCGCGTCAGCCCGGCGCGGGTGTGCTCGACCTCCTCCTCGCTGCGCGCGAGCCGCTCCGACATCCGGTTGAAGGAGGCGCGGTGAACTCGTCATCGCCGGAAGGAAAGTCCACCCGCACGCCGCGCTCACCCGACGCGATGCGCTCGGCGCCTTCCGCCACCAGGCGCAAGGGCGTGGTGATGCGGCGGGCCAGGTAGAGCGAGAGCCACACCGCGCCGAACAGGATGAGCAGGGCCGGGAAGAGGTAAACGGAGACGTAGAGCGCCTTGATCGGGTCCTTGACCGCCTCCGTCTTGCGGAACTTCGTGTATCGCTCCTGCACCTCGCGGGCTTCGGCCGCCACCCCGCCCGGCAGCAGCGTCGACACCAGCACCGCCCCCTGGACCCCTCCCGCCTTGTCGCGCACGGGCACCGCCACCCGCACGAGGTCGCCGAGGGGGAACGGCACCACGGCCTCGGACTCGACACCGCCCAACGCCGAGTCGGCCAGCGTCTCGCCCGAAGGCCCGGTGTCGGAGGCGGGCGGCAGGCGCGGGTCCATCACCGCCATCAGCTCGCCCTCGGGCACGAAGACGTTGACCATGTCCATTCGCAGCTCCCGCGCGCGGGCTTCGACCAGGCGGCGCAGGCTCCCCCGGCCCGCATCGGACAGCGCGCCGCGGGCCGCGATCTCGCGGGCCAATGCCCGAGCGTGGATGCGGCTCCGATCCGCCACCGACTCGCGCAGCGCCGTGCCGAGGGCCTGGGAAGAGGAAAGGATGCGCTCCACGTCGACGCTGAACCACCGGTCGATCGCCTGCTGGATGAGATCGCTCCCCACGACGATGAGGAGCGCCGACGGGGCGATGGCCATGATGAGGAAGACGAGCAGCAGCCGCATCCGGAACCGCGCCCCCAGGACCTTGCGCCGGCGCTCCATGAGGACGCGCACCAGGTTGCGCCCCAGGATGAAGACGAGGACGAGCAGGAGGGTGAAGTTGAGGACGGTGAGGCCGTAGAGCAGGACCGAGGCGAGAAAATCCGGCGCAAAATCGCGGCTCTTGCGGAGCAGGAGCTGCACCGCGAGGAAGGCGACGAGGGCCCCCGCCGTGGCCAGCAGGACGAGCCGGGCGTTATTCCGAAAGGACGGTTGGCGCGGCATTGGACGGCCGACCATTGTAGCTTGCCAGCCACACCTGCCCCAACAGGACCGTTGACCCCCGTATCCGGCCGTGGTACAAGGGGCTAGCCCGTGCGCTCGCTGGCGACGGCCCTCATCGTTCTCGGCCTTGCCGGCCTCCCTGCCGCCCTTCTCTTCGCCGAAGAGCCCCCTGTCGTGGCCCTGGTGATCGACACGTCCCGAAGCATCGGCCAGCCGGGTCTGGATGTTGCCCGGGAGCTGGCGCTGGGCATGCTGCCCGGCCTGGGGCCAGGGGCCGAAGCGGCCCTCTTCACCTTCGACGATCAGTCACGCCTCGTGCAGCCCCGCACCTCCCGGCCAGAGGACCTGCGCCGGGCCCTTTCGCGGATCGCGATGTCGGGACGCTACACCGCGCTCTACGACGCCCTCTACGATGCGAGCCGCTACCTGCGCGATGCGCCGGGCACGCGCAAGGCGATCGTGTTGATCACCGACGGTCTCGACGAGAACAGCTCGCTGAAGATCGAGGACGGGCTGAAGGTGGCCGTCGACAACGGCACGCCGGTGTTCGCGGTGGGCGTCGGCAAGGTCCAGGAGCGCGAGCTGCGGCGCATCGCGAAGCTGACGGGCGGCGAGTACTTCGCGCCCGGCACCGGATCGGCGGCCGTGCTGGCGGCGCGGATCGCCGGGGGTCCGGTGGCCGCGGCGGCCCCGGCGGAGAAACCCGCCGGGAGCGCGCCGGGCGGGCCCGCCCCCTCGCCGGCGCGTGATGCCGCGTCGCGCCCGGCGATCGCGGCGCCCACCTCTACTACGGGTCTGTCGACGCGCGGTCGGTGGATCGGCCTCGGCCTGGCTCTCGCCGGCGTGCTCGCCATCGGCTGGTGGGCCCTCGGGCGCCGCTCACCGCCGCGCTGTCCCACCTGTCGGCGGCCGCTGCCGGACCGTCTCTCCGCGTGCGCGTTCTGCTCGCGCGAGCCGGCCACCGTGCCGCCGCCATTGCGCGCCCGACCCTCCACCGCGGGCAAGGGCACCGCGGCCAAGGCCTCCGAGCGCGGCGTGAACCCCGACACGGCGCCGACCGTGCTGGCCCGCGTCGGCGCGGGCACCGACGAGTACCTCGAGAAGACGGTGGTGCTGCGCGAGCGCCCGGTCCTGAGCGTGACCCGCGGACCGGGGATGGGCCTGGTGTACGAGGTGAAGACGGGCGGTCCGACATCGCTGGGACGCGCGAAGGTCAACGACATCGTCCTCAACGAGGACGTGGCCGTCTCCAGCGAGCACTGCCGCATCCGGCCCGAAGACGGGACCTTCGTGCTCCACGACCTGAAGAGCACCAACGGGACCTTCGTGAACGACACGCGTGAGCCGCGCCAACCGCTGACCGAGGGAGACACGATCCAGGTCGGCGAGACCTACCTGCAGTTCCGCCTGGAACACAGGCGTAGCTGACCAAGTCGGGCGCTCAGGGTACGCCCTCGCGCGGGGACGCTCCGCGCGCGGCGGCGAGCCGCGCGCAAGCGCCAGACCCCATACACCAGACCTGACCCCGAGGTTCTGTCGGTTGCTACTCGCGGGTTTCGAGCAGGCCCTTCAGCGTGGCCATGAACTGGTCGACGTCCTTGAACTCGCGATAGACGGACGCGAAGCGGACGAAGGCCACCTTGTCCAGCTCGCGCAGGCGTTCCATCAGGAATTCCCCCACCTGGGCGGTGGGGACTTCGCGGTCCGGGCTCTCCTGGACCATGGCCTCGACCTGATCCACGACCGTCTCCAGCGCCTTGATGGGCACGGGACGCTTCTCGCACGCCTTCATGAGACCGGCCAGCAGCTTCTCGCGGTCGAAGCGCTCCCGGCGCCCGTCCTTCTTCACGACCAGGTGCGGGACCTGATCGATGCGCTCGTAGGAGGTGAAGCGCTTGCTGCATCCGAGGCACTCGCGCCGCCGCCGGATGACCTCGCCTTCCTTGCTCTCGCGCGAGTCGACGACCTTGTCCTCGACGTGCCCGCAAAAGGGACATTTCATTTGAAGGAGGCCTCCGGCGCGGGAGCTCCGATCGCGTAGGCCGTGCGCGGGGGGGTCTGGGGGGACCGGAGAGTCCCCCCAGCTTGATGAGCGAGGGCGGATTCATTCCGCCCGAGCGGGGGGGTCTGGGGGGACCGGAGAGTCCCCCCAGCTTGATGAGCGAGGGCGGATTCATTCCGCCCGAGCGAACGATCCGAGGGTTCTTCGGTCATCTCCGCCACCTTTCCCATCGTGAGGCCCTCCCTCCCGAGGAACGCGAGGCCGAGGAGGAGGACCGGCAGGTTGCCGAGAGCGTGGCTGGCGATCCCCGCCGCGGCCGCGGTGTCCCTCGAGACGCCGAAGGCCTGGGTCATCGCCAGCAGGTAGGCCTCGTGGAAGCCGCCCACGTTCCCCGGGGTCGGTACGGCCACCCCCACGGTCAGGAACGCGATGAGCAGGAAGGTCGAGTGGAAGGGCAGGTCCACGCCGAAGGCGCGATTGCAGCAGTAGAAGCTCGCGGCGATGGCCAGCCACACGACGAGGGATTGGCCGAGGATCGCGAGCAGATGGCCGGGCGAGGCCTGCAGCACGGCGAGGCCGGAGGCGAACGAGCGCAGGGCGCGGCTGACCGGCGCGGCCACGCGCGACGGCAGGCGGAAGAGCAAACGGTCCAGCATCGACATGGCCCAGTCCGCCCGAGCGTGGAAGGTGAAGAGCATGGCCAGGATCGTTCCCGCCCCCAGCGCCGCGAGCGCCCCGCCCCACCTCAAGGCGCCCAGGAGCGGCCCTTTTGTCTGGGCCTCCGGGTGCGGCAGCACGTATAGATAAAGGAAGAAGAGGCCCAGCACGGTGATGAGGTCGACGAGCCGCTCCAGGATGATGGAAGCGAAGGCGGCGGAGGTCTTCAGGTCGTGATGCCGCGCGATG
>Ga0210378_10000316_pt1 | contig 24046 bp, 28 predicted proteins | sample PLM1_60_b1redo_FD_155465 | JGI IMG/M metagenome (GOLD analysis project Ga0210378, IMG submission 155465) | Groundwater sediment microbial communities from an aquifer in East River, Colorado, USA - PLM1_60_b1 redo | ecosystem: Environmental > Terrestrial > Soil > Riparian zone | place: USA: East...
TACAGTGATCGCGCGCGCCGTGTCCCGCCGAGAAATGCGCCCGAAGGGAGCATTGTGCGGCCGCCGTCGGGCTGACAGGCTACGCCGGGTCACCTCACCCACGGTGGCGCCGCTCGCGGGCATGACCCGGTGACGAAGGACAGTCTTGACACCGGCGCCACTCGTGAAATGATTCACAAGCAGGGGGACACGTTCGCACCCACAACGGCACGGGTACGGACTGCGACCGACGTGCGAGACGAGGAGTGTTACGCAATGGACTGGCGCCACCGAGCGCTCTGCCGTGACGAGGACCCGGAGCTGTTCTTCCCGATCGGCAACACGGGTCCCGCGATCGTGCAGCTCGAGCAGGCCAAGGCCGTCTGTCGCCGCTGCCCGGTGACCGACGAGTGCCTGAGCTGGGCGCTCGAGTCCGGCCAGGACGCGGGCATCTGGGGCGGCATGGGCGAGGACGAGCGTCGGGCGCTCAAGCGCCGGGGAGCCCGCGCGGCCAGGGCGCGCCTCGGCTAGGGCGATCACCGCTTCTCCAGCGGCCCGGTCGTGCGTCGACCGGGCCGCTCGCTCTCGTCGGGCGGACCGGCGGACGGGCTTAGGGGCGTGTCCACCGCCCTAGCGGCGGCGGGTGAGCGGCACGTCGAGGACCGCCTCGGTGCCCGCGCCGGACTGGCGCGGGCGCACCTCGATGCTGCCGCGCAGCTCCGACTGCACCAGCGTCCGGACGATCTGCAACCCGAGCCGGTCGCTGCCCTCCAGCGTGAAGCCCGGCGGCAGCCCGGCGCCGTCGTCGGCCACCACCACCTCGATCCGGCGGTTGGACCGGCGGGCGGACACCGTCACCTCGCCGGTACGGGAGCCCGGGAAGCCGTGCTCCACCGCGTTCTGCACCACCTCGGTGAGCACCATCACCAGCGGCGTGGCCACGTCGGCGACCAGCACCCCGAAGCCGCCGTGCCGGCTGAGCCGGACCCGGGTGCCGGCGCCCGCGACGTCGCCGAGTGAGCCGAGCAGCCGGTCGACGATCCCGTCGAAGTCGACCCGCTCGTCCAGCGAGACGGCGAGCGTCTCGTGCACCATCGCGATCGAGGCTATCCGCCGCACCGACTCGGCCAACGCGGTCCGGGCGGCCGGCGACTCGACCCGCCGGGTCTGCAGCCGCAGCAGCGCCGCCACCGTCTGCAGGTTGTTCTTCACCCGGTGGTGGATCTCCCGGATGGTCGCGTCCTTGCTCAGCAGCTCCCGGTCCCGGCGGCGCACCTCGGTCACGTCGCCGACGAGGACCAGCGCGCCCGCCTCCACGCCGCCCGCGCACAGCGGCAGCGTCCGGAACAGGACGGTCGCGCCGCGCGCCTCCACCTCCATCCGCAGCGGCGCCTCCCCGGCCAGCGCCCGCCGGATCCGCAGCGCGATCTCCTCGCCCTCGAACGGGTCGCGGGCCAGGCTCCGGGTCAGCGGTGCCAACTCCGCGTCCAGCACGTCGCCGGTCACCCCGAGCCGGCGGTACGCCGACAGCGCGTTGGGGCTGGCGTAGCTCACCCGGCCGTCGGGGTCCAGCCGGATCAGCCCGTCCCCCGCCCGCGGCCCGGTGTGCAGCTCGACCGCCTGCCCGGGCGCCGGGAACGAGCCCTCGGCGACCATCCGGCACAGGTCGTCCGCGGTGCCGAGGTACGCCAGCTCCAGCTTCGAGGGGCTGCGGGTGGCGATGAGGTTGGTGTCCCGGCCGACGACGCCGAGCACCCGGCCGCCCGACTCCCGGCGGACCGGGATCGCCTCCCGGCGGACCGGCACCTGGCCGTTCCACTCCGGGTCGGCCTCCCGGAAGATCCGCCCGTCGCCGACCGCGACCCGCTGCGGCAGCGCCGGCGCGCCGCCCTGCCGCCGACCCACGTGGTCGTCCTGGTACGCCGTCGGCCCGGTGGTCGGCCGGACCTGGGCGACGCAGAGGAACTCGCCCTCGCCGACCGGCACCCACAGCAGCAGGTCCGCGAAGGACAGGTCGGACAGCAGCTGCCACTCCCCCACCAGCCGCTGCAGGTGTTCGACGTCCTCCGGCGGCAGGGCGGTGTGCTCGGCGAGCAGCTCGAAGAGCGTGGACATCGCCTCCGAGCCTGCCACACCGTTCCAAGGCCGGTGGGGCCGGTTCGGGCGAGCCGCCCGGCTCTTCCGGACGGCCGTTCACCGGAACGTTGTCTCGCCGGACTGGTGTCGCGTGCTTCGCTTGGGTAAGGGGAACGTGAACTCCGCGCTACGACGGGGAGGGAGGGCCGTGATCCGGCTGACCCAGCGGGCGCGCGACGCGCTGCGCCCCGGCGAGGTGCTGGTCTTCGACTGGCACCGGGTGGCGATCTGCTGCGCCGCCGCCGGCGACACCTCCATCCGGCCGGTCCCGCGCAGCCGGTTGGCGGGGTGGGGCGGTGGTGCGTTCCGACCGGTCGATTGCGACCCGCCGGATGCCGTCCTCGTGCACGAGCGTGCGTTCCCGCACCTCACCGGCCTGGACGTGCTCGTCGACTGCCGGACGGTGCTCGGCATCCGTGGCTTCTCCTCCGACCTGCCCACCGACTTCGGGCTGAGGGCGAGCCTCGGCCGACTGCCCTCTCCCCGCCCCTAGGAGGATCCGATGACGACCGCACCGACAACCACACCGGTCGAGCCGAGGGGGCGGCGCGACCCGAGGACGATCGCGATCTGGACCGCGGTCGCGCTGGTCGGCGCGATCGCCTGGGCGGTCCTCGCGCTGTCCCGCGGCGAGAACGTCAACGCGGTCTGGTTGATCGCGGCCGCCCTGGGGTCGTACGCGATCGCCTACCGGTTCTACGCACGCTGGATCGCGCGTCGGGTGCTCGGCGTCGACGACCGGCGGGCGACCCCGGCCGAGCGCCTGAACAACGACATCGACTACCAGCCGACGGACCGGCGGGTGCTCTTCGGCCACCACTTCGCCGCGATCGCCGGGGCCGGCCCGCTGGTCGGACCGGTGCTGGCGGCGCAGATGGGCTACCTGCCGGGCACGATCTGGATCATCGCCGGCGTGATCTTCGCCGGTGCCGTCCAGGACATGGTCACGCTGTTCTTCTCGATGCGCCGGGACGGCAAGAGCCTCGGTCAGATGGCGCGCGAGGAGATCGGCCCGATCGGCGGGGTCGCGGCGCTGGTGGCGGTCTTCTCGATCATGATCATCCTGCTCGCGGTGCTGGCACTGGTGGTGGTCGGCGCGCTGGCCCGCTCGCCGTGGGGCACGTTCTCGATCGCGATGACCATCCCGATCGCCTTCCTCATGGGCTTCTACCTGCGGGTGATCCGGCCCGGGCGGGTGCTGGAGACGACGGTCATCGGCGTCACGCTGCTGCTGCTGGCGATCGTGGCCGGCGGCTGGGTCGACGGGTCGAGCTGGGCCGAGGCGTTCACGCTGAGCCCGAAGACGCTGGTGATCTGCCTGATGATCTACGGCTTCTTCGCCTCGGTGCTGCCGGTGTGGATGCTGCTCGCGCCGCGCGACTACCTGTCGACGTTCATGAAGATCGGCACGATCGGGCTGCTCGCGGTCGGCATTCTGATCACCGCGCCGGTGCTGCAGAACGAGGCGGTCACCAAGTTCGCCGGCAGCGGTGCCGGGCCGGTCTTCGCCGGCTCGCTGTTCCCGTTCGTGTTCATCACCATCGCCTGCGGTGCGCTGTCCGGCTTCCACTCGCTGATCGCCTCGGGCACGACCCCGAAGATGATCCAGAAGGAGTCGCAGGTCCGGTTCATCGGCTACGGCGCGATGCTGATGGAGTCGTTCGTCGCGGTGATGGCGATGGCCGCGGCCTCGATCCTGGACCCGGGCCTGTACTACGCGATGAACGCCCCGGCCGGCGTGCTCGGTGCCACCGCGCAGTCGGCGGCCGAGGCGGTCACGAACCTCGGCTTCACCATCACCCCCGACGCACTGGAGGTGGCGGCGGCATCGGTGGAGGAGAGCACGCTGGTGGCTCGAACCGGGGGCGCACCGACGCTCGCGGTCGGCATGTCGGAGATCTTCTCCGGCTTCCTCGGCGGCGCCAGCCTGAAAGCGTTCTGGTACCACTTCGCGATCATGTTCGAGGCGCTGTTCATCCTGACGACGGTGGACGCCGGCACCCGGGTCGGACGGTTCATGCTGCAGGACACGATCGGCAACGTGTGGAAGCCGATGCGCAACGTCAGCTGGCGGCCCGGTGTCTGGGCGGCGAGCGCGGTCGTGGTCGGCGCCTGGGGCTACTTCCTCTGGACCGGCGTGACCAACCCGCTCGGCGGCATCAACCAGCTCTTCCCGCTGTTCGGGATCGCCAACCAGCTGCTCGCCGCGGTCGCGCTCACCGTCTGCACGACGCTGCTCATCAAGGCCGGGAAGGTGAGGTACGCCTGGGTCACCGGCGTGCCACTGGCCTGGGACGCGGTTGTCACGCTGACCGCGAGCTGGCAGAAGGTGTTCTCCGGCGACCCGAAGCTGGGGTTCTTCTCACAGCGGGAGCGGTACGCGAACGCCCTCGACGAGGGACAGGTGCTCGCGCCGGCCAAGAGCCTCGACGACATGCAGGCGGTCGTCACGAACTCCACTGTGGACGGCATCCTGGCCGGGTTCTTCGCGATCCTGATAGTGATCGTCATCGCGGACGCGATCCGGGTCTGGTACCGGGTGCTCGCCGCGCGGCGGCCGGTGGAGCTGCACGAGGCGCCGTACGAGGAGTCGCGCATCGTCGCCGGCTCCGGCCTGCTGCCCACCGCGGAGGAGCGCGAGCAGCGGCAGCTGGTCGGCGCCGGGGTCGGGCGGCCGGGAGTCGGCGGCGACGGGATGCCGGTCGACGACGTGCCCGACGACGACGCGGCGGGTCGCCGATGACCGGCGGCGAGCTGCGCAGGGGCGTCCGCTGGCTGGGCTGGTACCTGCGGGAGGTGTCCGGCGAGTCGGCGTACGACCGGTACGTGGCGCACGCCCGGGCCGAGCACCCGGACGCTCCGGTGCCCTCGCGGCGGGAGTTCGAGCGGGGGCGGATGGACGAGCGGGACTCCCGGCCCGAGTCCCGCTGCTGCTGACCGGGCGGCCGCACAGGGGGTGTCTCGTGGAGACACCCCCTAGGGTCGCGGCATGCGGATCCGTGCGGCGCGACCGGAGGAGTACGCCGAGATCGGCGAGCTGACGGCCCGGGTCTACGTCGACGGCGGCTACACCCGGGCCGACTCGCCGTACCTCCCGGTGCTGCGGGACACGGCCCGCCGCGCCGACCAGGCCGAGCTGCTCGTGGCCGAGGAGGACGGCAAGCTGCTCGGCTCGGTCACCTTCGCCACCGGCGGCAGCCCGTACGCGGAGACGGCGGAGACACCGGACGAGGCGGGCTTCCGGATGCTGGTGGTGGACCCGGCTGCCCGCGGCCATGGGGTCGGCGAGGCGCTGGTGCGGACCTGCCTGGCCCGGGCGGCGGGCGCGCGGGCCGTGCGGCTGTCGACGCAGCGGGAGATGCGCGCCGCGCACCGGCTCTACGAGCGGCTGGGCTTCGTCCGCACGCCGGAGCGGGACTGGTCGCCGCAGCCCGGTGTCGACCTGATCACCTACGCGCTGGAGCTCGGCTGACGGTCACTCGACCCGGGCGATGAGGTCGCCCTCCTGGACGACGTCGCCCTCGTTCACCGCGATCTCGACCACCATGCCATCGGTCTCGCTGATCACCGGGATCTCCATCTTCATCGACTCGAGGATGACCAGCGTGTCGCCGTCGGCCACCTGGTCCCCCGCGGCGGCGACGACCTTCCACACGTTGGCCACCATCTCGGCGCGGATCTCCTCGGCCACCCGGTTCCTCCCTCAGGTCGCCGAGAGCTTACCCGCGCATCCGGGACACGAGCCCGGTGTCGTACCGCCCGGACGCGAACTCCGGCGACGCGAGCAACTCGGCGAAGAACGGCAGGTTGCACTTCGGTCCCGCGACCACGAAGTCCGCGACCGCCGTCCGGGCCCGCTCCAGCGCGGTCGCCCGGTCCGGACCCCACACGCAGAGCTTGGCCATCAGCGGGTCGTAGTACGGCGTGACCGTGTCGCCGGCCGCGTAGCCGGCGTCCACCCGCACCCCCTCGCCGGCCGGCTCCTCCCATCGGGTGATCCTCCCCGGCCCGGGCAGGAACCGCTTCGGGTCCTCGGCGTACACCCGCAGCTCGATCGCGTGCCCGGTGGGCGCGGGCGGGGCCTCCGGCGGGAACCCGGGCGGGTCACCGGCCGCCACCCGCAGCTGCTCCTCGACCAGGTCCAGCCCGGTGACCAGCTCGGTGACCGGATGCTCGACCTGCAGCCGGGTGTTCATCTCCAGGAATACGAACTCGCCGGAGTCCACGTCCACCAGGCACTCCACCGTGCCGGCGCCGCGGTAGCCCACCGCCTCCGCCGCCCGGACGGCCGCCGCCAGCATCTCGGCACGCAGACCGGGCCCCACCCCCGGGGACGGCGTCTCCTCGGCGACCTTCTGGTGCCGTCGCTGCACCGAGCAGTCCCGCTCCCCCAGCGCGAGCACCCGTCCGTCGGCCAGGCCGAGCACCTGCACCTCGACGTGCCGGGCACGGGCGACGTACCGCTCCAGGAAGACCGCCGGCGAGCCGAAGAAGCGCTCGGCGCGGGTCCGCGCGGTCTCGAAGGCAGCCCGCAGCTCGGCCTCGTCGGCGGCCGCGGACATCCCGATCCCGCCGCCGCCGGCGGCGGCCTTGACCATGACCGGATAGCCGATCGCCACGGCGGCCCGGGCGGCGGCGTCCGCGGACGGCAGCGGCTCCGTCCCGGGCGCGACCGGCACCCCCGCGGCGGCCATCGCGGCCCGGGCCGCGACCTTGTCCCCCATCGCCTCGATGGCCTCCGGCGTGGGGCCGACCCAGGCCAGGCCGGCACGGGACACCGCCCGGGCGAACGACGCGTTCTCGGCCAGGAAACCGTAGCCGGGATGCACGGCCCGGGCGCCGGTCACCTTCGCGGCCTCCAGCACCCGGACCGGATCCAGGTACGACTCCGCGGCCGGCGCCGGGCCGATCAGCACCGACTCGTCGGCGAGCCGGACGTGCAGCGCGCCCGCGTCGGCCTCCGAGTGCACGGCGACCGCCTTGATCCCGAGCCGCTGGCAGGTGCGGATCACCCGGACCGCGATCTCCCCGCGGTTGGCGACCAGCACGGTCTCGAACACGCGCACCCTCCCGACGTCCACCGACGCCGGGAACCCTAGGACAGGGCTCGCCGGGTCAGTCGACCCGGTACTCGACGACCGAGGTCTCGACCACGACCTCGCGGAGCCTGGTCAGCACCTTGGCCCGCAACGCCTGCGGCGCCCGGTCGCCCCCGCAGGACCGGGCCACCAGCGCGCGCACCTCCTGCTCCAGGCCGTACTTGCGCAGGCAGGGCGAGCACTCGTCCAGGTGGTTGCGGATCAGCTCGTGCCGCTCGCCGGTCATCTCCCCGTCGAGGTAGAGGAAGACCTCGGCCAGCACCTCGCCACAGTCCGCCTCGTGAGGTCCGCCGTAGCTCACGACGCTTCCTCCTCCGCCGTGCCTGCGCGGACCAGCCCGCGCTCCCGGGCGTAGTCCCCGAGCAGGCGCTGCAGCCCGCGCCGTCCCCGGTGCAGCCGCGACATCACGGTGCCGATCGGCGTTCCCATGATCTCCGCGATCTCCTTGTACGAGAAGCCCTCGACGTCGGCGAGGTACACCGCGAGCCGGAAGTCCTCCGGCAGCTGCTGCAGCGCCTCCTTGACGTCGGAGTCCGGCAGGTGGTCGAGCGCCTCCATCTCGGCCGAGCGCAGCCCGGTCGACTGGTGCGACTCGGCCGCCGCCAGCTGCCAGTCCTCGATGTTCTCCGCGGTCGACTGCTGCGGCTGCCGCTGCCGCTTGCGGTAGGAGTTGATGAACGTGTTGGTGAGGATCCGGTAGAGCCAGGCCTTGAGGTTGGTGCCCTCCTGGAACTGGTGGAAGGCGGCGAAGGCCTTGACGAAGGTCTCCTGCACCAGGTCCTCGGCGTCGGCCGGGTTGCGGGTCATCCGCATGGCGGCCGCGTAGAGCTGGTCGAGGAAGGGCAGCGCGTCCCGCTCGAAGCGCGCACGGCGCTGCTCCGCGGTCTCCTCCGCCACCGGCCCTCCCGAGGTCCCGGGGGGTGTTCCCCCGGATCCGGACGATACTCGGCGGGCGCTCGGCCACTCCTCGGCGGTCGGGGGCGCCGGCTCCCAGGCGGGCCACGACCGCGGGTCGTCCCGGCGATCGCTGAGCTCGGACAGTGTCACGCGTCCGGAAACGCGCGACCCGGTGGACACATTCCGTACGGTCCCCCGTGGCAGGTCGGGGGACGCCGGCGACCGCTGCAGAAAGTAGCCTTGCCGATGAATGCTCGGTCACGAACTTGGGCTCAGCGCAAGTGCGAGGACGCGGCGAAGGCCGCGGTCGACCTCGTCCAGCAACCACGCGGGCAGCTCCCCGATCCGGGCTTCGAGGTAGCGGCGGTCGACCGTAGCGAGCTGGGTGACGTCGACGACCGAGTCCTGGTCGAGCCCGGCTGTCCCGGCCGGGACGAAGACATTGCCCGGCACGGCTGCGAGCCGGGTGCTCGTCGTCAGCGCGGCGACGACCGCCGTGTGCAGCCGGCTCCGGTTGTACGCGTCCGCCTGCACGACCAGCGTCGGGCGTCGGGTCGCCGGGCCGGCCCGCGCGGCTCGCCGAGGTCGGCCCACCACAGCTCACCCCGGCGCATCAGCTCGCGTCGTCGGCCGTGAACGTGCGGACCGCCGCCTCCCGCAGGAACGCCTCGTTGCCCGTCGAGGTCGTCGCCGGCCTGCTCGAGCGCCTCGTCGATCGCCTGCGTGAGCTCGTCTTCGTCGAGCTCGTCGGCCCACCGCTCGGCGGCGCGCGTGAAGAACTCGCTGCGGGACATGCCGAGCCTCACCGCGTGCCACTGGACCCGCGCGTACGCGGCGTCCGGAATCGAGATCGCCGTCTTCACGAGCCCGAGTATAACTCGGTATTACCAGTCGGATCAGGGGCGGAGGCCGGGGAAGTCCTCCTCGCGGAACTCGCCCGGGCGGCGGCCGGTCGCGGACTCCTCGGCGCCGCGCAGCTCCACCCGGCGGATCTTGCCGGAGATCGTCTTCGGCAGCTCGGCGAACTCGATCCGCCGCACCCGCTTGTACGGCGCGAGCTGCTCGCGGCAGTGCCGCAGGATCGCCTCCGCCGTCTTCTCGTCCGCGGACCAGCCGGCCGCCAGCAGCACGTACGCCTTCGGCACCGCCGTCCGCACCGGGTCCGGCGCCGGCACCACCGCCGCCTCCGCCACCGCCTCGTGCTCGACCAGCACGCTCTCCAGCTCGAACGGCGAGATCCGGTAGTCCGACGCCTTGAACACGTCGTCCGCGCGCCCGACGTAGGTGATCGTGCCGTCCTCGGACCGCCGCGCCACGTCACCGGTGTGGTAGTAGCCGTCGCGCATCACCCGGGCGGTGAGCGCCGGATCGTCCAGGTAGCCGGTCATCAGCCCGAGCTGCCGGCGGGACAGGTCCAGGCAGATCTCGCCCTCGTCTGCCGGCCGGCCACTGAGGACGTCCACCAGCGACACCGCGTACCCGGGCAGCGGCCGGCCCATCGAGCCGACCACGACCTCGCCGCCCGGCGGGTTGCCGATCTGCGCGGTCGTCTCGGTCTGCCCGTACCCGTCCCGGACGGTCCGGCCCCACACCGAGCGGACGCGCTCGATGACCTCCGGGTTGAGCGGCTCGCCGGCACTGACCAGCTCGCGCACCGGCACCGTCCACTGTGTCAGGTCCTGCTGGACGAGCATCCGCCACACCGTCGGCGGTGCGCAGAAGGTGTCCACGCCGCAGCGCACGAGCACGTCGAGCAGCGCCGGCGCCGAGAAGCGGCCGGGGTCGTGCACCAGCGCGGTGGCGCCGGCGTTCCATGGCGCGAACAGGCAGCTCCACGCGTGCTTCGCCCACCCCGGCGAGGACACGTTGAGGTGCACGTCGCCCGGCCGCAGACCGATCCAGTACATGGTGGACAGGTGCCCGACCGGGTAGCTGAGGTGGGTGTGCTGGACCAGCTTCGGCCGGGCGGTGGTGCCGGAGGTGAAGTAGAGCAGGAGCGGGTCGTCGCCCGGCGTCGGCTGGTCCGGCTCGAAGTGTTCGAGCGAGGTCTCCGAGTCCGCGTAGCGCAGCCAGCCCTCGACCGGCTCGCCGACCGCCACCCGGGTGTAGTCGCCCGGCACGTCGGCGAACGTCGGAGTGTCCACACTGGACGCGACGACGACGGAGACGTCGCCGCGGTCGATCCGGTCGCGGATGTCGGCCGGCGTGAGCAGTGTGGTCGCCGGGATGACGACCGCGCCGACCTTCATCGCGGCCAGCGTCAGCTCCCACAGCGGCACTGTGTTGCCGAGGAAGAGCAGGACCCGGTCGCCGCCACGCACGCCCTCTGCGCGGAGCCAGCCGGCCAGCTGGCTTGACCGCCGGGACATCTCCGCGAAGCTCACCTGCGTCTCGCCGTCGGCCGTCACCAGCCACAGCGCCGTCTGCCGCGGCCGCTCGACCGCGAGCACGCCGTCGAACCAGTCGAGGGCCCAGTTGAAGTCCCGCAGCTCCGGCCAGCGGAACCCCTCGTACGCCGCCGCCGGGTCGTCCCGGTGCTCGAGCAGGAAGTCACGCGCGGAACGGAACGCCTCTGTCGCCGTCACGCCGGTCACCCTCGCAGGTGCACCCTCTCGGCACTACCCCCGTGAGCGGGTGCCGGTGCCGACCAGCGGGATCAGCCAGCCGACGACCGCCGCCGCGGCGGCGCCGGCCGCGGGTCCGCGCAGGGCGTGCGTGCCGCCGGCGATCAGGTGGACGGTGCGGCCGCGGGCGGGTGGCGGCACGCCGAACGGGTCGCGGTCGCCCTGGACGACCAGCACCGGGACGGTCGGCATCGCCAGCTCGTCGAGCCGGTCCCGGTCCGGCCTGCCCGGCGCCCGGGTCGGGAAGGCCAGCGCCACGACGGCGGCCGCGCCGACCTCGGTGGCCGTGCGGCACGCCACCCGCGCCCCGCTCGACCGCCCGCCGACCACCAGCGGCAGGTCGCCCAGCAGCCGCTCGGCGGAGTCCATCCCGCCGCGGCCGCCGACCCGCGGCGCGGCTCGCGACGCCGACCGCGGCCGCGGGCCGGCCCGGCTGGCCACGCCGGCCGAGCCGGCCGACCCGACGTCGGCCGGGACCGCGGCACCGGCGGGCCCCGCCGACTGGGTCCGGAGGTGGGCGACGACCGCGAGCCACGCCGCGTCCAGCACCGGCGCCCGCGGCGGCGAGCGCCGCCCGGCCACCCGGTAGGGCTGGGTGACCCGGGCGACCGCGAGACCGGCCTGGACCGCCGCCGCGGCGACCGCGACCAGGTCCGGCGCCTCCACTCCCCCGCCCGCCCCGTGCCCGAGCACCAGCAGCCCGCGCGGCTCCCCCGCCGGCCGGTCCAGGTCGACCCGCGCGTCCCCGGACGGGGTGGGCACCATCATCGGAACAGCGTCGGGACGTCGGCGTCGACCGCGACCCGCTCGACGAGGGCCGGACCGTCGTTGGCCACGTTCCCGACCGCCGGCCCGATCGGACGCAGCTCAAGCCCGGCGACCTGGGCGGGATCGGGCGGGGTGAGCAGCCCGGCCACGTCGGCCCGGACCGGGTCCAGCCAGGCCGCCCAGGCGGAGCGCGGCAGCACCAGCGGCATCCGGTGGTGCACGCGGACCAGCTCGCCGACCGCCGCGGTGGTGACGATCGAGCTGGTCAGCAGCCGGTCCGGCCCCCAGATCTCGTACAGCCCGGCGAAGGCGAGCAGGCCGCCGTCCGCCGGCGTGAGGTACGTCGGCTGCCGGCCGGCACCGCCCTCGCGCGGGGCCCACTCGTACCACCCGTCCGCCGGCACCAGGCACCGCCGCCGGGCGACCGCCGACCGGAACGCGGGCAGCTCCAGCACGGTCTCGGCCCGCGCGTTGATCAGCTTGCCGGCGCGGCGGGTGTTCGGCGCCCAGGACGGCACCAGGCCCCAGCGGGCGATCCGCAGCTGCCGGACGACCGGACCGCCGCGGTCGCCGCCGCGGTGCCGGGTCAGCACGACCGGGACCGGGTCGGTCGGCGCGATGTTGTAGTCGGCCAGCAGCGGCTCGGACAGCGCGTCCTCGGCCTCGAACTCGGCCACGAGGTCGCCCACGTCCCGCCGCGCGACGTACCGCCCGCACATGGCGACCACCGTACGACGTCCGCCCGCCCGCGCCGGGGGCCCGCCCGCGCCGGAATCCCGCCCGCTCACCGACGTGCGGCAGGATGGGCGGCGTGCCACCCGCCACCGATCCCTGGCCCGCGCCGCGGGCGACCGCGCCGGTCGACGCGGTGGTGACCGTGCCAGGGTCGAAGTCGGTCACCAACCGGGCGCTGGTGCTCGCCGCGCTGGCGGACGGCCCGTCCCGGCTGCGCGACCCGCTGCGCGCCCGGGACACGCTGCTGATGGCCGGCGCCCTGCGCGCGCTGGGCGTGGGCGTCGCGGACGACGGCGACGACTGGGTGGTCACGCCCGCCCCCCTGCGCGGGCCGGCCACCGTCGACGTCGGCCTCGCCGGCACCGTGCAGCGCTTCGTCCCGCCGCTCGCCGCGCTCGCCGCCGGTCCGGTGCGCTTCGACGGCGACCCGCGAGCGCGGGAGCGGCCGCTGGCCCCGCTGCTGGCCGGTCTGCGGGCGCTCGGCGCGCAGGTCGACGACGGCGGCCGCGGCGCGCTGCCGCTGACCGTGCACGGCACCGGTCGGTTGCGCGGTGGCGACGCCCGCGTGGACGCCTCCGCCTCCAGCCAGTTCGTCTCCGGGCTGCTGCTCGCCGCGCCCCGGTACGACGAGGGGATCCGGCTCCGGCACGACGGGCCGGGTCCGGTGCCCAGCGCCCCGCAGCTGCGGATGACGGTCCACATGCTCCGGGATGCCGGCGGCGAGGTGTCCGACCACGACGGTCGCGAGTGGACGGTCGCACCGGGACGGTTGGCCGGCCGCGACCTGGCGGTCCCACCGGACCTGTCCACCGCGGCGCCGTTCGTGGTCGCCGCGGTGGCGACCGGCGGCCGGGTGCGCGTCCGCGGTTGGCCCCGGCGCGGGGACCAGCCCGGTGACCGGCTGCCGGAGCTGCTGGCCCGGATGGGCGCCAGCTGCGTCCTCGACGGCGACGGCCTGACCACCACCGCGGGCGACCGGCTGGACGGGCTGGACGCCGACCTCGCCGACTGCACCGAGCTGGTGCCGGCGCTGGTCGCGCTGGCCGCCCTCGCCCGGACGCCGTCGACCTTCCACGGCATCGGACACATGCGCGGCCAGGAGACCGACCGGCTCGCGGCCCTGGCCACCGAGCTGACCCGGCTCGGCGGCGAGGTGACGGAGAGCGCCGACGGCCTGCGGATCGTCCCCCGCCCACTGCGCGGCGGCACCGTCCGGACGTACGACGACCACCGGATCGCCATGTTCGGCGCCGTGCTCGGCCTCGCGGTGGACGGCGTCGAGGTGGCGGACGTGGCGAGCACCGGCAAGACCGTGCCCGACTTCGTCGAGCGGTGGGCCCGGATGCTCGGCGCGACCTCCGCAGCGGTCGCGCCCTGAACGGCGGCCGCAGCCGGCTCCCCGCCGCCGGCAGGGGGCGTGACCGGCCGTCGGCCGCCGGCCCGCCCGCGCCGCACGGGTCGGTCCTCCCCGGTGGCCGCGGCAGCGGCGGCTCCGCCGGATCGGCGGGTGCGACCGGGCCCACCGGCCCGGCCGGACCGGCGGTGGCCGGCCATGAGGGGGCCGCACGGGTCGGGCCGGGCCGGCGAGTGCGACCGGGCCCACCGGCCCGGCCGGACCGGCGGTGGCCGGCCGTGAGCGGGCCGCACGGGTCGGGCCGGGCCGGCGAGTGCGACCGGGCCCACCGGCGCGGCCGGACCGGCGGTGGCCGGCCGTGAGCCGGCCGCACGGGTCGGGCCGGGCCGGCGACCCGGACCGGGTGTGGCGCCGGCCGGGCGGCCGGCGGGACGGGTCTCGGCTGGACGAGGACGACGTCCGGGTCCGCCCCGGCCGCGGCTCGAGGCCCCGGACGCGGACCCGGCCACGGCACGCCGACGCCGAGCTGGGCACGGTCACCACCGTCGACCGCGGCCGGTACACCGTCCTGGTCGGCGACCGGACGGTGTCCGCCGTCCGCGCCCGCGAGCTCGGCCGCCGCGGGGTGGTCGTCGGCGACCGGGTGGCGCTCGTCGGCGACGTGTCCGGCGACCCGGACACGCTCGCCCGGATCGTCCGGATCGAGGAGCGGCGGACCGTGCTGCGCCGCACGGCCGACGACTCCGACCCGGACGAGCGGGTGGTGGTCGCGAACGCCGACCAGCTGGTGATCGTCACCGCCCTGGCCGACCCGCCGCCGCGGACGGGACTGGTGGACCGGTGCCTGGTGGCCGCGTACGTGGGTGGGCTGGACCCGCTGCTCTGCCTGACCAAGGCGGACCTCGCCCCGCCGGACGAGCTGCTGGCCGCGTACGCCGACCTCGGGGTGCCGGCGGTGACCACGTCGCGCGGCACCGACCTGACCCCTCTGCGGGAGCGGCTCGCCGGCCGGACGTCGGTCCTGGTCGGCCACTCCGGCGTCGGCAAGTCCACCCTGGTCAACGCGCTGGTGCCGGACGCCGAGCGGGTGACCGGCGCGGTCAGCGCGATCGGCCGCGGCCGGCACATCTCGTCCTCCGCGATCGCGCTGCCGCTGCCCGGCGGCGGTTGGGTGATCGACACGCCGGGCATCCGGTCGTTCGGGCTGGCGCACGTGACGCCGGCCGACCTGCTGGCCGCGTTCCCGGACCTTGCCGAAGGCGCCGAGGACTGCCCGCGCGGCTGCACGCACCTGTCCCCGGCCGAGGGCTGCCGGCTGGACGGGTACGTCGCCGACGGCCACTCCACGCCGGGGCGGCTGGCGTCCTTCCGGCGGCTGCTCAAGGCGCGGACGGCGCCCGAGCACTGAGCCGCGCCGGCTCCGCCGGCAGCCCCACCGGTCCCGTCGATCCCGCGCTCCTTGCGCCCACTTCCGCCGGCGGTAATCTGCACCCGGTGACCGAGGCGCACGACTTCCCGCCCGCGGACGACGACCTGTCCCTGGCCCTGTCGCTCGCCGACGCGGCCGACGCGGTGACCACCGCGCGCTACCTGGCGCTGGACCTGGCGGTCGAGACGAAGCCGGACTCGACCCCGGTCACCGACGCCGACCGGGCCGTCGAGCAGGAGGTCCGCCGGCTGCTCGGGCGGCGGCGTCCCGGCGACTCCGTGGTCGGCGAGGAGTTCGGGGAGAGCGGGGCCGGCGCCCGCCGCTGGGTGGTCGACCCGATCGACGGCACCAAGAACTTCGTCCGCGGCGTGCCGGTCTGGGCGACGCTGATCGCGCTCATGGAAGCCGACAAGGTGTATGTGGGTGTAGTGAGCGCGCCGGAGCTCGGCCGGCGCTGGTGGGCGTCCCGCGGCCAGGGCGCCTGGCTGCGGGCCGCCGGGCGGGAACCGCGCCGGCTGCACGTGTCCGGCGTCCGCGACCTGGCCGACGCGAGCCTGTCGTACGCCTCGCTGCAGGGCTGGGAGGCCACCCCGGGCGGTCTGGACGGGCTGCTGGAGCTGAGCCGGCGGGTCTGGCGGACCCGAGCGTACGGCGACTTCTGGTCGTACGCGCTGGTCGCCGAGGGTGCGGTGGACGTGGTGGCGGAGCCGGAGGTCTCGCTGTGGGACCTCGCCGCGCTGTCGGTCCTGGTCGAGGAGGCGGGCGGCCGGTTCACCGACCTGCGGGGCCGGCCCGGGCCGGATGGCGGCAGCGCGGCGGCCAGCAACGGGCTGCTGCACGACGACCTGCTCGCCCTTCTCGGCGGGCCAGTGCCGCGCTGACCCGGCCGGTCAGGCCAGCTCGAGGTCGGTGTGCCGGGCCAGCAGGACGAAGTCCCGGTCGTGCGCCAGCACCGGCGCGCCGGCCCGGATCGCCACCGCGGCGACCAGGCAGTCGGTCAGCGACCGGACCGGCTCGCCCTGCCGCTGGCAGGTCCGGTGCAGCCGGGCCGCGGTCTCCCAGTCCACCGCGTCCGTCGGGACGTGCTCCATCGCGGCCAGCATCCGGCGCAGCTGCAGGTCGTCGGTCTCCGTCCGCGAGCCCGCGAGCAGCTCCATGTGCACGACGTCGGTGGTGCCGAGCACCGCGTCCGCGGCCAGCAGCTCGCGCAGCCGGAAGTGGGTGCCGGACCCGGTGCCGCGCAGGTACTCCGTCCACGCGGACGTGTCGACGAGGATCACCCGAGCTCGCCGGCCTCCGCCCGGCGGACCGCGTCGAGGTCGCCGCTCCACCCCACGCCCTGCAGGGCCAGGATCTCGTCGCGGGTCATCGGCTCGCCGAGCAGCCGACGCAGGGCCATGTCCACCGCCGCCCGCTTGGATCGCAGGTTGAAGCGGCGCATCACCCGGAAGACCAGGTCGTCATCAATGTCGATGTTCGTGCGCGTCACGGGCAGCACCGTACACCTTGTGGTGTACGGCGGTGGTTCATCCGGACGGGGCAGGGATCTCGCCCGAGCCGCGCCGGATCAGCGTGGTGGGGACGACGCGGGTCGTCGGCGGGCCACCCTCGCCGGCGATCCGATCGAACAGCAGGGTGGCGGCGAGCCGGCCGATCGAGGCCGGGTCCTGGGCGACGACGGTGACGCCGGGCGAGAGCAGGTCGGCGGTCGGGAAGTCGTCGAAGCCGACGACCGCGACCGAGCGCTCCCGGCCCATCCGGCGCAGCGCCCGTATCGCGCCGATCGTGACCAGGTTCTGCGCGGAGAACAGCGCCGTCGGCGGGTCCGGCCGGGCGAGCATCGCGGTGACCGCGCCGTCGGCGGCGGCCGGGCCGCGCAGGTCGTGCACGACCAGCGCCGGGTCGACCGGGAGACCGAGTTGCTCCAGCGCCGCGCGGTAGCCCTCGTGCCGCTGCCGGGCGGTGGTGATCATCGAACGGTCGCCGAGGTAGGCGATCCGCCGGTGGCCGCCGGCCGCGAGGTGCCGGACGCCCTCGGCGGCGCCCGCCGCGTTCGTGGTGATCACCGAGTCGACCGCCAGCCCGCGCGCCTCCCGGTCCACGCACACCACCACGGTGCCGGCGCGGATCTCGCTGGCCAGGTACGACTGGTCCTCGCTGGCCGGCACCAACAGCAGCCCGTCGGCCCGGCGGGCGCTGAAGGCCCGGATCAGCGCCCGCTCCCGGGCCGGGTCCTCGTCCAGGCTGCCGGAGAAGACGATCACGCCCCGGGGCGTCGCCTCGTCCTCCACCGCCCGCTGCAGTGCCGCCGAGTACGGGTTGGACACGTCCTCGAGCAGCAGCCCCACCGACGACGTCCGCCGATCGGCCCGGCGCAGGCTGCTGGCGCCCGCGTTCGGTCGGAAGTCCAGCTCGTCGATGGCCCGGCGGACCCGGTCGGCCAGCACCGGGGAGACGCCGGGCTCGTCGTTGACCACCCGGGAGACGGTCTTGAAGCTGACCTGGGCACGGGCGGCCACGTCCCGCATCGTCGGCCTGCGCCCGCCGACCGGCGAGGACCCGGTGGGCTGACCCATGCTCCCTGGCCCCCTTCCTCCCGCTGCCGCCGCCCCCCGGTCGGGTACCGGCCCCGTCCCGGACCGGCGTCGCGATCCTGGTCGCGGGACCTCCTGCTGCCGCGCGCGGAGTCGAGCCGTCTCGCCACTCCCCCTGGGCCTGACCATCCCGGACAACGTTGTCTGGCACGAGCCCTCGATGCGCAATCGTTACGCGCGCATCTCCGGCAGGCCCTTGCCGTAAAGGTTTCAGCCCGTCACAGTGCTTGACAACGTTGTCTGATCATACCCCGTTCACCTGGAGGTCTCGTTCCATGAACCGAGCAGCTACGGCCCGGCGGCGGGCCGGCGCGCTGGCGGCGGCGCTGGCGGCGACGCTCACGCTCGCCGCCTGCGGCGACGACTCCGGTGGCGGAGGTGGTGGCGGCGGCGGTGACAAGCCGATCGTCGGCCTCATCACCAAGACGGACACGAACCCCTTCTTCGTCAAGATGAAGGAGGGCGCTCAGAAGGCGGCAGGCGAGCAGGGCGTGACCCTGCAGACCTTCGCCGGCAAGCAGGACGGCGACAACGAGGCCCAGGTCCAGGCGATCGAGAGCCTGATCTCCGCCGGCGCCAAGGGCATCCTGCTCACGCCGAGCGACTCCAAGGCGATCGTCCCCTCGGTCGACAAGGCCAAGCAGGCCGGCCTGCTGGTCATCGCCCTGGACACCCAGCTCGACCCGCCCGACGCGGCCGACGCGACCTTCGCCACCGACAACTACCAGGCGGGGCTGCTCATCGGGCAGTGGGCGAAGGCGAAGTTCGCCAAGGACGGCAAGCAGGCCAAGATCGCGCTGCTCGACCTCAACGCGAACCAGGTGTCCGTCGACGTCCAGCGCGACCAGGGCTTCCTGGAGGGCTTCGGTGTCGACGTCAAGGACAAGACCAAGATCGGTGACGAGTCCGACTCGAAGATCGTCGGGCACGACGTGACGGACGGCGCCGAGGAGGGCGGCCGGACGGCGATGGAGAACCTGCTGCAGAAGGACCCGTCGATCAACCTGGTCTACACGATCAACGAGCCGTCCGCGGCCGGTGCGTACCAGGCGCTCAAGGCGGCCGGCAAGGACAAGCAGGTCACCATCGTCTCGGTCGACGGCGGCTGCCCCGGCGTCGACGCGGTCAAGGCAGGCCAGATCGGGGCGACATCCCAGCAGTACCCGCTGAAGATGGCGCAGCAGGGGGTGGAGGCGGTCGCGAAGTTCGCCAAGGACGGCACCAAGCCTTCGGCCACCGAGGGCAAGACCTTCACCGACACGGGCGTCACGCTGATCACCGACGAAGCCCAGTCCGGGGTGGAGTCCAAGGACACCACGTTCGGCAAGGACAACTGCTGGGGCTGATCGTCGAGCCCCGGCGACGCACAGCGGAAAGACCGGCGCGCGGGGCGGCGCACTCCCGCCGCCCCGCGTCCGGTCCCCTTACCACCTCCCGTACCACACGACGAGGAGCGCCTCATGGCGAACGACACGTCCCCCGGCGGCGGCGCCACCACCGCGACCGCTCCCGAGCCCGGCCCCGGCTTCGACGACCACCGCGCCGAGTCGCTCGGCCTGCGCATCCAGCACGTCCTGCACGCCCGGCCCACGCTCGGGCCGCTCGCCGTCCTGGTGCTGGCGATCATCGCGTTCTCGCTGCTCAGCAGCCGCTTCCTGTCCGCGGCCAACCTCTCCCTGGTGCTCGCGCAGGTCACCGTCATCGCGGTTCTCGCGCTCGGGCAGACCCTGATCATCCTCACCGCGGGCATCGACCTGTCGGTCGGCGCCATCGCGGTCTTCTCCTCGATCCTGATGGCGAAGCTCGCCACCGACTGGGGCTTGCCCGGGTTCGCGGCGCTGATCGTGGGCTTCGCGCTCGGGACCGGGATGGGCTTCGCGAACGGCATGCTCGTCACCCGGCTCAAGCTGCCGCCGTTCATCGTCACCCTCGGCACCCTGAGCATCTTCTTCTCGCTCAACGCGGTCATCTCCAAGAGCGAGACCATCCGCGGCTCGGACATGCCGTCGATCATGACCTGGACCGGGAAGACCTTCACCGTCGGCGGCTTCCGGCTGACCTACGGCTCGATCATCATGCTGCTGCTGTTCGCCGGCTTCTTCTACGCGCTGACCCGGACGGCGTGGGGCAAGCACGTCTATGCGACCGGCGACGACCTGGAGGCCGCCCGGCTCGCCGGCATCCGGACCGACCGCGTCCTGCTCTCGGTCTACACGGTCGCCGGCCTGCTGTACGCGATCGGGGCGTGGATCCTCATCGGCCGGCTCGCGTCGGCCAGCCCGAACGTCGGCGTCGAGTACAACCTCGACTCCATCACCGCGGTCGTGCTGGGCGGCACCAGCCTCTTCGGCGGCCGCGGCGGCGTCCTGGGCACCCTGGTCGGCGCGCTGATCGTCGGGGTCTTCCGCAACGGCCTGCAGCTCGCCGGCGTGCAGGTGGTCTGGCAGGGCTTCGCGATCGGCCTGCTCGTCCTCGTCGCCGTCTCGATCGACCAGTGGATCAGGAAGGTGAAGGTATGACCGCCACCACCGAGACCACCCGGGCACCGGAGCCGGCCGGCAGCGCCCGTACGCCGGTGCTGTCCGCCAAGGGCCTGGTCAAGCGGTACGGCCGGGTGACCGCGATCGAGAACAGCGACATCGAGCTCTACCCGGGCGAGATCCTCGGAGTGATCGGCGACAACGGCGCCGGCAAGTCGAGCCTGATCAAGGCGCTGTCCGGGGCGCTGGTGCCGGACGAGGGCGAGATCTACCTCGACGGCCGGCAGGTGCACTTCAAGAACCCGATGGACGCGCGCGCCGCCGGCATCGAGACCGTCTACCAGACACTCGCCGTCGCACCGGGCCTGGACATCGCGGACAACCTCTTCCTCGGCCGGGAGGAGCGCCGGCCCGGCATCCTCGGCTCGGTGTTCCGCCTGCTGGACCGCAAGCACATGCGGGACGAGGCGAAGCGGCACATGAGCGAGCTCGGCATCGCCACCCTGCAGAACATCGGCCAGGCGGTGGAGAGCCTGTCCGGCGGCCAGCGGCAGGGCGTCGCGGTGGCGCGCTCGGCGGCGTTCGGCAGCAAGGTGGTGATCCTGGACGAGCCGACCGCCGCGCTCGGGGTCAAGGAGGGCAACCGGGTGCTGCAGCTGATCCGGGACGTCCGCGACCGCGGCCTGCCGGTGATCCTGATCAGCCACAACATGCCGCACGTGTTCGAGGTGGCCGACCGGATCCACATCCAGCGGCTGGGCCGCCGGGCGACGGTGATCACGCCGCAGTCGCACTCGATGTCCGAGGCCGTCGCCATCATGACGGGAGCGGCCTCGCCGCCTCCCCCGGTCGCCTGACCGGGTGATCAGACCCCGGTCGCCGGCGGCGGTGTGGCGCCGCCGGCGACCGGCATCCACTGGCCCACCCGGTCGGTCAGGCTGGGGAGCGGCAGTGGTCTGATGAGTCCCGTGGCCCCACCGGAGAGCTTCCTCAGCCTGCTCACCGGCTCCTTCGCGACACCGGCGGCGGAGAATCCGACGGTGGCGATGGTCGAGGCCGCGTACCGGCATCACGGGCTGGACGCCCGCTACCTCAACTGCGAGGTCGCGCCGGAGGCGCTGGGCGACGCCGTACGCGGCGCCCGCGCCATGGGGTGGGCGGGCTTCAACTGCTCGATACCGCACAAGGTCGCGGTGCTGCGGCACCTCGACGAGCTGGCCGCGTCCGCGTCGGTGATCGGCGCGGTCAACTGCGTGGTGCGCGACGGCGACCGGCTGGTCGGCGAGAACACCGACGGCCAGGGCTTCCTCGCCTCGCTGCGGACGGTCACCGATCCCGCCGGGAAGGCCTTCGTCGTCCTCGGCGCCGGCGGCGCGGCGCGGGCGATCGCCGTGGAGGCCGCCCTCGCCGGCGCCGCCTCGGTGACCGTGGTGAACCGGGACCGCGCCCGGGGTGCCGAGCTGGTCGCGCTGCTGCGGGAGCGGACGCCGGCCCGCGCCGAGCTCGTCGGGTGGGACGGGACGTACCGGCCGCCCGAGTCGGCGCAGGTCGTCGTCAACGCGACCTCGGTCGGCCTCTTCCCGCACGTCGACGCCCGGCTCGACCTCGACCCGGACGGCCTCCGGCCGCACATGGTGGTGGCCGACGTGATTGCGAACCCGCCGCGCACCGCGCTGATCCGGGACGCGGAGGAGCGCGGCTGCGTCACCCTCGACGGGCTCGGCATGCTGGTCGGTCAGGGCGTCATCGGCGTCCGGCTGTGGACCGGCGTCGACCCGGACCCGACGGTGATGCGGGCGACCCTGGAGCGGATCTTCACGGCTTGAGGACCACCTTCGTGCAGTTGTCCTCCTTGTTCTTGAACAGGTCGTACGCACGCGGCGCCTCGTCCAGCGGCAGGATGTGGCTGATGACGAAGCTCGGGTCGATCTCGCCGGCCCGGATCCGGTCCAGCAGCGGCCGTGTGTAGCGCTGGACGTGGCACTGCCCGGTCTTGATCGTGATCGACTTGTTCATCAGCGGGTCGACGTGATCCGCACGATCGCGTCGCGGGCGTTGAGGATGGACGGGTCGGGCACCGTCCGCACCTTGACCTTGTTCCGGCCCATCCAGAGGGTGGCGCGCATCGGGACGTCCTTCCGTCTCGCGTCGTGGGTCGCGGTCAGCGGATCGGCCGGGCCGGGCGCTGCCTGAGCTGCCGGCGCGCGCGGTGGCCCTCCGGGGTGCCTTCCGACCGGACCACCTCGCCGGTCTCGATGACCTGCTTGAAGCGGCGCAGGTCGTCCTCGACCTGCTGCTGCGGCTCCTCGCCCAGCAGCCTGGCCACGGCGACGCCCAGGGCGCCGGCCGGGGGCTCGTACGTGAGCTCGACCCGGACCTCTGTGCCGCGGCCGCCCGGCGCGGTGCGGAAGCGGACGGCCCCCGAGTTGGTCACCTCGGCGACCTCGACGGAGCGCCAGACGACGAGCTCGCCGACGACGTCCTCGACGATCTCGGCGTCCCACTCCACGGCGGTGCCGGCCGGGGCGTTCGCGACCCAGTGCGACCGGCCGTCGCCGTCGGTCTTCACCGAGTCCAGGTGCGCCATGAAGCTCGGCAGCCGGGACAGGTCGCGCCAGAAGGCGTATGCCTCCTCGACGCTGCGGTTGACGGTCACGCCGGCCTCGACGTGCAGCGCGCCGTCCGGCAGCCGCTCGTGGGTCGGCTTGACCCGCCGGCTGAGCCGCACGGCGGCCAGCACGTCGAGCGCGGTGATGCCGAGCACGGCGGCGATGGCGGCCGCCACTCGGCGGCGGTCCGACCTGGCCGAGCGCAGCGCGTTCCCGAGCAGGGCGAGGTCCGTCGCGTCGCCGCCGACCCGGGCCCAGAGCCAACCTGCCGGCCTGCGCTTGCGCAGTATGCCGGCGGCGGCCGCCAGCTCGCGTACCCCGACGGCCCGGATCACCTGCCGGGTGCCGGAGGCGTCGTCCACCCCGATGACGAGGACGAACCGGCCCGGGACGGTCACCTGCGGGAGCCCGAGTCCCAGGCTCGCCCAGCCGAGCGCCTTGCCGAGCCGCTCGCCCGGACGCCCCGTCCTCGTCTGCTGGAGACCGTTCATCCGCCTGCTCCTGCCGCTCGTCGGGTGGGCACCGTGGCGGCCGTACCCCGCTCGTCGCAGGGCATTCCTGCACCTCCGGTACGCGTCCCACGCCCCGGACCTGTGGACAGCGGCAGCGGCGCCGGGTCCCGGTTTGCTGGGATTGTCCGGAACCGATCCCGAGCCGGTAGGAGGTCCGGATGGACGCGGTGGACGCGGTCGTCGACTACCACGCGGAATCGCGCTCGGGGGCACACGTCCTCGACGTCGCGGCGCGCTCGGAGGCCGACGGGGTGCTGCAGGTCGAGCTGACCGTGTCCGACGCGGGCGGGGAGGTGGTCGGCGAGGGTGCGCTGCGGCTGTCGCCGGACGTGCTGCCGCCGACCGAGCGGGTGCTCGCCCAGGTCCTGCGCGGCCTCATCCAGCTGCACACGCTGCCCGAGCGGATGCCGCCGAGGCCCCCGGACGACGGCCGCCGCAGCCGGCCGAACGCGCGACGTCCCTGGTCGGAGGATGAGGAGAACCGGTTGCGGGCGGAGTGGGGAGCCGGCGACGCGGTCGCCGCCATCGCCGCCGCGCACGGCCGGAGCACCAACGCGATCAAGTCCCGGCTGCTCAAGCTCGGGCTCATCACACTCGACCACCCGGAGTCACCGGCCGACCTGCCGGGCCTGCCCCGACGGGACCGATCCGTGCCCTGAGGGGCGTCATGCAGCGCGACGGGCCCGCAGCACGTAGCGTGGAGGCATGTTCGAGAGGTTCACGGATCGGGCTCGTCGGGTTGTGGTGCTGGCGCAGGAGGAGGCCAGGATGTTGAACCACAACTATATTGGGACGGAGCATATTTTGTTGGGTTTGATTCATGAGGGTGA
>Ga0210378_10000317_pt1 | contig 24004 bp, 17 predicted proteins | sample PLM1_60_b1redo_FD_155465 | JGI IMG/M metagenome (GOLD analysis project Ga0210378, IMG submission 155465) | Groundwater sediment microbial communities from an aquifer in East River, Colorado, USA - PLM1_60_b1 redo | ecosystem: Environmental > Terrestrial > Soil > Riparian zone | place: USA: East...
GCCCTTATGCCGACCTCATCGACATCGGCGCCGGAGTGAGGAGCTTCACGCAAGACAGCGCCCAATACCCGATCAAGAGCCTCGAAGGCCTCGGCGGAGGGGCAATCGTGTTCAACGGGAACACGATCGACATCAACGACCGCAAGCAGCCCAAGACGTATTCGTGGAGCCTGACGTTGAACCAGAAGCTGCCGTGGTCCACCACCATCGAGGCGAGCTACGTCGGCAACAAGAGCACCGACCTGATGAACTTCGACGTGGCCAACTACAACGCGGTCCGGCCCGACGGAACGCGGCCGCTGACGCAGTTCGGCGACCTTCAGGTCTATCGCCACAGCATGTACCAGAACTACCACGGCCTGCAGGCGCTGCTGGCGAGGCAGCGCGGCGAGTTCAACTTCACGGTCGCCTATACGTTCTCGAAGGCCCTGGGCTTCCGCTCCGGTATCGGCGGCAACCAGGCGGTGGGTTCCGAGTACCTCTTCCCGAACAACTACCGCCAGGTCAACTACGGCGTCCTCAAGGACGACCGGACGCATGTGGCCACGGCGGCCTACAGCTGGAACCTCCCCGGTGTGAAAGGCGGCGGCGCCCGGGAGGCGATCCTGGGCGGATGGCAGCTCGCGGGCATCATGAGCTACGTGAGCGGCGCCCCGATCCCGGTGATCAACAACTCCAACTTCGACGTCCAGGGGACGCTGGCCGACGGCCGCGGCATCTCCAACGAGCTCATCACCGGCTCTACACAGATCCGGGTCCAGCCACTTCTCACGTGCGATCCGCGTGAGAACGTGCCCAGCGGGTTCATGTTCAACAACGCCTGCTTCGCGGCTCCGTCGCCGGGGCAGAACGGCAATTACGTCCTTCCGTACATGAAGGCGCAGCCGTACTGGAACGTGGACTTCTCGATTTTCAAGAACTTCAGCCTGGGCGGCACGAAGAGGCTGCAGTTCCGCGGCACGGCCTACAACGCGCTCAACCACCCGATCGCGTTCCCCGATCCCGGCAACAACCTGACGCTGCGGTTCGACCGAGGCCGGCTGGCGAATCCGGATCAGTTCGGCCGTCTCCCGCAGGACAACAAGTTCGGGCGGCGGATCATCCAGCTGGCCCTGCGGTTTACGTTCTAGAGCATCCCTCCCCTCACCCCTTCCCCTCCCCCCAAAAAGGGGGGAGGGGCTGGCCGGCTATAATCCCGGTCTCGCCCCTCGAGGCCGATGGTGATCCCTCTCGCGCCGCTCGCGCTCCTGCTGCTCGCCGTCCAGGCGGAGCCCTCGTCTCCGGCCCGCGCGGACGGCGCCGCCGAGCTGCGGGCGCTCTTCGCCGAAGCGGTGCGCCTCCAGCAAGCTCGCGACCTCGACGGCGCCGCCGAGGCGTATGGCCGGTTCATAACGGCGCAGCCCCGCAACGTCGAGGCGCTTTCCAACCTGGGCGCGGTGCGCACGGCCCAGGGCCGCTACGAGGAGGCGATCGCCCGGTATCGCGAGGCCCTCGGCCTAGGTCCCGCCCGCACGGCGGTGCGGCTCAACCTGGCCCTGGCCCTCGAGAAGGCCGGCCGGCCGGCGGACGCCGCCGCGGAGCTGGAGCGGGTGGTGGCGGAGTCGCCGCAGAACCGCAACGCTGTCATCCTGCTCGCCGAGTGCCGCGTCCGCCTTGGCGAGCCCGGTCGCGCCGTCGCGCTGCTCACGCCCCTCCACGAGAGGAACCCCGACGACCGCGCGGTGACGTACCTGCTCGGCTACTCGCTCCTCGAAGACAAACAGCTCGAGCGGAGCAAGGTGCTCCTGGACCGGGTCCTCCGGGACGGCGAATCGGCCGAGACGCACCTGCTGCTGGGGGCGATGAAGCTCAGCGCCGGCGACTATCCCGCGGCCCGCGACGACCTGAAGCGCGCGGCCGGGATGAACCCCGCCCTGCCCATGGTCCACGTCCTCCTCGGCCGCGCGCTCATGAACGTCGGCGACGGTCAGGACGCCGCGGAGGCGTTCCGGCGCGAGCTCGCCGCCCGCCCCAACGATTTCGACGCGAACCTGTTCCTGGGCGTCCTGCTCAAGCAGGAGAACGCGCTCGACGAGGCGATGGCGCGCTTCGAGAAGGCGGCGTCCCTGCGGCCCGGAGACCCCGCCGCCCTGTACCAGGTCGGCTCGCTTCGCCTCCAGCGCGGCGACGCCGACGGCGCGCGCGAGGTGCTGGAGCGGGTGGTCGCCACCGCCCCCGATTTCGTCGAGGCCCACGTCTCGCTCGCTCTCGTGTATTACCGCCTGAAGCGCAAAGCCGACGGCGACCGCGAGCGGGACCTCGTCCGCGAGCTGGAGCGCACGCGCCAGGCGGAGCAGCCGGGAGCCAAGGCCGGAGGCGAGGTCTATCGGGGCGAGCCGCGGCTGCCGGCGCCCGCCAAGAAGGACCCGCCTCCCCCATGATCGCCCTCGTCGCCGGCGCGCTCCTGTGCGCGGCGGCGGCCACGCCCACCCCCGTCCCGTCCTTCGACAGCGTGTCGCGGCGGGCGGCGGTCGCGCGCGAGGGCAACCGGCTCCCGGAGGCGATCCGCCTCTACCGGCAGGGCGTGAAGCTCCGCCCTCGATGGGACGAGGGGTGGTGGTACCTCGCGACGCTCCTCTACGAGACGGACGGCTATCGCGAGGCGCGCGAGGCGTTCCGACGTTTCCTGATCCTCAAGCCGGATGCCGGACCGGGCTGGGCGCTGCGCGGTCTCTGCGACTTCCGCGTGGGGGAATTCGACAAGGCCCTCGCGCGCATCGACAAGGGCCTGAAGCTCGGAATCGGCGGCAACGCCGACATCCTGCGCGTCGCGCGCTACCACCAGGTCCTCTTGCTCGTCCGGGCCGGACAATTCGAGCTGGCGACCCCGATCCTGACGGTGCTCGCCCGAAACGAGGCGGAGAGCACGGGGCTCGTCGAAGCCATCGGCCTCATGATGCTCCGCATGCCCCTCTTCCCCGCCGACATTCCCGAGGCCAGACGCGAGGTGGTGCGGCGGGCCGGGCGCGCCGGCTATTTGCATCTCGCGCGCCGGGGGGAGGAGGCCGGAAAGGCGTTCGCGGAGCTCGTCGAAGCGTTCCCCGCCGAGCCGTGGGTCCACTACGCGTACGGCGTGTCCCTGCTCGCCAGCGACACCGCCAAGGGACTCGCCGAGCTGCGCCGCGAGACCGAACTCCAGCCCGGTGCCGTCTATGCCCATCTCGAGATCGCCTTCGAGCTGTTGCGGCAGGGCGACAACGAGGGAGCCCGGGCCGACGGCGAGCACGCGGTGGCTCTCGCGCCCGGCCTCTTCGCCGCCCACAACGCGCTCGGCCGCGCGCTCGTCGAGCTGGGCGAAGTCGAGCGCGGAACGAGCGAGCTCGAGACCGCGGTGCGGCTCGCGCCGGACAGCCCCGAGATGCACTATTCGCTGGCCCGGGCCTACGCGAAGGCCGGCCGCAAGGAGGACGCGGCGCGCGAGCGGGCCACCTTCGCCGAGCTGGAGCGCAAGCGCCGCGTCCAGCGCGGCGAGCCGGGGGTGGAGAGCCCGGCGGAGAAGGAGCGGCCGCGCTGAGGGGCTGGGCGGCCCGGGCCGGCGCGCCGCTCGCGTTGATCCTGGCCGCGCACATCGGCGCCGATCGCCAGGCGCCGCCGGCAAAGCCCGTCTACGTCGACGTGACCACCACCGCCGGCCTCCGGTGGAGCATCGGCCGGATGGCGTCCCGCGGCTGGAACCTGGTGGAGACGATGGGGGGCGGCGGCGGGTTCGTGGACTTCGACCGGGACGGCCTCCTCGACGTCTACCTCGTGTCCTACACGCTCGAGCGCCAGGCGGACGGGAGCGTGCCGCGCGACGCCCTCTACCGCAACGACGGCGACGGGACCTTCACCGACGTTACCGCCCGCGCGGGACTGGGTGGGCCGATGCGCGGAATGGGCCTTGCGGTCGGCGACTACGACAACGACGGCGCGTCCGACCTCTACGTCTCGGGCTACCGCGATCACCGGCTGTACCATAACAACCGCGACGGGACGTTCACGGACGTGACCGCGGCCGCGGGGCTGCCCGCGTCGGGCTGGGGCACGAGCGCAGCGTTCCTCGACTACGACGCGGACGGCGATCTGGATCTCTTCGTGTGCCACTACCTGGACGTCGATCCCGACGGCGCGCTGCCGTGCCAGATGATCGGCGACCGGCCGTTCTGCGCGATCGACAAGCTCCCCGGCTCGCGCAGCGCCCTGTACCGCAACGACCGCGGGCGCTTCACCGAGGTGGGGGCCGCGGCCGGCATCGCGCTCGCCGGCGGCAAGGGGCTCGGGGCGGTGGCCGCCGACCTCGACGGCGACGGGCGCATCGACCTCTTCCAGGCCAACGACACGAGCCCGAACTTCCTCTTCCGCAACCGCGGCGACGGCACCTTCTCCGAGGTCGGGCTCGAGGCCGACGTGGCCTTCGACGCCACCGGCCGCGCGCGAGGGGCGATGGGAGCCGACGCCGGCGACTACGACCAGGACGGCGCGCTCGATCTGCTGGTCGTGAACTTCACCCACCAGGGCTACTCGCTCTTCCACAACGCCGGGAACGGGACGTTCCGGGACGCCGCGCGGGAGATGGGGCTCGCCCAGCCGAGCCTGCCCATGAGCGGGTTCGGGGCGCGCTTCTTCGACGAGGACAACGACGGCCTGCTCGACGTGGTGGTGGCCAACGGCCACCCGTTCGAGCCGGTGGCCACGGTGTGGCCCGGCATCCGCTACGCGGAGCCCGCTCTCCTCTTCGAGAACACCGGACGGGGCTTCCGCGAAGCCGTGCCCGCGCGGGCCGAGGCCCTGACGCGGCCGATGGCGGGGCGGGGCCTCGCCGTCGGGGACGTCGACAACGATGGCGACTCGGACGTGCTGCTGCTGGGCGTGGGCGAGCGGCCGCGCCTGCTGCGCAACGACGGGGGCAACCGCAACCACTGGCTCGGCGTCCGCCTGGAGGGGTCGCGGAGCAACCGCGACGGCGTCGGGGCGGTGGTCCGCGTGACGGTCGGCGGCCGGCCGAGCACGCGGGCGCGTGCGGGGGGCACGAGCTACGCCTCGGCCTCCGACCCGCGCCTTCTCTTCGGGCTCGGCTCCGCGGTGAAGGCCGATCGCCTCGAAGTGCGCTGGCCGAGCGGCCTCGTCAGCGCGATGACGGACGTGCGGGCGGACCAGTACGTCCTCGTTCGCGAGGAGAGCGCGCCCTGACTACAGGCCGGCCGGACGCGCCCGGACCTTAGTGCCCTTACGCGCGACCTTGACCTCGACCTTCCGCGCTTCCGCCGCCGAGGGCGTGTCGTAGACCACGAGCCACGGCGCCTCCAGCTCCGGCGTCAACTTCTGCAGCGTCTTGCCGACGCCGGACGCGGAGCCGATCAGCTCGTAGCGGCCTCCGCTCCACTTCACGATCGAGTCGAGGGCGGCGGCGTACGCGCTTTCGCCCGTGAACTGCACGACGAGGACGAGCGGTGTGGCTCGCGCGGCGGCGTCGCGCGCCTTGTGCCGGTCCTCCTCCGAAAACCGGTCGGTCATCACGATCACGACCACCCGGCGCGTGCCCCTCTTCTGCGCGAGCCGGTTGCAGGCCTCGGCGAAGCCGTCGTAGAGCGAGAGCTTGCCGAAGGGAGGCCTCGCCTTGAGCGAGACGCGGGCCTGGGCCGGGTCCTGGAGGCTCAGCATCTCGGGTGGCGTACCAATGGTCATGAGCGTCTTGTCGACGGCCGGAGGCAACGACTCGAGGAAGTCCATCACCGGATCCCCGAGGTCGCGCAGGAACCCCTTCCCCATCACTTCGCTGGAGTCCACGAGCACGGCGAGGGCCAGCGGCCGGAGGTCGCGCTCCACGCGCTGGACGACGCGCGCCTGCCCCGCCTCCGCGAGCGTGACCTCGTCGGCCCGAAGGTCGGTCACCATGGCTCCGGAGCGATCGAGCACCGAGATCACGACGGCCCCGGTGACCCCCGCGGGGGCCGCCGCGGGCAGGGCGACCACAAGCAAAAGCATCACCGCGGGCAGCATTGCTCACTTCCGGCATGCACGTCCGGCGCGCGCAGCGGAGCGTCTCCTTGTCGTCCCGCGGCGGATTCATTCCGACGCGGGACGCTCGATGATGACTAGCGCGCAGCGAAGCGCGCCGCATTCAGAACATGAACCGCAGCGCGAGCTGCACGATCCGGCGGCCGTACTTGTTGTCTTTCGGCAGCCGGCCAAAGTTGCCGTCCGGGTCGTCCAGCTTGCCGTCGGCGAACGCCAGGCTCAGGTTCGTCGCAGTATCGGGGTACGCGATGGGATGATTCAGGAAGTTGTAGGCCGATGCACGCAGCTGCAGGTTCTTTCCACCCCCGATCGCGAAGTTCTTGTAGAGCGACAGGTCGTGGTTCCAGTACGGTTGCCCCTTGATGTACGGGAAGATGAAGTTCCCGAGCTGCCCCACGGCGGGGACGGCGAAGCAGGAGGGGTTGAACAGGTAGCCGCTGGGAACGTTCTTCCGAGGGTCGCAGGTGAGGATCGGCTGCACGGGAATGTCCGGGCTTCCGTTCATGGTCTCCGGCGAGATGTCGGTGCCATCGGCGAGCGTCCCGTGCAGTCCGAGGTTGCTCGAGCTGCCCGATATCTGCTGCAGCGGTGCGCCGCTGATGTAGGTGGACAGGCCCGTGATCTGCCATCCGCCCAGGATGGCGTTCAGCACCCCCCCGGACTTCACATCCGGGAGCAACCAGCTATAGGACGCGGTGGCAACGTGCGTGCGGTCGGTGCCCAGCACACCGTAGATGGTCTTCCGCGGATCGAACTGGTACTCGGAGACGGCCGGGTTGCCCTGTGCCGTCAGACCGCCGCTCAGGATGCCCAGGGCCTTCGAGAACGTGTAGGCCAGCGTGAAGTTGAAGCGCCCGCGCTGCCGGCTGAGCAGCGCCTGCAGCCCGTGGTAGTTCTGGTAGGAGCTGTGGCGGTAGATGCTGAAGTCGCCGTACTGGGGCAACGGGCGCTCCCCGCCGCCGAAGGGCACGGCGTTGTAGTTCTGGGCGCCCTGGCCGTTGATCAGGTTGTTGCTCTTGTCCCCGACGTAGCTCATCTCGAGGTTCACGGACCAAGGTAGCCGCTGGTTCAGGGTCGCGCTCCAGCTGTAGGTCACGGGCTGCTTCTTGTCGCGGATGTCGATGGCGCTGCCGCCGAAGACGATGTCGCCACCGCCGAGGCCTTCGAGGCCAGAGAGGGTCTCCGGGCAATCGGGGGCGTCGCAGCTGAACGACCGGGCCCCGGCGCCGAGGTCGAGCATCCCGTCGTACGGCTGCAGCGTGTCGTGGTACCGGAAGACGCCGAAGCCGCCCCGCAACACCGTCGCGCCGGTTCCCTTGACGTCCCACGCGAGCCCGACACGCGGCGCGATGAAGAACGGCGTGCCCGTCACTCCCGAGAGCGGCACCTTGGGATCGATCTTGTGGTAGACGACCCCGGGGAACGCCGAGGCGGGCGCCGCCCGGTCGTAGCGGCTGAAGTCGAAGGCGACGAGGCCGTTGCCCACCCGGTCGTACCAGTACCCGTCGTACGACGCGCGGACACCCAGGTCCAGCGTGACGTTCTTGCGGATCTTCCAGCTGTCCTGGATGAAGCCCTCGTACTTGTTGAACCCGAGGTCGTGGAGCGGGTTCTTCGTCGTCTCCTCGTAGTGCTCCACCCGGCCGAGGAGGATGTCTGCGAACGTGTTGCCCGTGCTGCTGATCCCTCCCGCCGAGTTCACGATGGCCCCGTTGCTGTTGCTGCTTCCCGGCTGGGCGTTGGTGACGTGCTCGAAGTAGAGGCCGGCCTTGAGCGTGTGGGCTCCCGCGACCTTGGTCACGTTGTTCAGCGCCGTGATCTGCCAGGGCGTCGCGAAGAGCACGGGATCGAACCCGCCCGGGTTGAAGTAGAGCGGCCCCGTGCCGCTCCAGCCGTCGGAGAGCAGGGACGGGATCTGGCCCGGGCTCTCCCCGAAGACGCCGCCGTAGGGGTAGCCGAGAGCGGAGCGGGAGATCCTGTCGCGGTTGTCGAAGCTGTTCGGGAAGTCGATATAGGTGATCGCGAAGATGGTCTCGTTCGTCAGCGAGGGGTCGAAGACATGGGTCAGGCTCGCGGTCGCCGAGTCCGACCGGTTCTTGCCGCTGATCGAGGACGGGTACGGCACCTGGTTCTCGCCGTTGCGCCACCACAGCCCGATCACGAACGGCTGGGTCTCGCGCTGGCGGTTGTATCGCAGGAAGAGCTTCGTGGCCTCGCTCACGTTGCCGTCCACGCGGGCGAGGGCCTGGGTCCCGTTCTGGTCGAGCACGAGGTTGTCGATATAGTTGAAGCCGCCCGTCCGGGCCGGATCCGCGTTGGGCATCGGGTACAGGTTCAGGAGCACCCGCCCCCCGGGATCGATCATGCTCGGGGGGATGACCCCGCCCGGAAAGCCGTCCGGGACGCGGTTGACGTCGTCACCGGAGAGCCCGAGGCCGGGCACCTCGTTGAAGTTCCCGTTCCGCATGGCGGCGGTGGGCACCCACGACTTCACGAACCCGGTGTCCAGGCGCTGCTTGAAGTACTCGAAGCCGACGAAGAAGAACACCTTGTCGCGGTTCTTGTTGAAGCCGGTGCCCGGGATGATCAGCGGTCCGCCCAGGTTGAATCCGGGATAGAGGAACTTGTTCTTGACCCGCTCGGTCCCCACCTTGTTCGCGAACCAGTCGTTCGAGTTCAGGTGGTAGTCGCGGAGGTACGTGTAGACCATTCCATGGAAGTCGCGCCCGCCCGACTTGCTGATCACCTGCATCGTCACCGGTCCCTTGGCGTGCTCGGCTCCGAAGTTGGACTGCAGGACCTTGAACTCCTGGGTCATCTCCGGGTTGGGGTTGACGGATGTGCCACAGTTGCATCCGGGGTCCATCGCGGGAGCTCCGTCGATCGTGAGGTCCATGGACGTCTCGCGGTTCCCGTTGCCCGAGTAGTTCCCGATCGCGCTCTGGTTGTTGCTGCCCCCGCCCTGGTACTCGCCGTTGCCGTTGATGCCGATGACCTCACCGGTGAAGCCCGGGCGGTTCTGGGCGCCTACGGTGAGCGGCGTCAGCCCAGGGAGGATCTTGAGCAGCTCGGTGGCGGACCGGCCGACGATCGGGATGTTCTCGATCTGGTCGGAGGTCAGAGTCGCGCTCTTCTCTCCCGAGTTGAGCGGCACCATGTCGACCTGCGCCGTAACCACGGTTTCTTCGGCCCTTCCCCCGACGGCCATCGTCATCTGGCCGAGGCTCCGGCTATCGCCGATGCGGATCCGCACGCCGGTCCGCTCCGTGGTCTTGAAACCCGTCAACTCCACGCGCACCGTGTAGCTGCCGGGAGGAACGGAGGCGAAGGTGAAGAAGCCCTCGCTGTTGGTCTTGGTGCGGCGGACGCCCTTCGACGCTTCGTTGGTCAGGGTCACGTCCGCCCCGGAGACGAGCGCTCTCGTCTCGTCGACGACGTTGCCGGACAGGCTGCCGCTGAGTTGCTGCGCGCACGCGGGATCCGCGGGGCCCAGCCACATCGCCAAGGCCACCGGCGCCGCCAGCAGGTACTTCCACATGCCGTTCATGTCGCCTCCCAGGGGGTGAGAGAGCGGGCTTTGTAAAGACGACGAAAGAAGTTGGCTGATTCTTCGGCTCCCTGAAAGCGTTGTCAAGCCGAAAATTAGCCCTACGGAACCGTTTCGATCACCTCGAACGGCTCGCTCACTTCCGCGGTGCGGCCGGCGATGTCGTCCCGCACGCGCAGCACCACTTCGTAGTCGCCGGGTCCTGCCCCCGCGAGCGAGATCCCGTGGAGCCGGATGAGGGCGCCGAGGGACGTGGGCTTGATCGGCGTGGGCGCGCCCGCCTTCAGGAGCCAGCCATCGGCGCGGCGGATCTCGTAGCCGCCCGAGACCTTCGGCATCCGCGAGGCCGGGTCCTTCGTGGCCCCGAGGACGCTGTACTGCACGTATAGCCGGTCTCCGGGCGTGAAGCGGCGCCGCACCTGGAGGACCGGGCGCGGAGGCCGCGTGTCGTCGGAGGACCTCTGCTCCAGCGAGTCGGCCAGTACCGGCGAGGTGACGTGGAACGAGGCCGCGTTCGGAACCTCGAAGTCGTGGACGACCGAGCCGATGCGGCCGGTACCCAGGTCGCGCACGACCACCTTCACCTGGTACCCGCCCGGGGGAAGCGTCAGCTCTCGGGTGAACAAGTACCCGGTGCGGGCGAGCGACTGCTTCGTCTGCGGGAGGAGCGCCATCTCGATCTTCTGGTCGTCGTAGTACACCTCGCCCGTCTCGCGGTGCTGCGCCTCCATGAGGAAGGCCAGCTCGGCCTTGGACCTGTCCCCTTCCTGGCGGAAGGCCAGGTCGCGCACGTCGATCTCGGTGGCCACCATGACGATCGACTTCTCCAGGACCGCCTCGTCGAAGCTGTAGGCCGCGACGCGGAGCGGGACCTCGCGCCGCTCGAACGGCGAGTCGAGGGCGCGGGCGATCTGGGGATCGGTGGCGGGCCGGGTCCCCGGCGCCGCCCCGTCGCGCGGCGCGAAGTAGCCGCGCCGGGCGCGGACCTTGACGCCCTTGTCCCGGCCGGGGGCGAGGCGGACCTCGATGCGACGGAACTTGCCGTCCCGCGCGGGGTTGGAAGGCGTATAGCCGAGGAGGTAGTACGCCTGCGACTCGGCGGACACGCGCAGGATGCCGCTCTCCACGTCGTTCGTGTTCTTGATGACGAAACCGCCCGTGTCGAGCGCGATCGCTTCCGAGCCCTCCGCCTCCCGCGTGATGTCGGCGAGCACCGCCACGGTGTCCTGGACGTCGAAGCCGGCCTTGAACTCGGCGGTCATGAAATCGGGCAGGGCCTGCAGGCCGCGCGTGTCGATGAAGTAGACCGGCACGTTCACGCGGAGGGAGGAGTCGACCAGATCCTTCATCTCCGCGAAGTCGGGCTCGAAGACGAAGCCCTGCGAGACGAGGACCATCGCCTTGCGGCCCCGGCTGTCCGCGAGCGCGCGCAGCGCCCGCGTCATCACGGACATCGTGATGCGGCGGCGCGACACCGCCTTCAGGTAGGCCTCCTGCGCGCGGGCGCGGACGTAGGGGTCGATCATGCCGACCGACGCGGTCGTGCGCGTGGCATCCGAGTACTGCCGGTCGGCCTGACGGTCGCGGCCCACGGCGCCGTAGGAGTCGAACCGCCGCGAGACCACGTACGCCACGTCGGGATCGTCGTAGGCCATGATGCGGAGGGCCTCCCAGTCCGTGATGCGGTCGGGCGAAGGATCGGGCACGTAGCGGCCGTCGAGGCGTTTGAGGATCGTCATCAGCGTGTCGCGGCCCTCGGGCATGCGCGCGCTCCACCACGCGCCCCCGCCGGTCGCGATGAGCGTCACGCGGTCTCCCGGGCCGGCGCCGGCGCGCAGGAACTGCCCGATGGCGGCCTTGGCGCGTTGGGCCTGGGCCACGGTGAGATGAATGTCGTCGAAGACGAGCACGAACGTCCGGCCTTGACGGGCCTCCGGCGACTGGTTCGAGGAGAACGGCACCCGGCGCGCCGTGGGCGGCGCCGAAGCTCCCGCGGGAACCTGCACGGCCTCGAAGCTGGCGATCGTCTGGGGCACGCCGTTCTCGAGGACGGTGAAGTCCGACCGCGTAAGGCCCGACACCGCCCGCCCCTTGCCGTCCACGACGACCGCGTCCACGGTGACGAGCTCCACCTGGGAAGGAAAGGCGGGAGCCGGGGACGGCGGGCTCGGCGGCGGCTGGGCGGCGGCCGCACGGCCGGCGGCCACCAGCACGAGGATCAGGAGAGCGCGCGGCCTCACGGACGCCTTCAGGGCACCAGGGTGAACCCGGCCCGCTCTTCACTGCGGCCGGCCGCCCCGCCGAGGGCCACGCGCACCTCGTAGCCCCCCGGCGGGAACTTCTCGATGGGGAACGTCCCGACGTAGCGGATCTTGCCGTCGGCTTCGGGGGCGGGCAGCTCGGGCTCGGCCCGGCCGAGCGCCTTGCCGTCGCGCCAGAACTCGACGCTCATCTTCGGCTTCTCGCCGCCCTTGGGATACACGATGAAGAAGAGCGAGAGTTTCTGGTTCGCGGCCACCGAGATCGGCAGGTCGAGGTTGGGGATGACCCTGACGCCCCCGACGTCGAGCGGGTCGTCACCGGGGGTCCCGTCCACGCGGGCGGGGACGGGCTCGATCCGGCGTATGAGGGTCACGCTGCTCATGCGGGGTCCCTCCCGTGCCGACGGCACCTCGAAGGCCGCGCGGGCCGTCCCCGTCTGCCCCTGCGCGCGATCCTGGCCCGCCACCTCCAGCGTGTAGGAGCCGGGCGGGAGCGTGAAGCGGCGGCGGAGGACGATGTTGCCGAGCTTTAGTGCCTCCGCCTTCTCGAGGGGGCCCTCGAAGGGGTAGTCCTCGCTGAAGCGCTCGACCACCGTCCCATCCTTGTCCTTGACGAGGGCGAGCAGCGAGAAGTGCACGCGGTACGTCTTCTTCGCCTCGTCCCGGATCATCTTGAGGCTGCCGATCCTCGTCTCGACGATGAGACGGTGCTCCCGTCCCTCCGGCCCGTCGGCGAAATGGAGCGCCCCGGCGCGGATCTCGAAGTCGCGGGGCGGGTCGGCCCGGCCGAGCGCGGCCAGGAGCGGCACCTCGAAGGCGAGCAGGGCCGCCGACTGCTGGGGAGGCAGCGCGAAGTAGCCGCTGCGGGTCTGGACTACGATCCCGCCGCGCGCCACCTTGACCTCGATCCGCCGGAAGCGGCCGTCGTACGCCACCGACGGCGGCTGGTACGTGAGCTCGTAATGGCCGGCGAGATCGGCGGCCAGGCGCTCGGAGCCCTGCCGGAAATCGTTCGTGTTGGCGACGAGGAAGCCGCCGGTGCTCTCCGACAGGTCGGCCAGCGTCTGCTCGAGGTTGAGCCGAAGGGCCGACTCCGCGGTGTCCGCGGCGAAGACCTCCTCCTTGCTCACCGCGCCCGCGCCGCGGCTCTGCATGGAGCGCTGGCTCGCCCGCCGGGCCTGGTCGAGCGCGTCTCCCGACGCGGCCATCGCGCGCTCGACGTTGAGCCCCCGCGCGTCGATCGCGTAGACGCTGACGTTGGCGCGGTTGGCCGCGCTGATGGTCGAGCGGAAGACGGCGTCGAGGTTCGGGGGGACCTGCAGGCCCTCGGAGAGATAGACGAGCGTCTTGCGGCCGGCCAGCGTCTCGTGCCCGCGCATGAGCGCGAGAAGCGGGTACAGCGACGTGGTGCCCTGCTGCTGCCGCTGAAGCGAGTTGGAGAGTCGGAGCATGTTCGCGATCGCCTGGGCCTGGGCGCGGGCGGCGAATCCCCCGCCCGAGGCCGGGGCACCCCGGCCCTCGCCCGTGTCCGGCGCCGCCGCCGCGGCCTGCTCCGCGTCCTTCTGCGCCTGCTCCATCGCGGCCTGCTCGTCGATCACCGCCTTGTAGGTGCCGGTCGTCGCCCGGGCCACGGCGCTCTTCAGCTTCTCCGGGTCGTTCGTGAACGGCTGGAGGAGGGTCAATCGCTGGTCGATCTGGAAGACGGCCACCCAGGTGCTGGGGCGGAGGCCCTTCTCGAGGAAGGTCGTGGCCGCCTTCGCGGCCAGTCGGCGCCCGTCGGGCCCGAGCTGGTCGAAAACGAAGGAGACCAGGTTCAGCTGGCGCGTCGCGTCGGGGGCGAGTGGCGGCGGCGCCGCCGCGCCTTCCACGGGCACGGCCTCGGTCGCGACCCAGTGGAAGCCTTCGATCTTCTGCCGGGCCCCGTCTTCGTAGATCTCGACCTCCTCCGGCCTGATGTCGGGGACGGGCCGGCCCTTCTTGTCGCGGACGACCACGTCCAGCAGAACGACGGCAGTGCCCGAGCGGAAAGCGGGCGGGTTGGCTTCGGCGGGAGGCGACGGCCTCGGCGTCTGCGGCGACGCGGGAGCGGCCAACAGCACCACCGCGAGCGAAAGGAGGCGCATCTGAGGCCAGCCTACGCCGCCTCTCGGAGGGCGGTCAATACGCGCTCAGGGAATAACGCGGGGCAACGCTGACAACAGCCTTCCCCTCCCCCTACGTGGGGAGGGACAGGGTGGGGGGCACTACGCCGAGCACGGGCCCGCCCCGCACCATGCGCTTCACGCCTCCGTCCGCCCGGAGCAGCACGGGCGCGGGATGGCCGGCGTTGGCGTACGTGAGCCTTCCTGCCGCCGGGTCGAGGACGGCGTAGACGAGCGACACGAAGCGCTCGGGCGCGAGCCGGGGCGCCACGACGCGGGCGAGCTCCGCGACTACTTCGCGCGGCGTGAGGCCGCGCGACACGAGCGATTCGAGCGTCGCCTGCACGCTGGCCACGAGGAGGGCCGCCGGCGTGCCCTTGCCGCAGACGTCCCAGATGGCCACGCCCAGCCGGCCCCCGGGCAGCGGCGCGATCTCGTAGGCGTCGCCGCCCAGGAGCGTGTCCCGGTAATCAAGGAGGACACGCTCCTAAAATAAGAAGCCGAAGGGAGGTACCCCCGTTCCGTTCTCCTGCGGCGCGAAGGGCCACATTAGGAGTCCGTCTCCAGCATTACCGGGACGGACTCCTAGCTGCCGGCCGCGCGCCACCTGTACGCGCACCGTGGACAGCAGGCGCGCGTTGTCCCAGGGCTTCTCCACGAAATCGCCGGCTCCCTCACGCATGATCGTGACCGCCAGCGGGACGCTCGACCAGGCCGTCATCACCACGATCGGCAGGTCCGGATCGAGCGCGCGCACGCGGGCGACCAGCTCGACGCCCTCCTCGCCCGAGGTCGTGTCGCGCGCGTAGTTAGTTTCTGTCGCGAAACGCCACGACGGGCGGCGACAGAAACTAAGCGCGGCGCTACGCGCCGCGAAAAGGCGTGGGTTCTGAGGGCTCCATTAGTTTTCGTCGCGTGTGTCCGTGAGTTTCGCGACGAAAACTTGCGTCTTGAGCAGGAGACGCAGCGCCTCGAGCACGTGTTTGTGATCGTCGGCCACGAGCACGCGGGCGGGGCTCGCGGCCTCTTCCCGAATCGCGACCGTATCGTTCAACAATTGCTCAGCCATCCGGAGCCGTAGGCTACAAGCGGTGTGCCACGCCCGGCGCACGCGCCAAGGCCTGGCGGCAGCGGGACTTCGCCCTCGCGCCCATCACCGCGGGCACGGCGGCCTGTCCGGTGGTGGGACGGCGCGCTCCCACATCCGGCCATTGACCGCGGGCCCATTGCGTAGTTGGATGGCGGACCGATGAGGCGCATCCTCCTGGCTCTGATCGTCGCGGGCGGCTTCGTGGCGAGTGGGGACGCGCAAGCGCCGCCGCCCTCGGCCGGGCCGGGCGGCGACTGGCGCGCCTACGGCCGCGACCCCGGCGGCAGCCGTTTCTCCACGCTTCCCGACATCGACCGCGGCAACGTGGGCCGGCTGCGGCGGGCGTGGACGTACCACACGGGCGACCTCGATGCGCGCTCGGGCACCCAGGGCAGCAACCCGACCGCGTTCGAGTGCACGCCCCTGGCCGTCGACGGAGTGCTCTACGTCTCGACGCCGTCGGCACGCGTCGTGGCCCTCGACGGCGATACCGGCCGCGAGATCTGGACGTTTCAGCCGCCGCCGCGCCCGGGGGCGGTCGCCGTGAGGCGCGGGGCGCACCGCGGCGTCTCGTACTGGGAATCGGCCGACGGCCGCGACCGGCGGATCCTGTACGGCACGCCCGACGGCCGTCTGGTGGCGCTGGACGCGGGCACGGGCCGCCTGCGCACCGATTTCGCCGACGGCGGGCTCGTCGACCTGCGCGCCGGCGTGGCCGACGATTGGCCGCAGGCCGAGCTCGGGGTCTCCTCGCCACCGGCGATCTATCGTGACCTCGTCATCACGGGGACGCTCGTTCAGGAGTTTCCCGGCCTGGGGCCCGCGGGCGACGTCCGCGCCTACGACGTCCGCACCGGAAAGCCGGCTTGGCGCTTCCACACCGTGCCGCGCCCGGGAGAGCCGGGCCACGACACGTGGGAAGGCGAGAGCTGGAAGAACCGCTCCGGCGCCAATGCCTGGTCGGTGATGAGCGTCGACCCCGAGCGCGGCCTCCTGTTCCTTCCCCTCGGGTCCGCGACGTACGACTTCTACGGCGCCGATCGCAAGGGCGCCAACCTCTTCGCCAACTCGGTGGTGGCGCTCGACGCGGCGACCGGCGCGCTTCGCTGGCACTTCCAGACGGTCCACCACGACATCTGGGACTACGACCTGCCCGCGCAGCCCGCGCTCGTCACGGTCCGGCGCGGCGGCCGCGACGTGCCCGCGGTCGCCCAAGTCACCAAGACCGGCTTCGTGTTCGTCCTGGACCGGATGACCGGCCAGCCGCTGTTCCCGGTGGAAGAGCGTCCGGTGCCCGCGAGCGCGGTGCCCGGCGAGGCGACCGCGCTCACCCAGCCCATGCCGACGCGGCCGCCGGCGCTCGTCCGGCAGTCGATCACGCGCGAGCAGCTCAGCACCGTCACCCCCGAGTCGAACCGCCAGTGCACGGCGCTCTTCGACTCGGCGGTCACCGGCCCTCTCTTCACGCCGCCCGGCCTGACGCTCACGCTCACCTTCCCCGGCACGCTCGGGGGCGCGAACTGGTCGGGCGCGGCCTTCGACCCGTCGACCCGGCGGCTCTACGTCAACGTCAACGAGGTCGGCGCGCTCGGAGGGATGATGGCCCTCGGCCCCGGCGCGCCCGTGGCCTACCGCCGCGCGGGCCCCGCGGGCGAGTACGCGCGGTTCTGGGACGACAACCGCTGGCCCTGCCAGCAGCCGCCGTGGGGCACGCTCAACGCCATCGACCTCGACGAGGGGGCGATCGCGTGGACCGTCCCCCTCGGCGTCGTGGACGCGCTCGTCGCGCGGGGACTGCCGCCCACCGGCACGCCCAGCCTGGGCGGAGCGATCGCGACCGTGGGCGGCGTGGTGTTCATCGCGGGCACCAGCGACAGCCGGTTCCGGGCGTTCGACGCCGCCACCGGGCGCGAGCTGTGGGTGGACCGCCTGGAGGCCAGCGGCCACGCCACGCCCATGACGTATCGCGGCCGCAGCGGCCGGCAGTACGTGGTGATCGCGGCGGGCGGGGGCGGCTACTTCAGCCGCACCGCGGCCGACGTGGTCGCGGCCTACGCCCTACCGGCCCCCTGAGCGGTCCTTCGCTCGCGCGGCCGGCGGCTGCATCATCAGCTCCTCGATGGCCTTCCCCAGCTCGGCCGGCGGCATCGCTTCCACCAGGTACGTCTGGTCCCCGCCGGGATCGGCACCCCACGTGTTGCGCGAGAACTGGGGTTTGCGCGCGACGGGTGCCGTGACCAGCAGCTCGAAACGGTTGTGGCCCCGGCCCCCCTCCGAGAAGTACGTCCCCAGCCCGCGCACCGCGTAGAGCGCCGCCGTCTGGTCCCAGCTCTCGCGGTCCTTGCCGCCCGTGTACTCGAGGTACGCCCGCGCCACCGGGCTCTTCGCCGGGTCGCGCTCGCGGATGAGGCGGGCGCCCGTCTTCACCTTCGCGCCCAGCTCGACTCCAGAGAACGTGACCGGCGTCGGCCAATGGCCGAGCACGTAGGCCGTCGCTTCCGGGTACGTGGCCAGGTTGAACTCGCCCTGCTCGCCCGAGGACGGGAAGCGGCCGCCCATGCACGACCAGGCCCTCACCTTGCGGCGCACGAGCTCCACGCCGTCGAGCGGGCTCGCCTCGTCCGGTCCGGACCGGAGCAGCGCCTCGAGGTTCGTGAGGAACCCGACGCTCACCATCACCACGCTCTTGTCCGGCCGGCCCGCAAGCACCTTCCGATAAAGCTGGTACGCCTCGGGCGCGTCCGCGCCGCTGCGGAGCCGGTGCGGGAAGCCGGCCTTCACCGTCTTCTCCGCGTAGCGGCCCTGCTCGCGCATCTCCTGGTGCGGGCCGCGGTAGACGCCCACGGGGATCTCGGGGCGGCCGTAGTACGTGTTGACGGCGTCGGCCATGGGCGGGGCCCACCGCCCGTCGTAGGCGCGCGCGCTCTCGCACACGCCCACGGCCAGGATGCGGCATTCGCCGCGGTCGGCGAGCGCGTGCAGCAGCGCGAGGGCGCCGACGTCGTCCACGTCGAGCGCCATATCCGTGTCGAAGATGACGTCGACGGGAGCGGCCGCGCCGGCCAGCGCGACGACGAGGCCGGCGGCGGCCGCGATCGCGGCGGTCGTCAGATGTAGGCGATGCAGTCGATCTCCACCAGCGAGTTGCCCGGAATGCCGCCCGCGCAGGCCACGGTCGTCCGCACGCCCGGCTCGGGGCCGAACCGCCCCAGGAAGACCTCGTTCATCCCCACGTAGTCCTTCAGGTCGTTGAGGTACACGTTGACCTTCAGGACCTTCTCCATCGACGAGCCCGCGGACTCCAGCTTCTTCTGGATCTCGTCCAGCACGTGCTTGGTGTGGGCCTTGATGTCGCCCTCGAAGTGGGCGCCGATGCCCGAGATGAAGAGCAGGTTCCCGTACGAAACGAGGGGGCTGAAGAGGGGCTGCTTGTCGGGGCGCTTGCCCTCGTTCCAATGGACCTTCTTCACCGGCTTGCCGCCCTTGTCGGCGGCGGCGGCCGGCGATGCCGCGGCCGCGGCCAGCGCCACCGCGGGCGCCTTGGCCAGGAAGCTCCTCCGGTTCGACCTTGCCATCTTCACCTCCCTAATTGGTCCAGCGTGGATCGCCGGTGGACCGGTAGTCCTTCGGCAGCGTGTCCCAGTCCGGGCGGGCGAGCCCGTTGAGGTCGTAGACCACCTTGCCGTCGCGAAGCGTCAGCTCGCAGACGAGCTTCTTCGGCGCCCGCAGCCGCCCGCCGAACGAGTCGACGAAGCCGAAGCGGCCGTCCTCGAGCCGCAGCACCGCGACATCGGCCCCGGCGCCCACCGACAGGTGCCCGAGGCCGTCCTGCTTGATCTCGCGCGCGGGGTTCCAGGTCGAGCGCGCGATCACGTCGTCGAGCGTCAGCCCGAGGGCGAGGAACTTGCTCATGACGTTCAGCATGTCCTTCATGCCCGCGTTCATGCTCCCGACGTGCAGGTCGGTGGAGATGGAGTCGGGCACGAACCCTTCCTTGATCGCCGGCACCGCGACGCGCCAGGCGAAGCTGCCGCCGCCGTGGCCCACGTCGAAGATGACGCCGCGCTTGCGTCCCTCCCATAACCCCGGGTTCACGCGGCCCGACGGGTCCAGCTCCCCGCGGAGGCCCGAGTACACGTGCGTGTAGATGTCGCCGGGACGGAGCTTCTTCGTCACCAGCTCCGCGACGGGGCGCTCGGGCTTGCTGGCGCCGAAGTCGACCATCACCGGGATGTCCGCCATGGTGCCGGCCTCCACCGCGTGCTCCACCGGGATCCATTCCGGGCCGCCGTAGTGCGCGGTCTTGATGCCGACGATGACGCCGGGATACTTCCGCGCCATCTCGCCCGCGGGGGCCGACGCCATGTCCGCCAGGTCCTGCTCGTAGTCCCCGCCCCGCATCCCGTTGCCGACGATGTTGAGCAGGGCCAGCACCCGCGTCTTCGCGCGGTCGATGACGCGCAACTTGAAGTCCTCGAAGTTGCGCCAGCCCGCTCCCCCGGCGTCCACGACCGTGGTCACGCCGGCCCGCAGCGTGAAGCCGTCCGGGTAGACGCTGTTGTCGCCGGCGTAGGAGCCCTTCTCCCCCGTCCCGGTGTAGACGTGGACGTGGATGTCGACGAGGCCGGGGGTGACGTAGAGGCCGGAGACGTCGATCGTCTTGAAGGCGTCGGCGGGCTCGATCCGCGGCGCGACGGCGGCGATCTTCCCGCCCGCGATGGCCACATCGCGGACGGCGCTCAGGTTGTTGCGAGGGTCGATGACGTGCCCGCCGCGCAGGAGCACGTCGTACTTCGGCTCCGCCGCCGTCACCGGGACGGCGGCCACGAGCAACAGCCATGCGGCCCGGCGCAGGGCGATGTCCATCGCGTCAACTCCTCCGCGGCCCGCGCCGCTTCGCCGTCCACCGCGCGCCCAGGTACTCGCCCATGTCGAGGTTGCCTCCCATGTCGTCGCCGCTCACCTTGCCCGTGAATGTGTAGCTGATCGAGTCGCCGCGGCTCTCGCCGAAGAAGCTGCGGATGCGCACGTCGTCGCCGTTGAGGGCGCCCGTCAGGTCGCGGGCCACGAAGTCGCCCCGATGCTCACCGTCGATCTCGCTCCCCCGCTGGCGCAGGTTCAGCGTGTGGTCGGAGGCACCCGCCGCGTACTCGATCCTCACGTCCCAGGTGCCGCTGAGGTCGGCGGCGGCCGCCGCGGGCGGATCCGCGTCGCCCTTGCGCGGGGCGCTCGACAGGATCGCGTGCAGCCGGTCGGCCACGATCTTCTCGTCCCCCGGCGCCATCATGTACGGGTTGACCGTGACCCCGGTCAGGGCGGGGTCGCTCTCGTGGCGGGCCGGGAACACGCCGACGCGCGGGTCGGTGTCGAACAGCGTCTTGACGACGGCCTCGCCGCCGAGCCCGAGGCGCTTGCGGTCCCAGTAGACCCTCAGCGACGGCATGCGGTTGGAGAGCCCGCGGGGCTGGACGATGGTCGTCGTGACGCCGTCGATCGTCGAGATGCGCTTGGCGACGTTCTCGAGCCACGACGTCCAGCGCTTCCACTCGGCGTCGTGGTCCCGCTTCATCCACATCTCGACGGCCATCAACATCCCGATCGCTTCTTCCTTGCCGACCTTCATCGAGCGGGCGTAGCCGTGATGCGGCGCGCTGTGGACCCAGGCCGCCTTCACGAGGTCCTTGCGGCCGAGCAGCAGGCCGGCGGCCTGCGGGCCGCGCAGGCACTTGCCGCCGCTGTAGGCCACCAGCGTGGCGCCGTTCTGCAGGTGGACGTTGGGCACGGTCAGGATCTCGGCCGCGGCATCGACCAGCACGGGGACGCCGCGCGCCTGAGCCATGGACGCGATGACCTTCGTGTTGAGCGGGCTCTCGTCCGCATCGGGCCCGGCGAGGATGTACACGAGCGCCGTCCGCGGCCCGATGGCGGCCTCCAGCTCCGCCGGTGTGGTGACCTCGATGACGCGGACGCCGACGGCCCGGAGCGCCGCGTCGTAGACGTTGCGGGAGTGCTTGGGGATGATCACCTCGTCGCGCGCGAAGCCGTCCAGGTTGGGGATGCGGACGTGGAGGTCGGGGTTCCCGCCGGCCACGCAGGCCGCGGTGGCGTGGGTGAGGGCGGCGGCGCACCCGACGGTCACCAGGCCCCACTCGGCCTTGGTCAGCTCCGCCAGGCGGGCACCGACCGCCTCGGCCAGCTCGTCGAGATGCACGTAGTGCTGGGAGGCGGCCGACATCGCCTCCCGCACCTCGGGGAGCATCGTCGAGCCGCTGAGGATCGTGTAGGTCCCCCGCGCGTTGACGAGCGGCCGCACGCCGATGGACTGATAGATGTCGGGACCCACGCGCAATCCCGCGGCGGCGGGCGCCGCGGGCGCGGGAGGGGCCGCCGCGGTGGCTTCGCCGTCCCGGAGCAGGCCGGGGAACGCCGCCACGCCTCCCAGCAACCCGCCCTTGCGGAACAACTCCCGGCGCGTGATTCCGTCTGCGCTCATGGCTCCCCTCCACGTAATCTCGCTTGACACGGCGACCGGCGCGCCTAATCCTACATCCCTTCTCATTACCAGGAGGCCCCAGGTGAAACCCTCCGTCCAACGGCTACTGGACCGTCGCTCGTTCTTCAAATCGATGGGCAGCGCCGCCGCGGGCGCCTCGGCCTTCGGCCTGCTCACCGACGCGGACCTCGAAGCGGCGCCCCAGAACGTGCAGCGGAACTCGATCCCGTCGCAGCTCAAGATCACCGACATGCGCGTCGCCACCGTGGTCGGGGCGCCCATGACCTGCCCGATCATCCGCATCGACACGAACCAGGGCCTCACAGGCTACGGCGAGGTGCGCGACGGCGCTTCGGGCACGTACGCTCTGTTCCTGAAGAGCCGGGTTCTCGGGGAGAACCCCTGCCACGTCGACAAGATCTTCCGGAAGCTCAAGCAGTTCGGCGGCCACGCCCGGCAGGCGGGAGGCGTCTGCGGCGTGGAGATGGCGTGCTGGGACCTCGCCGGCAAGGCGTACGGCGTGCCCGCCTTCCAGATGCTGGGCGGGAAGTTCCGCGACCAGGTCCGCCTCTACGCGGACACCGTCGAGGCCCCCAACGCGACCGAGCAGGGCAAGAAGCTGAAGGAGCGGATGGACCTGGGCTTCACGTTCCTGAAGCAGGACTTCGGCATCAACCTGCTCAAGGACGTCCCCGGCACGCTGACCAAGCCGGTCGGCATGCCGTACCGGGGCGGCGACCTGGTCATGCACCCGTTCACCGGGATCGAGCTCACGGAGAAGGGCGTCGCCTACCTCTCCGATTACATCGCGGCCATCCGCGAGGTCATCGGGCCAGAGGTCCCCCTGTCATCGGACCATTACGGCCACATCGGCGTGAACTCGTGCATCCGGCTTGCGCGGGCCATGGAGAAGCACCACCTCGCCTGGATGGAGGACATGGTGCCCTGGCAGTTCGGCGAGCTGATGAAGCAGATCCGGGACGCGGTGGACATCCCGATCCTGACCGGCGAGGACATCTACCTGAAGGAGGACTTCAACAAGCTCGTGGCCATGGGCGCCGTGGACATGATCCACCCCGACCTCGCCTCCTCGGGCGGGCTGCTCGAAACCAAGAAGATCGGCGACTTCGCGATGGAGCACGGCGTGGCCATGGCCATGCACTTCGCGGGAACGCCCGTATCGTTCATGGCCAACCTGCACTGCGCGGCGGCCACGGAGAACTTCGTGTGCCTGGAGCACCATTCCGTGGACGTCCCCTGGTGGGAGGACATGGTCACCGGAATCCCGAAGCCGATCTTCCAGAAGGGATTCGCGACCCCGCCCGACCGGCCCGGCCTCGGAATCGAGCTCGTGGAGGAGGTCGTGAAGGCCCACCTCAAGCCCGGAACCCAGTACTTCCCGCCCTCACCCGAGTGGGACCAGGAGCGGTCGTGGGACCGTCTGTGGAGCTAGGGAGATGAGGACTCTCGCTGCCGCCGTTCTGGCATTCGCCGCCGCGGGCGCGGTCGTCCTCGCGGAGCCGCCGAAGCCCAACGCCCCGAGCACGGCGCGCGCCGCCCGCGACACCTTCTCCCCCGTGATGGACGTTCTTCGTCCCGCCCGCATTCGCGTCACGGACGAGCAGCTCCAGCGCCTGAAGGGACTGCCCATCGAGGCGGTCTGGGGCGCCATCCAGAGACAGAAATACCAGCAGTGCTTCGTGAACGGCCTTCAGATGACACAGCCCCAGGTCAAGATGGTCGGCCGCGCGCTGACGATGCGGTACCTGCCCGTGCGGCCGGACCTCGTGGAGGCCGTGGAGACGCTCGCCAAGGAAGGCGACTGGGACCCCGGCTACAACATGCGCGCGAGCGACGACATCCAGCCTGGAGACGTGCTCGTGGTGGAGCTCTACGGCTCCGTCAACCGGGCCACCTTCATGGGAGACGTGACGGGCCTCGCCATCAAGACGGCCGGGGCGGCGGGGGTCGTCATCGACGGCGGCCTTCGCGACCTCAGCGAGTTCCTGCCCATGAAGGATTTCCCCGTGTACTACCGGGGGGCGCACGCCTCGGCCATGGCCGACCTCGTAGGCGTCGAATGGAACGTGCCGGTCCGCGTCGGGGACGTGACCGTCCTGCCCGGCGACGTGGTCGTCGGAGACGGCTCGGGGCTCTTGTTCTTCCCGCCCCAGCTCGCCGCCGACGCGATCAAAGCCGCGGAGGACACGGTCTACACGGAGACCTTCAAGCGCGAGATGATCCGCACGCGCAAATACCGGACGAAGGAGATCTATCCGAGGCTGAGCCCCGAGCTGGAGAAGGTCTTCGAGGAGTGGAAGAAGACGCACCCGCGGCCATAGGCAAGGCAATCCCCTCTCCCCCCCTGGGGAGAGGGGCAGGGGTGAGGGAGAAGACGATGAGCACAAGGCGATATCTCGAAGCGATCCTGTTCGC
>Ga0210378_10000318_pt1 | contig 23930 bp, 24 predicted proteins | sample PLM1_60_b1redo_FD_155465 | JGI IMG/M metagenome (GOLD analysis project Ga0210378, IMG submission 155465) | Groundwater sediment microbial communities from an aquifer in East River, Colorado, USA - PLM1_60_b1 redo | ecosystem: Environmental > Terrestrial > Soil > Riparian zone | place: USA: East...
GGGCGAGGGCGATGCCGGCCGCGCCCATGGCGAACGGAGCCAGGAACTGGAAGCCGGGCACCAGGGACACCACACCGAGGACCGCGGACACTCCTCTGAGGACGGTGGAGATGGAGGCGAGGACGTGCGCGTTGTCGCCGATCCAGCGCTTGACCCGGCCGAGGACACGGGCCAGGGCGCCGGGTTTCCGGTGCGGCGGTTCCGCAGTGGCCCGGATGCGGTCGGCGGCCGCCCGCGCCGCGGACCCGTGCTCGTCGCGAAGGCGGCGGGCGTGGGCCAGCACCCGGTCCAGCTCGTCGCCGTACGGCTCCGCCCGCGACCGGGCGAGCGAGCAGGCCGAGCACGGGGAGGCGAGCTCGGCCGGGCTGGGGCCGTGCCGGGCGGCGACCAGGTCGGTGTCCGCGAGTGCCGCCGCCCGCAGCCGGCGCAGCTCGTCCGCCCGGCGCTCCAGCTCCTCGGCGCGGTGCTGCCGGTCGGCGAGCCCGCGGCAGTAGGCCGCCAGCGTCCGCGCCACCGCGTCGTGGGCGGACGCCGCGAGGTCGAGATCGCGCGGCAGGTCCGCGACCCGCGCGCGGAAGGCCTCCGCGGCGTCCCCGGTCCAGCCCTGAGGATCCAGCCGGGCGACGGTGGCGGCGGCATCGGCGAGGATCCGCCCGACCACGGTCACCCGCCGCCCAACGGCGGCGAGGGTGTCGGGTCGTCCCGGAGCGGGGTCGAAGCCCAGCGCGGGGAACGAGCGGGCAACCATCGTCACCCGCCTGCGGGGGTGACGGGCGCCGCGAGCGACACGAAGCTCACATGCATGGGCATTAGATTAGGGCCGGAATCGTCAGTTTTGCCCAATGTGCTCCGGTCTGTGGATAACCGGTCCTCGTCGTGACAGTGACGCCCGGGGCATCCCGGCGACCGATCGAGTCAGCGGGCGGCACCGGCGGGCTGACCGGGTCAGCCACCACCAGCCCGATCCCGGCGCCGTTGCCCGGCGGCGCCACCGCGGCTGAACGCCGTGGTCTCCTCACCCGTGCCCGGGCCGGTCCCTCATGAGGACCGTTGCCGGCAGCAGGACGAGGGCGCCGGCGGCGGCCGCGAGCACCGCGTACCCGCCGGCGGAGAGGATCATCGTGGAGGCCAGGCTGGCGACCGCTGCGACGGCCCACACCGCCGCGTCGACCGCGCCTTCCACCCGCGCCCGCTCGGACGCCGGCAGGTCGCGGGCCAGCCGACCGCTGCCGCCGACGAAGCAGAGGTTCCAGCCGTAGCCGAGCAGGAACAGGGCCGTCGTCCGGGCCAGGGCGTGGTTCTCGGGCGCGATCGCGGCCAGACCGGTCGCGACCGCCATGGTGACGAGTCCGGCGAGCATGACGGGCCGGGACCCGACGCGGTCGAGCAGTCGCCCGGTCAGCGGTGACAGCGCGAACATGCCCAGCGTGTGTGCCGCCAACACCGTGCCCACCGATCCCAGCCCGTGGCCGTGCAGGTGCATCTCCACCGGTACGGCGGTCATGACGGCGACCATGACCACCTGTCCGGTCGCCATGACCGCCAACGCCGATCGGGCGGCCGGGGTGCGTACGAGGTCGCGCAGTGGCACGCGTGAGCGGACGGGCCTCGGCGAGCGCGCGGGCCCGCCGGCGACAGCGACCGCAGCCACCCCGCTCGCCAGCGCGGCGAACAGGAACGGTCCGGTGAACGCCGCCCAGCCCAGTCCGGCTGCGACGGCGCTCCACGGCGCGAGCAGCAGCGGGCCGCCGACGGCGCCGACCGTGCCCGCCCACACCACGGTGCCGATCGCGAACCCGCGCCGGTGGGCCGGGTACAGCTCGGCGGCGGCGTAGCGGGACAGCTGCGCCGCTGCGTTGCCGAACCCGAGCAGCAGCATCGCGACGGTCAGGCCGGCGATGTCGTCGCCGGCCACCGCGGAGACCGCGAGGCCGCCGCCCGCGGCCGCCGCGACGTACCCGAGTGCCAGGCTCGCCCGCCGACCGCGGTGGTTCATCACCCGGGTCAGTCCGAGCGCTCCGATGCCGGTGCCGACGATTCCGGCCGTTGCCGGCACGCCGCCCCAGGCAGCGCCGAGCCGGTCCGCAGCGACGATCGTGCTCACCGCACTCGCCGCGGCCATGGCCGCGGTCATCAAGGCGGCACCGGCGAACAACGCCGCCATGACGCGCGTGCGTGCGGTCGGTTCGGACCGGGGAGGTGACGCGAGGGCCATGTCTCAACGCTAGAAAGGCCGGCCGCCCGATTGAATGGGTGACGACTACGGATCAGGCTCGACAGGTTGTTGATCGAAAGGCGTTGGTAGGAGAGGCTTTACACATGAACAGACCGCTGGATCCGACGGACTGGCGCATCATCGCCGAGCTCCAACGCGACGGGCGGCTCTCCTACAACCAGCTCGGGCGCCGGGTGAACCTGTCCCCGCCGGCCGTCGCCGACCGGGTGCGCCGGCTCGAGGAGTCCGGCGTGATCGCCGGCTACCAGGCTCGGATCGACCCGGCCCGGGCCGGGCTGCCGCTGACCGCCTTCGTCCAGATGCGGTGCGCGCACGGCCGATGCCTGCTCAAGACCTCGGCCGCGGACGACTACCCCGAGGTCGTCGAGGTGCACAAGCTGAGCGGCAACTGGTGCTCGATGCTGAAGGTGCGCGTGGCGTCGATGCCGCACCTGGAAGGGCTTCTCGAGCGCATCGGCGAGCACGGCGAGATGAACTCGCACGTTGTCCTGTCGACACAGTACGAAGGCCGCCCGGTGGAACCGCCGGCCACCGAGGCCCGCCCGGTGACCCAGTCCACCGGCTGGAGCCGGTGAGTGCGGTCGACGACCACGTCGGGCGGCGGGCGTGGGAGGTCAGCTCCCTCGCCGATCACCCGCGCCAGGGCGGGGCCGGACGCGGGATCGGCGGGTGGGGTCGGCGGGTGGGGTCGGTCAGCGGTCCTGGAGAACGGACAGGACGTTGCCGGCGGGGTCGGTGAACCACGCGATGTCCGGGCCGTCGCCCCTGGCGATGCCCTTCTCGTCCTGGCCGAAGTCGTCGTACCGCTCGAAGCGCACGCCGCGCGCGGTCAGCTCGTCGACCGTCTTGTCGATGTCGTCCACCGGGAAGTTGAGGATGGTGAACGACGCCGGGGTGTGGTTCTCCTTGGGGTAGACCAGGATGTCCCCGCTGCCGGCGATGTGCAGCGACAGCATCCCGTTCTCCTCGGACACGTTCAGGCCGAGCGTCTCGCCGTAGAACTTCCTGGCCGCCGGCAGGTCGTCCACCGAGAAGCCGCTGAACGCCTTGGTGTTGCCGAACATCACGATCTCCTCTGATTGACGGTCGCACTCATCGGTGCGCTTCCCGGTGGAGACTCCGGCGCGGACCGGAACTCATCGGTGACCCGAGGCCGGGTCACGGCTCGAGGCGGGTGGGCAGGCCGAACAGGGCGAACAGGCGCGTGTCGAGGAAGTGGGTGAACCCGGCGATCCGGCCGTCCGACAGCTCGAGGACCTGGATCGAGAACGGCTCGTGCCCGCCGTCCGGGCTCGGCCGGTACTGCGCGAACGCCGGCGACCCGCTCACGCTGACCGGGATCAGGCGCGACCCCCGGCACCCCTTCCCGGGTCCGAGCAGCCAGCGGCCGATCTCGTCGCGGCCGCGCAGCCACATGTCGTACGGCGGCATCGCCTGCGTGGCTTCCTCGTGCAGCAGCGCGACGAGCGAGTCGATGTCGTACTGCTCGAAGGCCTCGACGTAACGGGCCAGTAGCGAGTCCTGCGAGTCGTCCTCCGGCTCGGCGGCGTCGGCGGCGCTGAGGTCACGCTCGGCGAGAGTCGCTCGGGCTCGTTGCAGGGCGCTGTTGACCGACGCGACGCTCGTGTCGAGGAGCTCGGCCGCCTCGCTCGCCTGCCAGCGCAGCACGTCCCGCAGGATCAGCACCGCGCGCTGGCGCGGCGGCAGGTGCTGCAGCGCCGCGACGAACGCCAGCCGGATGGACTCCCGCAGCACCGCCTCCTCCGCCGGGTCGCCACCTGCCGGCAGGGCGCGGCCGTCGGCGATCGGCTCGATCCAGGTGGTCTCGGCGAGCGGGGCATGCAGCGGCGCCTCGGTCCTCGACGGGGTGGACGACAGGTCCATCGGCAGGGCGCGGCGCTTCCGGCCGTCGAGCATCGTCAGACACACGTTGGTGGCGATCCGGTAGAGCCACGAGCGCAGTGCCGACCGCCCCTCGAACCGGTCCAGGCTGCGCCACGCCCGTACCAGCGTGTCCTGCACGGCATCCTCGGCCTCGAACACCGAGCCGAGCATGCGGTAGCAGTACCCGGTCAGCTCGCCCCGGTGCTGCTCCAGCCGGAGCTCCAGCTCGTGCCTGGTCAGCCCCGGGCCATCCGCGAGAGAAACCATCCCGCGTCACCCCTCTCCACTTCCGGCGCCAGCCCGACCGACCGTACGGAAGAGACCAGCATAGGTATGTCCAGCCGGGCCCGGTGAGCCCGGCATCATGCACCGCCCTGCCCGTGGCCGGGTGCGACCCGGCGGGCGAGGTCGGGATAGGTCACGACGAAGCCGTCCCGGTCCAGCTCGAGGTCGCCGACGAAGTCGCGGTGCGCCCCCACGTACCGCACCGTCGCCCCGCCTCCGTGCAGGCGCAGGTGCTCGTAGCGCTGCCGGGCGGGGTGCACGCCGAGATCCGGGACCGACACCCAGGCCATCAGGAAGTCGACCGCGCCCGGGCGCAGGTGCAGCCCGTGCCGGCGCACCGGCATCACGTTGGTGACGGGGGAGCGGCCGAGGTCGCAGTCCAGCGCGCCGGCGAGCGAGGGGGAGTCGCCGCCGGGCGGCGGCAGGTCGACGTCGCCGTCCTCGTCGGCTGTGCACGTCCACGAGCCCGCCCCGTCGTGGCGGAGGTCCAGGTGCCGCCGCCACCCCTCCCCGCGGGCGACCACGTCCAGCCGGGTCGTCACCAGCCGCGGACCGGTCTCCAGCCGGTAGTCCAACCGGTACGGCACCGGGTCCGCCCCCAGCTGCGTGCCGGACGCCTCCAGCCGGTCCCCGGCCAGGTCGACCTCGCTGACCTCGGCCCGCCAGGAGCCGAGACCGCTCCACAGCAGCAGCGTCGTCATGCGGCGGATTCTGCGCGGGCGGTACGACAGTTTCCGCGGTCGCCGGTATCCGCTCGCGTCGCCCCCGCCCGGGCGGCCATGCTCGGACCGTGCTGATCCGGGACGCGACCGAGGACGACTGGCCCGCGATCTGGCCGTTCCTGCGCCGCATCGTCGCCGCGGCGGAGACTTTCTCCTGGGACCGGGACGTCGGCGAGGAGCAGGCGCGGGCGATGTGGCTGCACCGGCCGCCGGGCCGGACGGTCGTCGCCGTCGAGGAGGACGGGACGATCGTGGGCACCGCCGAGACCCACCCCAACCACGGCGGGCCCGGCGCACACGTCGCGAACGCGGGCTTCATGGTCGACCCCGACCACGCCGGGCGCGGCATCGGGCGGGCGCTCGCCGAGCACGTGCTGAGCCGGGCCCGAGCCGACGGCTACCGGGCGATGCAGTTCAACGCGGTCGTCGAGACCAACGTGGGCGCCGTCGCGCTGTGGCGCTCGCTCGGCTTCCAGGTGCTCGCCACCGTCCCCGAGGCCTTCAACCACCCCACCCGCGGCTACGTCGGCCTCCACGTCATGCACCGCTTCCTCTGACCCGCTCCTCCGTGCTCAGAAGGGTGGCAGGAGTGGGGCGCAGTCGTCCGGGAGCTGCTCGACGACGGGGTACGCCTGCTCCTCCGGGAGCGTGCCGGGCAGGGCCGCGAGGACCGCCCGCAGTGCTGGCGTGCCCGGTCCCCGTCGAGCGCGTAGTCCTCCCCGACCGCCTCGCACCTCCCGCCGGCCGGATCGGCCCGGGCTACCCGTCCCCGCCCCGCCGATGCGTGCCCCGGGTCAGCGGGCGCGGGGGATCCGGACGTCGTGGGCGGCGCCGGGCGCGGTGAAGGCGAGCAGCCGGGCGCCCTCCTCGGCGACCGCGGCGGCATCCGACGTGGACAGCGGCGCGAACGGCTCGACGACCAGCGTGGCGGCTGCGGGCGACCGCTCGGTGCGCCAGGTCGCGCACCAGACGCCGTCGACGAGCAGGGTGCCGGCCGCCGCGCCGCTGCCGGGCGGCAGCGGCACCGGGCGGCCGGACGGGTTGACCCGGCTGCGGTCGGCGTGCGACAGGAGCAGGTTGTCGTACTCCGGCAGGAAGCGCGGCGGCGCCGGGACGTCCGGGTCCGGGCGTGGCCCGTCCGGCACGTCGACCAGCTCCCCGCCGTCCGGCGACCTGAAGACCCGCAGCTCGGGCCGCAGCCGGTCGACCACCTCCCGGAGCCCGGTCAGCCCGGACCACGTCGCGACGTCGGCGACGGTCGCCGGCCCGAACACGCCGAGGTAGCGCAGCACCAGCCGGTCCGGTGATCGGTCCGTCCCCAGTGGACTGTCCAGCCACGACTCGACGGTGGTCCAGGTCGCCGGTCCGGTGGAACCCCACACGCCGCGCGGCGGCACCTGGACGAGCGGGGCGAAGTAGCTGACCACGTAGGCGAGGAGGGTCGGGTCCACGGCCGGCCACCGGGCGGCGAGCAGCGGACCCAGCTCGGCTCGGGTCCGCGGCCGCTCGGCCAGCAGCGCCCGCCCGACCGCCACCACCGCGGCCAGGTCGAGCCCGGCCACCTCGCGGCGGAACTGCCCGAGGAAGCCGCGCTCGAGCACCAGCTGCAGCACCGGCCGGAGCGCCAGGCAGTCGCGCGCCGTCATCAGGTGGACGGTCGCCCGCATGAAGCTGCCTCGGACGGCCCGCCGCGAGGTGAGCAGCGCCGAGAGCTCGCCGGCCTCGAAGTCCTGCAGCCGTGTCCACAGCGCGACGTACGGCGCCAGCGGCGCCTGCGCCTGCAGGCCGACCAGCCGCTCCACCGCCTCCCCGGCCGGCAGCGCCCATCGACGCAGCAGCAGCTGCCGCTCCAGGGTCGCCCTGTTCAGCGCCCGCGACCCGAGCACCTCCCCACCCACGGCGCCGACCGTACGACCTGGGTCGGACTTTCCGACGCAGCGGTTGCGGCCGCGCGGCCGATGTGCGGGCAGCCGAGGCGCGCCGGGTGTAGACCTGCGGAAGAAAAAGTCGGTGGGCCCGTCGATCGGGGCACCTCCCGTTCGACGGTTGGTGGGAGGCCCGACCGGCGGGCCACGAGGGGAGGACGCCACCATGTCGCAGTACCTGGTCCTGATCTACGAGGACGAGAGCGGCTGGGCGAACGCGGACGAGGCCGCGATCAACCAGGCGATGCAGGAGCACGGCGCGTTCGCCGCCGGGGCGGGCGCGGCGCTCAAGGGCGGCGAAGCGCTGAAGCCCACGTCCACCGCGACGACGATCCGCAAGGACGGGGTGGGCGGCTTCACCGTCACCGACGGGCCGTTCGTCGAGACCAAGGAGGCCCTCGGCGGCTTCTACATCGTCGAGGCCGCCGACCTGGACGAGGCGATCGCGCTGGCCAAGACGGTCCCGGCGCCGTTCGGCGGGGTCGAGGTCCGGCCGGTGCAAGTCTACGGGTGAGCGCAGCCGCCACCGCGGTCGCCGTCGCGCACCGTCGCGAATGGGCCTTCGTGCTCGCCGCGACGGTGCGCGTCACCCGCGACCTGGACCTGGCCGAGGAGTGCGTGCAGGACGCGTACGCCCAGGCGCTGACCGCGTGGGCCGCGAACGGGGTGCCGGCGAAGCCGGGCGCGTGGCTGACCACGGTGGCGCGGCGCCGGGCGCTCGACCTCGTCCGGCGGGAGGCAACGCTGCGCCGGGCGCTGCCGCTGCTGGTCGAGGACGAGGCCGCCCCGCCGTCGGCCGAGCACGACCGCTTCCCCGACGACCGGCTGCGGCTGATCTGCACCTGCTGCCACCCGGCGCTCGCCGCCGAGGCACAGGTCGCGCTCACCCTGCGGCTGGTCTGCGGGCTCACCACCGCCGAGGTCGCCCGCGCCTTCCTGGTCAGCGAGCCGACCATGGCGGCCCGGATCACCCGGGCGAAGAAGAAGATCGCGGCGGCCCGGATCCCGTACCGGGTGCCGCACCCGGACGAGCTGCCGGCCAGGATCGAGGGCGTGCTCGCCGTGGTGCACCTGCTGTTCACCACCGGCCACACCGCGCCGGTCGGCGCCGACCTCGTCCGCCGCGACCTGGTGGAGCGGGCGCTCGACCTGGCCCGGATGGTGCGGACGCTGCTGCCGGACGACGCCGACGTGGGCGCGCTGCTCGCGCTGATCCTGCTCACCGACGCCCGCCGGGCCACCCGGGTAGGCGCCGACGGCCGGCTGCTGCTGCTGTCCGAACAGGATCGGGCCCGGTGGGACCGGGCGGCGATCGAGGAGGGCCTGGCGCTGGTCCGGCAGGCGCTCACCCGGCGCCCGCCCGGCCGGTACGTGCTGGAGGCGGCGATCGCGGCGGTGCACGCGGAGGCGCCGGCCTGGGCGGCGACCGACTGGGAGGAGGTCGTCGGCCTCTACGACCTGCTCGTCCAGGTATGGCCGTCGCCGGTCGTCGCGCTCAACCGCGCCGTCGCGGTCGGCCTTGCGCACGGGCCGGCCGCGGGGCTGTCCGCGCTCGACGCGCTCGCCGCCGAGCCGCAGCTGGCCGGCTACGCCTACCTCCCGGCCGCCCGGGCCGACTTCCTCCGCCGGCTCGGCCGGGCGGACGAGGCGCGCACCGCGTACGAGGAGGCGGTGCTGCTCACCGAGAACGACGTCGAGCGCGCGTTCCTCGCCGACCGCCTCGCCCGGCTGGGCGGCTGACGCCAGCCGCCCCGCGCTGGTCCGCGGCCGACGCGGCCGACCAGATCGACGACCTGTTGGCCATCTGTGGCCCGCCGCTGGTGCCGGACCCACGGTCGCGCCGGCGCGCCGCGGAGCTCGCCGAGCAGCACAAGCTCAGCTTCTACGACGCCGTCTTCGCCGCCATGGCCAGGTGCGCGGCTTCCCGCTGGTCACCGCCGACCGCCGGCTGTTGGACGGGGCCTCGGTGAGTCGCCGCGGCAGGTCGTGGTCGGCTCGGGGGTGACACGGAGGCAACCCGCCGTCACCGCTGGACAGGCGTGTCGGCGGGAGTAGACGCGATCATCAGGGGAGCGGGGCGGTCCGGCCGCTGCTGCCCGTCCGGGCCCGGGGTGCGACACCGGTGACGAGCCGGAGCCGGCGGGTCGCCAGCCGGACCGACGCCCGCTGTCCCCAGGCGAGCACCAGCCGGTCCCGCTCGATGCCGTCGCCGAAGACGACCAGCCCGTCGGTCTCGGCGTTCAGCTCCAGCGCCTGCCCCTCGCCGAGCTCCCCCTCGACCAGGCCGGTGCCGGTCGCCGGCGACGGCCACGCCTCCCGGACGAACCACGCCAGCCGCGGCTCGGTCGGTGCCGGCAGCACCAACCGTGAGCCGGTCGCCTGCCAGACCGAGCGGCACCAGCCGGTCGCGCCGGTACCGGTCCCGACCAGCACGCCGGACGACGACTGCCGCTCCGCCCGGCCGCCGGCGGACAGCCGGTAGCGGGCCGACTGGTGCGAGGGGTGCCCGGCGTAGACCTCGTTGAGCGCGAGCATGGACTGCCCGTCGTCGCCGACCGCCTCGACCATCGTCCGCGCCTCGACCCCGAGCCCGCCGGCACCGACCCGCAGCAGCCGGCCGACCGCACCGGCCCGGTGCCGGACCAGCACGCCCGGGTTGCGGCCCGGCTCCGGGTCGACCCCGACCACCGGCTGCCCGTCCAGGTAGCCGGCTACGTTGGCGACCAGGCCGTCCTGGCCGACCGCGACCACGACGTCGTCCGGGCCGAAGAGGAAGCGGTCCAGGTCGGCCCGTTCGACCGAGCCGCGCCGCCAGTCGGCCGGCACCGCCGCGGACACCTCGGCCAGAGCCGCCGCCTGTGCGGCCTGCCGCGCGTCGACCTCGGCGAGCGACCGGCCGCGGCTGCGCAGGAAGAACTCCACCTGCCCGCGGGTACCGTGCCGGGCGAGCAACTCGTCCAGCTCGGTGCGGCGGTGCACCACCACCACCCGCGGGGCCAGGGTCACCGCTCCCGCCCCGCGGCGAGCTCGCTGAGCGCCCGGGTGAGCACGTCCGGGGCGAGCGTGAGGTGCTCGATGGCCGGCAGGTTGCCGGCGAGCTCGCGGGCCGCCAGCGCGAGCAGGATGGCCGGGTCGAGCTCCCGGTAGACGGCCATCCGGGCCTGCTCGGCCTCGGCCTGGGCGGCGCCGACCGCTCTGGTCGCGGTCGCCTCGGCCCCGGCCAGCGCCGTCCTGCGGTCGGACTCCGCGGCGGCCAGCACCAGGTCGGCCGCGGCCGCCTCCTCGGCGCGGCGCCGCTCGTTCGCCCCGCGCTGCTCGACCAGCCGCTGCTCCCGGATGGCGAGCTCGATCTGGTTCTGCAGTTCGTTCTCCGCGATCGCCCGCTCGCGCTGCACGGCGAGCGCGCGCCGTTCGTACGTGGCCCGGTCCGCCTCCTGCTGGACCCGCTCCCGGGCCGGCGTCTGCAGCGCCCGCTCGACGTCCGGCTCCGGGCGGACGGCGACGACGCGGACGCCGACCACCGCGATGCCGGTATCGGCCAGCCGCGGCTCGGTGGCGAGGCCAGCGGCGACCGCCTCCCGGACCAGGCCGATCCCCTCCACCAGCGCCGCCTCCAGCTCGAGCGAGGCGACGGTGTCCAGCGCATGCTGGGTGGCCAGCTCGCCGAGCAGCGAGCCGAGCTGGTCCAGCGGCGCGGACTGCCACCGGCCGAGGAGACGGGGCTTGACCCGCAGCGGGTGCGGTCGGTGCACCTCGAGCAGCTGGCCACGTACGGGGTGCCGCGGCGGGACCCGCGGATGCGGGTGGTGAGCGTGGCGTACCTGGTGCTGGCGCCGGACCTGCCGGTCCCGACCGCCGGAGGCGACGCGGCCGAGGCGCGGTGGGTGCCGGCCGGGGAGCTGGCGGCCGCGCGGCTCGCCTTCGACCACGCCAGGATCCTCGCCGACGGGGTGGAGCGCGCCCGGGCCAAGCTGGAGTACACCCCGCTGGCGGCGGAGTTCTGCCCACCCGCCTTCACGGTGGGGGACCTGCGGGCGGTGTACGAGGCGGTGTGGGGCGTGCCGCTGGACCCGCGCAACTTCCATCGCAAGGTCACCGGCACCTCCGGCTTCCTGGAGCCGACGGGGGAGTGGGCGGAGCGCGGGCGCGGCCGGCCGGCCCAGCTGTTCCGCCGCGGGCCGGCCACGCGGCTGGTGCCTGCGATGTTGCGGGCGGGGTGACGACACCGGAGGACGCCCGCCCTCCGGCACGACGGCCCCTCTCGCTGCCCGACCTCAGCCGGTTCGGTCGAGCACCACGACCGGGATCTCGCGGTCGGTTTTGGTCTGGTACTTGTCGTAGTCCGGCCAGATCCGGGCCATCGGAGCCCACAGCCGCTCCCGCTCCTGTCCGGTCGCGGTCCGGGCCCGGGCGTCGAACTCTTCCGCGCCGACCTGCACGTGGACCTGCGGGTCCGCCTCGAGGTTCCGGTACCAGGCCGGGTTCTCCGGGCCGCCGCCGTAGGAGGCGACCACGACGTAGGAGTCGCCGTCCCGGCCGTAGATCAGCGCGGTGCGGCGCAGCAGCCCGGACTTCCGGCCGCGGGTGGTGAGCAGCAGCGCCGGCACGCCGGGCTTCCACTCGTGCCCCTTCTCGCCGCCGCTGCTGACGTACCGCTGGATGTGCCGGCTGACCCACCCGACCGGGCTGTCGACCACCCGCTGGTCGTCGCTCACTCGTCCTCCTGTGGCTGTGCCGGGCTGTCGCGGTCAGACCGCGCAGCTGTCGTCGGTGCAGGCCTCGCCGGCGCCGCCGGCGGCGACCACGGTGAGCGGGTGCGCCCCGCGCCAGCGCACCTCGACGTCGTCGCGGTGCTCGAAGGCGGCCAGCGCCGCCTCGAACCGTCGCTTGCCGATGGCGCACCACGGGCACACCACGTCCGACCAGATCTCGACCCGCACGCTGCTGCTTCCACCGTCCTCCCTCCGGCGCCAACCGGTCCCGTCCCGAGGGTCTTCCCCGGACCGGACGGCGCAAGCGGGGACACCCGGGGATCAGCGGGGCGGCAGCTGCGGCGGGCGGCGGGACGGGCGGCTGGCCGGGTCCGGCGGGCGGGCCGCCGGCTCCCGCTCGAGCGCCTCCAGCGCCAGCCGGACGGCGGTGTCCAGCTGCGGGTCGCGGCCGGCCGCCCAGTCCTGCGGCGCGATCGGCACCTCGTGGTCCGGGTCGACGCCGTGGTTCTCCACCCCCCAGCCGACGGTGTTGAACCAGAACGAGTACCTCGGCTGGGTGACCATCGTCCCGTCGACGAGCTTGTAGCGCATGTCGATGCCGATCACGCCGCCCCAGGTGCGGGTGCCGACCACCGGCCCGAGCCCGAGCTGCTTGAAGCCGGCGGTGACGATGTCGCCGTCGGAGCCGGCCTGCTCGTTGGCGATCGCGACCATCGGGCCCCGGGGCGAGTTGGACGGGTACGTCGACGGGGGCGCGTGCCGGGTGGTGTCCCAGCCCTGGACCCGGCGGGACAGCTTCTCCAGCACCAGCTCGGACACGTGCCCGCCGTTGTTGTCCCGCACGTCGACGACCAGTGCTTCCCGCGCCACCTCGAGGACCAGGTCGCGGTGCAGCTGGGCCCAGCCGTTCGCCACCATGTCGGGGATGTGCAGGTAGCCGACGCGGCCGCCGGACGCCTGGTGCACCGCCGCGCGCCGGTCGGCCACCCATGCCTGGTAGCGCAGCGCGCGCTCGTCGTCGAGTGGCACCACGACCACCCGGCGCACCTCGCCCTCGTCGCCGGGTTGCACCGTCAGCTCCACCGGCACCCCGGCGGCGCCGGCCAGCAGCGGTGCCGGCCCGCGCTCCGGGTCGACCGGCCGGCCGTCCACCGCGAGGATCCCGTCGCCGGCCCGCACGGCCACACCCGGTGAGCTGAGCGGCGAGCGGGCCCCGCGCACCGAGGACTCGCCGGGCAGCACCCGCCGGACCCGCCAGCGGTCCCCGTCGCGCTCCAGGTCGGCGCCGAGGTGGCCGAGCGCCCGGCCCTGCTCGGTCGGCCGGGGCGGCGGCATCTCGTACGCGTGCGAGCTGCCCAGCTCGCCCTGCACCTCCCAGAGCAGCTCGGACAGGTCGTCCCGGGTGGCCAGCCGGTCGAGCACGGGCCGGTAGCGCTCCAGCACCCCGTCCCAGTCGACGCCGCCCATGTCGGCGATCCAGAAGTGGTCGCGCATCAGCCGGCCGGCCTCGTCGTACATCTGCCTCCACTGGGCCGGCGGGTCGACCTGCACGCGTAGCCGGCGCAGGTCGACGTCGACGACCGCGTCCCGGCCGCCTTCCTCGTCCGGGTCGACCCGACGGTCGGCCGGCACCACCCGCAGCGCCTGCTCGTCGCGGACCAGCAGCCGCCTCCCGTCGCCGGTCACGGTGTAACCGTCGACCTCGTCGGCCAGCGTGAGCGAGCGGCGCTTGCGGAAGTCATAGCGCATCAGGCGGGGCCGCACCGGGTCGCCGTCCGCGGTCGGCCGGTCCTCGCCGAGCAGCCCGCTCTGCGGCGTCTCCAGCCAGAGCAGCCCGTCCCTGGCCGCCCGCAGCGCGGACGTGCGCGCGGTCGCCACCGGCACCGCGATCACCCGCTGGTCGATCCCCTCCAGGTCGACGGTGACCGGCTGCGGCGGCGCGTCGTCGTGGTCGCCCTCGCCGTCGCCGGACGGGCCCGGCCCGCCGGTCGGCCGGCCACCCGGCTCCGGGTGGAACGGCGACGGCGTGGTCGCCGCCAGCGGCACCAGGTAGGGGCGGGTGGCGCCGGTGAAGGACAGGTCGAAGACCCAGTCGTCGTACACCGGGTCGAGGGTGCGGGTGGACAGGAAGGCGAGGTGCTGGCCGTCCAGCGTGAACACCGGGTTGGTGTCCAGGAACCGCAGCGGCGTCACCTCGACGACCGCCGCGCCGGGCCCGTCCGAGACCCGGGCGGCCCGGATCTGACGCAGCGCCTCGGCGCCCGGGTGGGACCACGCCAGCCAGGCGGAGTCGGGGGAGAAGGCCAGGCCGGAGGCGTCGTCGTGGCCGGTCCGGTCGACCTCCCGGACCTCCCCGGTCGCGACGTCGACGACCAGCACCCGCCCGTCGTGCGAGGCGGCCGCGAGCGTCGCGCCGTCCGGGGAGGCGACCAACTCCAACACCCGGCCGAGCTGCCCGGCGGCGACCCGGCGCGCCGGCCGGCTGCCGTCCGCCGGCGCGATCTCGATCGCGTCGTCACCCTCCGCGTCGGTCACCCAGGCGACCTCCGGCACCGCGGCCTCGGCCGAGCGGGGCGGCCCGAGCACCTGCGGCAGCCGGGCGCGCACACCGGGCTGGTCGGCCAGCGCCGGCGCCGGGCCGTCCCGGCTGGTCAGCCAGTGCACGGTGCCGAGCACCTCGACCGCGCTCGCCCGGCCGGACCGGTCCGCCGCGAGATCGCCGAGCGACTCGCGGGCCGACACCGGTCGCGGCTGCCGGCCGGTGCGCGGCCCGCCGAGCGTGATGTCCAGCCGGCGCGGCCCCGACGCCGGGTCGAGGTCGTCGAGCAGCCACACCTCGCCGAGGCGCTGGTAGACCACCCGGCGGCCGTCGGTGCGCATCGCCCGTGCGTACGACTCGGCGTGGTCGGTGTGCCGGCGCAGGTCGTTGCCGTCCGGGCGCACCGAGTAGACGTTGCTCCAGCCCTCGTGGTCGGACAGCAGCACGATCCGGTCGCCGACCCAGTCGGGGTCCTCGAGCTGGGAGTCGAGCTCGCCGAGCAGCCGGCGGAACTCCCCGCTGCCGTCACGGTCGATCCACAGCTTGCCGGCCGTCCCGCCGCGGTAGCGCTTCCACATCGCGGCGGACCGCCTGTTCTGGTCGACGCCGAGCACGGTCGCCCCGCCCGGCCCGGGGGCCACCGCGTTGACCGGCCCGTACGGCAGCCGCTCCGGAACGCCCCCGTCGAGCGGCAGCGCCCAGGCCCAGACCCGGCTCCGGAACGGCTCGCCCGCCGCCGCGGCCGCCATCACCCGGCCGTCCGAGGTCCACCCGACCACCCGGGTGAACGCGTCGCCCCAGTGGCTCAGCCGGCGGGACGGGCCGCCGTCGGCTGGCACGACGTGCACCTCCGGCTCGCCGTCGCGGGTGCTGGTGTAGGCCACCGTCGCGCCGTCCGGCGACAGCCGGGTGCCGGCGACCGGCACCGAGTCGGCGGTCAGCCGCAGCGCCCGACCGCCGTCGGCGGACGCCAGCCAGACGTCGTCCTCCGCGACGAAGGCGACCCGGTCGCCGCGGATGCTCGGGTGTCGCAGGTAGGCGTCTTCTCCACTCACAGCCGGCACCTTAGGGCCTGTCGACGGACCTTCGGCGGCGCCGGCATGGGCCTGGACGCGGTCCGTATCCACCGAAATCCTGTGGACACGCCCTACCAGCCGGTCCGACACGACCCGCGCCGGTTTCGCGGTCGGCGCACCCGGGTCAGGTGATCGTGTCGCTGGGCGGCCAGGGCACGCCGACGGGGTTGGGCCGCGGCACGCCACCGGCGGCGACCACCCGCTCGGCCAGCCGGTGAAGCTGCCCGAGCAGCTCGGCGGCCCGGTCCGACCCGAGCGCCGCGTACGGCCCCAGCGCGAGCCGGTCGGTCCGCTCCTCGACCTCCCGCCGCACCGCCCGGCCCGCGTCGGTCAGCTCGCCGCCGGCGGTCACCCAGCCGCGCTCGGCGAGCACCGCCGTGGCCCCCGCCCACTCCTGCTCGCTCCACTTCCGGCCTGCCCGCAGCGTGTCCGCCGGCGCCCGGCCGGCCGCCGCGGCGAGCACCTGCGCCTGGCACGGCTCGATGCCGGCCGCGGTCAGCGCGACCACGTGCCCGTCGCCGCGGTGCTCGCGCAGCACGGTCAGCGCCTGCCAGAGCGCGAGGTGCGGCTCGTCCGGCAGCGGCAGCGCCGCGTTCGCCGCGGCGAGCGCCCGGCCGGAGGTGTCCGCGGCCGCGGCGGCCTCGGCGGCGAGGGCGGCGGCGGCCCGCACGTCCGGCCCACCCACCCCGTCGCCGGCGGCCTCACCGAGCAGCCGCCGGTACGCCGCGTCGACGGCGCCCAGCCGGGCGTCGAGCAGCCGCTCCGGCGCCGCCGCCCGCCACGCGTCCGGGATCGCGCGGGCCACCATGGCCGGGTGGAAGCCGTGAAAGACCGCGGTGACCACCGCCGCCGGAACCGGCCCGAGCGGGGCCGCCCGGCAGCCGAAGTAGCTCATCCAGCCGCCACGAAGCCCGAGCGCGTCGGTCGCGGCCCGGGTCTCCGGTGCGAAGTAGGTGACCGCGTGCAGCGGCTCCACCCGCTGCCAGGCCCGGCGTGCGACGAGGCTGTCCACGGTGTCTCCGTTCGGTCGGGGCCGGTGTCGGGCCGGCGCGAGACACATGCTGCCCGGCCGCGCGGGGACGGTCGAGCGGAGGACGGAGCGGGTCGGGCATGACGAAGACGACCTGGAAGCCTCCGGAGGCCAGGCACGGGCAGCTCGACGCGAAGGACCGCAAGGAGCTGCCGGACAGCGCGTACGCGTTCCCCGAGCAGCGCAAGGAGCCGCTGACCGACGCCCGGCACGTGCAGACCGCGCTCGCCCGCATCGACCAGGTGCGGGACGTCAGCGACGCCGACCGGGACCGGGCCTTCGCGAACATCCGCAAGGCGGCCGAGCACTTCGGCGTGGGCGTCGCGGAGACCGACTGGCGGCAGCTCGGCAAGCCCCCGCACACACCCAACCCGGCGCACTGACCGTCAGCCCACCACCGCGTACGCCCGGACCGGGACCGTGGCAGGCCGACGACCGCTTTCCACCGCCGCGGACGTGCGCGGCCGCGGGGCCGGGGGAAGGATCGGTGCCGTGAGCGGACGACTGGACGGGAAGGTCGCGCTGGTGACCGGCGCGTCGTCGGGCATCGGTCGGGCCACGGCGGTGGCCCTCGCGCGGGAGGGCGCCGCGGTCGCGGTCGGTGCGCGGCGGGCCGACCGGCTCGGGGAGCTGCGGGACGAGCTGACCGCGGCCGGGTCGAAGGCGCTGACGCTCGACCTCGACGTCACCGACGAGGGATCGGCTCGGGAGGCGGTCCGGCGCACGGTCGGGGAGCTCGGCGAGCTGGACGTCGTGGTCAACAACGCCGGGCTGATGCTGCTCGGCACGATCGTCGGCGCGGACACCGAGGACTGGCGCCGGATGATCGAGACGAACGTGCTCGGGCTGATGTACGTGACGCACGCCGCATTGCCGCACCTGCTGGAGCGGCGTGGCACGCTCGTGCAGGTCTCCTCGGTGGCCGCTCGCCAGGTCGCCCGAGGCTCCGGCGTCTACAACGCCAGCAAGCACGCGGTGAACGCCTTCAGCGAGTCGCTCCGGCAGGAGGTCACCGGTCGCGGCGTCCGGGTCGTCCTGGTCGAGCCCGGGATGGTGGCGACGGAGCTGCGCACCCACATCACGCAGGACGAGGCCCGCGAGCGCGTCGAGCGGCGCGCCGCCGGCATGCGCCAGCTGACTTCGGAGGACGTCGCGGACGCGGTCCTGTGGGCCGTCACCCGGCCGGAGCACGTCTCGGTCAACGAGGTGCTGGTCCGCCCGACCGACCAGGGCTGGTGACCTGCCGGCTCACGACCGCGCCCCCGGGCGCCACCGGGGCCGGACCGGATGGGCGCCGCCGGGCTTGTCGGTCGGCGGCCGGCCGCGGCGCAGGGTGCCCTCGGCGTGCGGTGCCGCCCGGCCGGGGGTCCCGGCCGGCTCGGGCCCGTCCCCGCCGGCGTCGCCCACGCTGACGACGCTGCGGGTGGACAGGCCCGCGAGGTAGTACGACTCCGGGATCGTCGCCGGGCCCGCCATGACCACGACGTCGTAGTCGGTCCGGGGGAGGTCGCGGGTGTACGCCGAGCGGGTCGTGGCGGCGGCCAGCCGGCAGCGCCGGCGCAGCGCCTCCTCGATGCCATCGCGGGCCTCGAGCAGCTCGTCCCGGGCCTCGGCAAGCTTCCGGCGGCGCTCGCCCGGCGACCGGCCGCCGCCCTCGCCGAGCACCTCCTCCACCGACGGCACCCGGCCGCCGCCGGCCAGCTCCAGTGCGATCCGGTCCGCGGCCTGCCGGGCCGAGCGGCGCTGCTCCCGCAGCGCGTGCCGGCGGAGCACCAGCGTGTCCGGGTCCTCGTACGGCCGCCGCGCGAGCCGGCCGCCCACCGCCTGCCCGAGCCGGTCGTCGACCGCCGCGGTGTCCCGGTCCAGCTCGGCCACCCGCCACTCCGCCTCCTCGAACCGCAGCCGGCTGTCCACCCGGTCCAGCGCGTCCAGCCGCTCGTCCAGCCCCGCGCGCAGGTCGGCCGCGATGGTGGCCGCCTCCAGGTACGGGCCGTAGCGGTCCCGGACGGCGCCCGGCGCGAGCGGGCCGACCCGCTGGACCAGGCCGGAGCGCAGCTGGCCGGCGCCGGCGAGCCGCTCGCACACCGCCCCGACCGTACGGTCGACGCCGTGGCCGGACGGGGCCGCGAACAGCACGGTGGCGTCCAGCTGGAGCAGCCGGTCGAGCAGCCGGGCGACCAGCGCGACCGAGGCGGCGGCGTCGCCGCCGGGCGGGGACTGCACCCACGCCCGGCGCTGCCGGAGCGCCGCGTGCAGCGCGTCGCCCGCGCGGTCGTCCAGGCTCCACCCGTCGGCCGCGCCGGCGGCTTCCGCGATCCGGTCCCGCAGCCGGCCGCCGGGCGCGCCGAGCACCAGCGCGGCCTGGTCGAACCGGAAGCCCGGCGGGTACGGTGCCGCGCCGGACAGCGCGGCCAGCCGGTCGGCCAGCGCGCGGACCGGCCCGGCGTTGTCCACCACCAGCCGGCCGTCCAGCAGCCGGGGGCCGAGGTCGACCTCGGTCTCCACCAGGCAGCTCTCGTCCGCCACCGGTCCGAGCCGGCCGCGGACGTGGCGGCCTCCGGCGGTGAGCCGGACCGGTGCGTCCTCGACCAGCGCCACCTCGGGCGGCGGGTCGACCCGGTAGAGGCAGCCGCCGGGCCCGCGGGCCACCCGGGTCGCGTCCACCGGGAAGGCCGGGGACCTGCCGTCCGCCGCCTCCGCGGTCGCCACCGTCGTGTCGACGCTCGCCCGCACCGCCCGCAGGGTGCGCTCGTGCTCCGGCGTGGCCACGCTCACCTCCGACCCCGTACGGTCCAACCAAGCGTAATCGGACGAACACGTCTGGCAACACTCCCGGGACGGGTGGCGACCGCTCACCGGTCGTCGACCCAGCTGTCGAGGAGCCCGAGCAGCCAGGACGGGCCGACCGCCGCGGCGCCGACCTCCGCCAGCCGAGCGCGCAGGCCGCGGTCCGCCGTCACCACCAGCGCGGCATACCCGGGCGGAGCCGCGGCAGCCACCTCCACGATCGTGTCGTCGCCGGAGCCGGGCGCCGCCACCAGCTCGACCGGCCGGTCCTCGTCGTCGTCCAGCACGGCGCGGGCCGCGCCCTCGACCACCACCAGCACGCGGGGGAGGACCAGGTCGAGCCTGGCGGCGGCGACGCCCGGCGGCAGCGCGGCGCCGGGGAGCCCGCCGGCCAGTGGCGTCAGCGCGTCCAGCAGCCTCCGGGTGGCGCCGGCCCGGTCCCGCCACCAGCCGTCGCCGCCGCCGCGCGCCCCGACCACGTTCGCGGCGTCGACCACCAGCAGCAGCGCGGGCGGCGCGGACCGCAGCCACGGCCAGGTGGCGGCGAAGCCGGGGTGCAGTGGCAGCGTCTCGACCGCGTCGGCGTCCACCCAGCGGACGTCCTCGCTCTCGCCACCGGTCGGGCGCGGGTCGGTCAGGCCGACCGGGACGCCGACCACCGTGCTGTACGACCAGCCGCCGTGGTCGTCGACGAGCACGCCGGTCGGGCGCACCGCCGCCGGCTCGATGCCGGCCTCCTCCGCGGTCTCCCGCAGCGCCGCCGCGACCGCGGTCTCCTCGCTGTTGCGGGCGCCGCCGGGCAGCCCCCAGGTGCCGCCCTGGTGGCTCCACCAGGCCCGGTGCTGCAGGACGACCCGGTCGACCGGCTCCGGGCCGGCGGCGCGGTCGCGGAGCAGCAGCCCGGCCGCGCCGTACCGCCCCCAGTGCCGGTGGCCGGCCGAGCACCGGACCCAGCCGTCGCCGTCGCCGCGCACCGGGCCAGCCTGCCAGCCACCCCGGTCAGCGGCGCCGCCGGGCCGGCGGGCGGCCGGCGACCAGCAGGGCCACCACCGCCCCGGTGACCAGGCCGCCGACGTGCGCCTGCCAGCTGATGTTCGGGACCGCGAACGAGATGACCAGGTTGATGCCGATCAGCACGCCGATGCTGCGGGCGTCCGCGCCGACCCGGTTGCGGAGCACGGCCAGCGCGCCGAACAGTCCGAAGACCGCACCGGACGCGCCGACGCCGAGCGTGCTGGGCGGGCTCAGCGCCAGCGACAGCAGCGAGCCGCCGAGCGCCGAGGCCAGGTAGAGGGCGGTGAACCGGCCGGAGCCGAGCACCCGCTCGAGCGGGGCGCCGACGATGAAGAGCGCCAGCATGTTCGAGGCCAGGTGCAGCAGGCCGGCGTGCAGGAAGGCGGCGGTCAGCAGCCGCTCGTACTGGCCGGCCTCGACGGCGATCGGGAGCAGGCCGTAGCGGTACGTGAGGTCCGGGTCGGCCTGCTGGACGAGGTAGCCGAGCACGTTGAGGACGATCAGCGCGAGGGTGACCGGGGTGCCGCCTCGGGTCGGCGAGGGGCGCCGGGCCGGGGGTCGCTGCGGGGGGCCGCCCCAGCTGCCGCCGGGCAGCCGCCCGTACCGGGCGTCGCCCGCCGCCCACGGCGCCGCGCCCGGCGGCGGGCCGGCGGGGCCGGGGCCGTACCGCTGCTGGTCCGGCTGCGGCGGCGGCCACCCGCCGGTCTCGGCGTACCGCTCCGGCCACTCGCCGTCCCCGGGCCGCGGCCCGGGCTGTTCCTCGCTCACGCGTCCTCCAGCGTCGTCTGCCCTGGCAACGCGCGGGCCGCCGGCACGACTCCCGGGTTCGCTCCGAGCCGAGCGTGCCCCGCCTACCATGGAGGAACCGCGGCCGGCCGGCCGCATCCGGACCGCCCCGTGAAGGGAGACGCCGCGTGTCGGAGCCGGACCGGCGCCGCGAGCACCACCGCCCGCTGCTTTCCGCCGACGTCGAGGCGCTGGCCGCCGCCGCATCAGGCGGCGAGCCGTACGCCCGGCTCGAGCTCGCCCATGCCACCGCCGCCGCGCTGGTCGACGCCGGCCGCGGCGACGGCGGCCCGGACACCTCGCGGCTGGTCGGCCTGGCCGAGACCGTCGGCCTGGACACGCTGTCCGAGCTGTGGCGGGACGCGCCGGCCGACTCGCTGCCGGGGGCGCTGTGGGCGCTCTACCTGCTGCGCACCTGGACCGAGCGGCAGGGCGAGGCGGTGGCGCGGCTCTACCGGGCCGGCCGGGCGTACGCGCCGGTGGACGAGGTGATCGCGGGCGTCGCCGACGACGCCGACCCGGCCGCGGTCCGGGCGCTGGCCGAGGCAGTGCTGACCGGGGCGTACCGCGGGGACTTCGACGTGGCGCTGGAGCGGGCGGCGTCGTTCTTCCGGGTGATCGCCGCCGGCCGGCGCGAGCTGGCTCCCGGCCCGAACGCGGCGGACGGCGGCGTCATCGAAGCCGATCGCGCGGACCGGAACGAGCGCTGCGCGGACGCGCTGCACCGGGCGGCGGCGGCCTGGCGGGACGGCACCCTGCACTGACGCGTGACGCCCGGCTCGGCGGCATGGAGATTGTCGTGCCCGGGCGGTAGACAGGACCCGTGGGAAAGATCCGGATCGGCACCGCGTCCTGGACGGACAAGACCCTGCTCGCCAGCGGGTGGTATCCGGAGGACGTGAAGTCCGCCGAGGAGCGGCTGAACTACTACGCCTCCCGGTTCCCGATCGTCGAGGTCGACTCGACCTACTACACCCCGCCGAACGAGCGGAACAGCGAGCTGTGGGCGGCCCGGACGCCGCCCGGCTTCACGTTCAACGTCAAGGCGTTCTCGCTGCTCACCCAGCACCCGACCCGGCCGACCGCGCTCTACAAGGACCTCCGGCCGGAGGACGCCAAGGGCAACGTCTACGCCAAGGACCTCGACCCGGCGGTCGTCGACCAGGTGTGGGAGCGCTTCCTGTCCGCGCTCGACCCGCTGCACCAGGCCGGCAAGCTGGGCGCGCTGCTGTTCCAGTTCCCGCAGTGGTTCCCGATCGGCCGCGCCAACAAGCAGTACGTGCTGGAGTGCAAGCGGCGCTGCGAGCCGGTGCCGATCTGCGTCGAGTTCCGCAACAAGACCTGGCTGTCGCACGACAACGCCGCCGAGACGCTCGACTTCCTGAGGTCGTACGCGGTGCCGTACGTGTGCGTGGACATGCCTCAGGGGCACCCCTCGTCGGTGCCGCCGGTCGTCGCGGCCACCGCCGACCTCGCCGTGGTCCGCTTCCACGGGCACAGCGACAAGTGGACCAGCAAGGACATCTACGACCGCTTCGGCTACCGCTACTCGGACGAGGAGCTGAAGGAATGGGCCCCCAAGCTCGCCGGCCTGGCCGAGAACCCGCGGGAGACCCACGTCTTCCTCAACAACTGTTATCGCGACTATGCGCAGACCAACGCCCAGCAGCTGATGGACCTGCTGACCAGCATAGATGCTGATCTGGACCGGCCCTGACCGCCTAGCACAGCGCCTGCTAGTCGTGATAGTTCCCCGACATGTTGGCAACCGATCTGAGCCTGCCGGGGCGCTGGGCGCGCTGTTGCCGTCCTGGGTCCTGGCCCTGCGGGCCGACGACAAGTCCGCGTCGACCGTGGACGGCTACGTCCAGGGTGTGCGTCAGTTCGACGCTCACCTGTCGGCCGCCAGGGTTGCGGATGTCACGCAGGTGACCGCGGCTCACGTGCAGCAGTGGCTTGGTGGACCTGACTGGGCCAGAGCCCCGAAGACGATCTGGAGCCGGTTCGTCGCGGTGCGGTTGTTCTTCCGCTGGGCGCTGGACGAGGGCGAGATCGAGACCGATCCGACGGAGCGCATCAAGCGGTCGGCGCCGAGAGAGCAGCCGGTCGAGTTCGCCCGGGTCGAGCAGGTGCAGGCGCTGCTCAAGTCCAGCATGGCGATGGACGCGAAGCCCTGGGTGAGGGTGTCGTGGATGTCGCGGGCCAGCCGCTGCCGCTCGGCGAGGGTGCCGGCGGCGCGTTCCGCGGCGGCGAGTTCGGCCTGGGCGGCGGCCAGCTGGTCGAGCAGCCGCTGCCGGGCGCGGCCCTGCCGGTCCAGGGTGGCGATGTACCCGGCGACGACCAGCACCGTGCCCACCCCGAGCAGGCAGGTGACCACCGCCGGCCAGCTCAACGCCCCGTCGGCGAGGTCCTGCCCGAGCCACACCCCGGACACCGCCACCACCACGGCGGCGGCCGACCACATCGGCCGGCGCATGCAGTACGGGATCAACGCCGCGACACCGACGGCGAGCAGGGCCGGGTCCACCGCAGCCATCACCGCCCACAGCACGGCCGCGCCGATCAGGTACGGCAGGTGCACCGCGCCGGCCGGGCGGCGCCGGTGGGCGGCCCAGCCGAACCAGTACCCGTACCAGCCGGCCAGCGCGGCGACCAGGCCCAGCCGCACCGCCAGCCCGGCGGGGGCGTGGCCGCCGGTGACCGCGCCGAGCGTGCCCAGCCCGAGGGCGACGGCGAAGAAGGCGTGCTGCCACACCGCCTTCCACCGCTCCCACGGCTCCGGGTACGCCATGCCTCGCAGGGTAGGCGCCCGCCGGTGGCCGACGGATCGGTGCGCCGGTGCCCGCGCCGTCCACCAGCTGGTGGCGGCGGATCCGTCCGCCGGTCGATGTCGCCGCCGCGTGTGCCGGCGATGCTCGACCGATGATCGAGACA
>Ga0210378_10000319_pt1 | contig 23811 bp, 21 predicted proteins | sample PLM1_60_b1redo_FD_155465 | JGI IMG/M metagenome (GOLD analysis project Ga0210378, IMG submission 155465) | Groundwater sediment microbial communities from an aquifer in East River, Colorado, USA - PLM1_60_b1 redo | ecosystem: Environmental > Terrestrial > Soil > Riparian zone | place: USA: East...
CGAGGCCGGCCGGACGCCGGCGACCCCCGCGGCGCCGGGCGTGCTGCTCGGCATGCCGTCGGTCCGCCGCTGAGAAAGTCCGTCGGTGCCCCGGTCTAGGGTGCCCGGCATGCCGACGCCGAAGGACGATGCTCGGGAACCTGAGCCGGCCAGGTTGCCCGCGCCGGCCCGATCCAGAGCGCCCGGTGAGCCGGCTCCGGCGGTGGCGTTCACCACCAGCTCGCCGGCGGCGGCCGCGGCGGCGAAGTCACCCGCGTGCGCCCGCTCGCCGGCAGCCGCCGCCCACTCCGCCGCCCTCGGGTTGTCCGGGTCGCGGGCGCCCATCGTCACCTCGTGACCGAGCCCGACCAGCCGGGTCGCGATCGTCTGTCCGGCCCTGCCGGTCCCGAGCACCGCGATCCGCACCGCCGGTAGTACACGGACCGGAGCCCCCGGCGTCAACCGAAGTCCGCCCCGGGCGGTCAGCGGCGCACGGAGCGCTCGGCTTCGGCGAGCCACTCGCGCCGGGCCGCGACCGCCGCCTCCGCCTCCGCCACCCGGCCGGCGTCACCGCTCGCGCGGGCCTTGGTCAGCTGCGCCTCGGCCTTGGCCACGGTGTCCCGGAGCTGGTCGAGCAGCGGGTTGCTGCCGGCCGCGCCGCGCTTCCACTCGGAGTCGGCGGCCTCCCGTACCCGCTGCTCCGCCGCTCGCATCCGCGCGTCCAGCGCCCGTATCGCGTCCCGCGGCACGTGCCCGACCGCGTCGTACCGCTCCTGGATGTCCCGCAGCCGCGCCTGCGCGCCGCGCAGGTCCGCGGCCGGGTCGAGCGCCTCGGCCGCGGCGATCAGCCCCTCCTTGGTGCGCTGGTTGGCCAGCTGCTCGGCGTCCCGCTCGCTGAAGACCTCGGCCCGCCGGGCGAAGAAGCGGTCCTGCGCGGCGCGGAAGCGGGCCCACAGCTGCTCCTCGGCATCCTTCGAGGCCCGCCCGGCCGCCTTCCACTCCGCCATCAGGCTCTTCAGCCGGCTCGCGGTCGGGCCCCACTCGCTCGACTCGGCGAGCTCCTCCGCCTGCCGCGCCAGCTCCTCCTTGCGCGCCCGTGCCACCCCGCGCTGCTCGTCCAGCGAGGCGAAGTGGCTCCCGCGGCGCCGGGTGAAGGTGTCCCGGGCCGCCGCGAAGCGCTTCCACAGCTGCTCGTCGGTCTTCCGGTCGACCCCCCGGATCGCCTTCCACTCCTCGACGATCGCCCGGAAGCGGTCGCCGGTCGACTTCCATTGCGAGCTCTGCGCCAGCTCCTCCGCCTCGAGGACGAGCTTCTCCTTCGCGGCGGCGGCGGCCGCCCGCGCCGCCGCCTTCGCCGCGCCGGCCTGCTCCAGCTTGCCGCGGGCGGCCTCGGCCAGCGCCGCCAACCGGACGTCGAGGGCGGCCAGGTCGCCGAGCACCGCGACGGTGTCGAGCGACCCGCGCAGGGTCTCGGCGTGCGCGAGGGTCGTCTTCGGGTCGCCGGCCCCGGACTGCAGCCGGCTCTCCAGCAGCGCCACCTCGGTGGCCAGGTCGTCGTACCGCCGGGCGTAGTGGGCGAGGCCGTCCTCCGCGCTGCCCGCATACCACGAGCCGATCGCCCGCTCGCCCGTGGCGGTGCGGACGTACACCGTGCTGTCGGTGTCGACCCGCCCCCACTCGTTGCTGGCAGTCATCGTCCCGCTCCTCCTCGCGCGATCTGCGCCCACCGCATCCTCTCAGCACCCGGCCGAACGTCCTACTCTGCCCGACGTGCCAGAGCGCGTCCGGTGGACCTTCGGCGGGCGGGCCGACGCTCCATGCCGATGCCCTCGCCTCCGCGCGGGGCAGCCGATCGGCGGCGCCGACGGCCGCACCCATAGACTCCGCCATGGGCACGCCCGCCGGGCCGGCCGGATCGACGCCTGGACGCCGTCCGCAGCCACCAAGATCCACCGGACACGCTCCTGCCGCCATCGCCTTCTGCCCGCAGCCGCCGCTGCTGGTGCCGTCGCTGGCGGCGGGTGCGGCGGCCGAGCTGGACGGGGTGCGCGCCGCCTGCCGGGAGGCGCTGCGGCGGCTGGCGGCGGCGCGACCGGACCGGGTGGTCGTTCTCGGCGGCGGGCCCGAGACGGCGGCCTACCCGCCGGGGTCGAGCGGGACGCTGGCCGGTTTCGGCCTGTCCGTCGTCGCTTCGCTCGGCGTGCCGGCCGCGCCGCCGTGGACGCTGCCGCCGGCCCTCACGCTCGGCGCCTGGCTGCTCGCCGACGCCGGCCTGTCCGCTCCGGCCGCCTCCGCCCCGGCGCGGCGCCCCGACGCCGATCCCGCCGGGGTCGCCGTGCTCGTCAGCGCCGCAGCCGGGTCCGGCGGGTCCCACGGGTCGGCGCGGGTGGGCTTGCTCGTGATGGGGGACGGGTCGGCCCGCCGGTCCGAGCAGGCGCCCGGCCACGTCGACGCGCGGGCGGAGCCCTTCGACGCGGCGGTGGCCGCGGCGCTGGCCGCCGGGGACGCCGCTGCCCTCCGCGCGCTGGACCCCGCGCTCGGTGCCGACCTGCTCGCCGCCGGCGTGCCGGCCTGGCGGGTCGCCGGACACGCGGCCGCGGGCCTCGACCTGGCCGCGGAGCTGCTGCACCACTCCGCCCCGTACGGCGTGGGCTATCTCGTCGCCTCCTGGATCCCCCGGTGAGCCGGCGACCGCTCGTCGCGGTGGTCGGGCCCACCGCCACCGGCAAGTCCGACCTCGGCCTCGCGCTGGCCGAGCGGTTCGGCGGCGAGGTGGTGAACGCCGACTCGATGCAGCTCTACCGGGGCATGGACGTGGGCACCGCCAAGCTCACGGTGCCGGAGCGGCGCGGCGTCCCGCACCACCTGCTCGACGTCTGGGACGTGACCGGGCGGGCCAGCGTCGCGGAGTACCAGCGGCTGGCCCGCACCGCGGTGGACGGGGTGCTCGCCCGCGGCCGGCTGCCACTGCTGGTCGGCGGCTCCGGCCTGTACGTCCGCGCCGTGCTCGACGACCTCCACTTCCCCGGCACCGACCCGGACCTGCGGGCCCGCCTGGAGGCGGAGCTGGCCGCGGTCGGGGCGCCCACCCTGTACGCGCGACTGTCCCGAGTGGACCCCGAGGCGGCCCGCGGCATCCTGCCGTCGAACGGCCGCCGGGTGGTCCGCGCGCTGGAGGTGGTCGAGCTGACCGGGCGGCCGTTCGCCGCCACCCTCCCCGCGCCGGCCGCCGTCCGCGACTCCGTCCAGATAGGACTGGACCGGCCGGTCGACCTCGACGAGCGGGTCGCCGCGCGGGTGGACCGGATGTGGGCCCGGGGGCTGGTCGACGAGGTGCGCGTGCTGGCGGGGCGGGGACTGCGGGACGGGCCGACAGCGAGCCGCGCGCTCGGCTACCAGCAGGTGCTCGCGCACCTGGACGGCCGGTACGACGAGGCGACCGCACGGGCGGAGACGGTCCGCGCCACCCGCCGCTTCGTCCGCCGGCAGCGGTCCTGGTTCCGCCGCGACGGGAGGGTCGAGTGGCTGGACGCCGGCCGACCGGACCTGGTCGAGGCCGCCGCGGACCTCGTCGGCCGTACCCTCGGCGGGTGAGCTCGATCCGGTTCGTCAAGGGCCACGGCACCGAGAACGACTTCCTGGTGCTGCCCGACCCCGACGTCCCGCTGACCGCCGAGCTGGCCCGCGCGCTCTGCGACCGGCGGGCCGGGCTCGGCGCGGACGGGGTGCTGCGGGTCGAGCCGCGGCCCGGGGACCCGGCCGGCGCCGGCTGGTTCATGGACTACCGCAACGCCGACGGCTCGGTGGCCGAGATGTGCGGCAACGGCATCCGGGTCTTCGCCCGGCACCTGGTCGAGGCCGGCCTGGCCGAGCCGGGCACCCTGCTGATCGGCACCCGGGTGGGCGTACGGACGGTGGACGTGCCGGCGACCGGCGACGTGACCGTCGACATGGGACCGCCGGTCGCCCTGGAGGCCTCGCCGTCGGTGGACGGCCTGCCGGGGACCGCGGTGAGCATGGGCAACCCGCACGTGGTCGTCGAGGTGTCCGATGTGGACCGCCTGGCCGCGCTGGACCTGTCCCGCCCGCCGGTCGTACGGCCGCCGCTGCCGGCCGGGCAGAACGTCGAGTTCGTCGTCCGGTCCGGCCCGCGGCAGCTGGTCATGCGGGTGCACGAGCGCGGCGTGGGGGAGACCCGGTCCTGCGGCACCGGCGTCTGCGCGGCGGTGGTCGCGGCGGTCGCCTGGGCCGGCGGGGAGGGGCTCGACGAGCAGTGGACGGTGGACGTGCCCGGCGGCCGGCTGTCGGTGCGCTGGCGGTCCGCGGGACCGGTGCTGCTGTCCGGGCCCGCCGTGCTGCTCGCGCACGGCGAGGTCGACGCCGACCGGCTCAGCCTTCGCTGAGCCTCCAGCTCTGGTTGCCGCTCTCCGCCTCGGCCGCCGCGTCGTGGCACTCGTACTGCTCGATCGGCGCGCCCTCGTCCCGCGAGATCCCGGCGACGTCGAGGCACTTCCCGCTGTGCTCGGCGACGATCTGCAGGTAGCCGTCGACCCCGGCCACCGGACGCAGCGTGAACGTCTGGTTGTCGCCGTCGTGGCACTCCCACTGGACCACCGCCACGCCGTCGCCGTCGCCCAGGCCCAGGACGTCCGCGCACCGGCCGGTGCCGGCGTTGACGAGCGAGTACGCATCGGCGCGGCCGGGGCGGCCGACCAGCAGGAAGCCGGTCCCGGGGTCGGTGCCGCAGGGCCGCTGCACGAGCTGGGCGCCGTCGTCCTCGCGGCCGACCGGGACGGCCAGGCAGTAGCCGGAGTGCCGGGCGGCGAAGGACCCGCCGGCCGGTGGCGACGGGCTGCCGGTGGGACTGGGAGACGGGCTGCGGGACGGGCTCGCGGTGGGGGTGGGGCGCGCCGTGGCGGTGGCCGACGGGCTCGCCGCCGCCGTGCCGTCGCCGTCGGTGAGCCGGGCGACGACGACCACCAGCGCGATCAGCAGCAGCACCAGGCCGACCACGGCCCCGACCACGAGCATCGCGGTGCGCTCATCGCCTCGGAGCGCGGCGAGCCTCGCGGCGAGCCGGCGGGTGGTGGCGACCGTCGCGTCCCAGCCACGACGGACGGGGTGCAGCGCCCGCTCGGCCGGCGTCGTCGGTGCCGGGCGAGGGAGGGGCTGTGGGGGCGGCACCGGGGGTCCGGGGTCGGCCTCTCCGCCGAGCCCGGTGAGCAGGACGCGGGTGAAGGTCCCGGTCGAGTCGTCCACCCCACCGCCGTACGCCGGCCCGGTGACCTCCGCGGCCGCCTGCGGCGACGGATCGACGGCTCCGGCCGCCGCCGGCAGCGCTGATGCCGCGGCCGGCCAGGCTGGCGCGGCCGGCCCCGCCGGCCCGGGTGGCCCGGGTGGCCCGAGTGGCCCGAGTGGCCCGAGTGGCCCGGGCGCGTTTGTCCATCCGTGCGGGTCGGGAGGCGCCGGCCGGGCGGGCGGGTCGGGAAGGCGATGGGTGGCCGGCGCGACCGACCAGCCGCCCGGCGGGGGAGGCGGCGGCGGCCGGACCGGAGGCGGCCCTGGCGGGATTCGCTGCGTCGGCTGGTCGACGGCCGGGTGCGGGGCCGGACGGTCGGCCGGACTCTCAGCGGCGGGATCTTGCCCCACCGTCTCCTGTGCCCGGTGCCGTGCCACGGGGCACCATGGTGCCGCATGTCCGACCCGGACGCGACGCCCGCCCGTCAGGCGGCGACCAGCCAGGACTGGTTGCGCCGGATGCGCTCCTCGCCGGGCGGGTGGCATCCGTACTGCTGGACCCGGCCGCCCGGCGCGGTCGAGCCGTCGGCGACCTCCAGGCATTTCCCGCTGTGCTCGGCCACCAGTTGGATCCGCCCGCCGGACTTCCCGACCGGCCGCGCGCGGAAGAGCTGGTTGGCCCCGCCCTGGCAGCTCGAGAAGACCACCGGGACGCCGTCGCCGTCGCGCCCGCCGTCCACGTCCAGGCACAGTCCGGAGGCGGTGTCGACGAGCGAGAGGGTGCCGTCCGGGCCCTCGACCTGGCGGAACCGGCGCGCGGTCGGCGAGCCGCATGCCTGTTGCACGACGGCGGTGCCGTCGCCCGGCTCGGCCGAGTCCGCGCCGAGGCAGAGCCCGCTGTTCCAGGCCACCAGCGACCCGGCGGGCACCGGCGGCCGGGTCGAACCAGGGGCCGGGGTCGGCGACATCGACGGCGACGGCGGCGGCGGCCGGCCGGGCGGGGTCGGGGTCGGGGTCAGCGTCGGGGTCGGAGTCGCGACGCCCGCCGGCGCCGGAGCCAGCGTCCCGGCCGCACCGAGCCGCACCGCCGCCGGCGGCGTGGGTGTCGGCTCGACTCCCACCGCGTCCGGCCCGGACCGGGAGGCCGGCGGCGGCGCCACCCCGCGGTCCGGGCCCGTGGCCGGCGAGCCGCTGCGCAGCAGCACGGGCACGGCGACGATGACAGCGACGACGGCGAGTGCCACGCCGATCACGCGGGGGAGGAGGCGGCCAGCGGCCGTCGGGTCCGCACGGTGCTCTGGGGGCCGGCCGGGCATCCGCGCATCCTAGTGTCCTGTGAGCGAAGTCCTTGCACCGCCTGCGACGCCCAGACGCCGACCGGCGTGCCTCGTCGGAGACGAGCATGGGCATGGTTCGTCGCCGCCGATACGACAGAGGTATCGGTGACTCCTCGGCCTTGCCGGACCGACGCCTGGATCGCCGCAACCGGCACGAGACTCCGCTCACAGGACACTAGATCATCGGATCGCCGCCCCGTCAGCGCCTTCCACGTCGTACTCGGTCGGCAGCTCCCGCATCCGCCGCAGCGGCGAGAGGAAGGCCGGCAGGAAGCCCAGCGCCATCCCGACCGCGCCGATCCACAGTGTCTCGCGGACCCCGACGGTGGACCCGAGCAGGCCGCCGAGCAGCCCGCCGAGCGGCAGCGTCCCCCATACCAGGAAGCGGATCGTCGCGTTCATCCGGCCGAGCAGGCGCTCCGGGCACAAGCCCTGCCGGAACGAGACCTGGGTGATGTTGTAGACGACGGTCGAGAAGCTGACCACCCCCCAGCACACCGCGACGGCCCAGAGCAGCCAGCCGCGCTGCACGAGCGGCGTGACCAGCGTGAACGGCGCCGCGAACGCGAGCGACTGCCAGATTGCCGGCCCTTGCCCGCGCCACCGGGCGACCCGGGTGGCGGCCACCGCGCCGAGCAGGCCACCGATGCTGCCGATGCTGAAGACCAGGCCGATGGTGCCGGCCGACAGGTCGAGCTGCGCCTGGTCGGCCAGCACGACGATGAAGGCCGTGTTGAGAACCGCGGAGAAGAGGTTGGACGTGCCGGTCGTCGCGGTGATCGCGCGCAGCAGCCGGTGCCGCAGCACGAACGCGAGCCCTTCCCGGATCTCGGCGACCAGGTTGCGACCCGGGGCGCGCTCCGGCCTCGGCTCGCGAGCCGAGATCGCCCCGATCCAGGCGGCCGACCACAGGTAGGACAGGGCGTCGACGAGCAGCGCGTACGGCGCGGTGAGCCACTGCACCAGCGCGCCGCCGACGCTCGGGCCGGCGATCTGGGAGACGGCCCGGCTCGCCTCCAGCTTCGCGTTGCCCTCGACCAGGTGGTCCCGGCCGACCAGGTGCGGCAGGTACGACTGGTAGGCCACGTCGAAGAAGACGGTGAGCACGCCGGCGAGCAGCGCCACGGCGTACACTTGGGGCAGCGTGAGCGCGTCGAGATACCAGGCCAGCGGCAGCGAGCCGAGCAGCAGCGCGCGGCCGAGGTCGGCGACGACCAGCACGTTGCGGCGGCGCATCCGGTCCACCCAGGCGCCGGCCGGCAGGCCCACCACCAGGAACGCGAGCGTCTCGAAGGTGGTCAGCAACCCCACCTCGAACGGATTCGCGTCCAGCACCTTGATCGCCAGCAGCGGCAGCGCGATCAGCGTGACCATGGTGCCGATCTGGCTGATCGAGTCGCCGGCCCAGAGCCGGAGGAAGTCCCGGTGCCGCCAGAGGCTGTTCGCACTCACGGGCGGCAGCGTGCCTCGACTGGTTGAGATTTGTCAATCACCTATGCTGACGGCGTGAAGGCCGAGCGCCGCCCCGCCACGCCCGAGGAGGCGCGGGCGATGGCGTCCCCGCTCCGGCTGCGCATCCTGCGACTCTGCCTGGACGCGCCGCTGACCAACAAGCAGATCGCGCAGGCACTCGGCCGGGACCCCGCGAGCGTGCTCTACCACGTGCGGCGGCTGGTGCGGACGGGTTTCCTGGCGCCCGAGGAGGAGCGCCGCGGCTCCCGGGGCGCCCGCGAGGTCCCGTACCGGGCGACCGGGAAGTCCTGGACCCTCGACGTCGTTGACCCGAGGCAGGACCGGGTGAAAACGGCCGCGCTGGTCGAGGCTTTCATCGACGACGCGCGACGGGTGGGCCCGGAGAACGTCTCGGGCGCCCGGCTCGGCCTCCGGCTCACGCCGGACGAGCACGAGGAGCTCAAGCAGCGGCTCGGCGAGGTGCTCGAGGACTTCGCCGCGCGGAGGTCCGACGGCGAGCCGTGGTCGCTGTTCGTCGGCCTGCACCGGGACGACCGGCCCGTCGGGAAACCGGGTGCCGGCGACCACTCCCCGTGACACCATCGGAGGACGATGACCAACCCACTGACCACCACCGCCCCCGTCGACGACGACCGCTTCGACTCGTACGACTTGGAAGAGCGGCAGGCGCTCCGCCGCGTCCCCGGGCTCGCGACCGAGCTCGCCGACGTCACGGAGGTCGAATACCGGCAGCTCCGACTGGAGCGCGTCGTGCTCGTCGGCGTCTGGACGTCCGGCACGGCGACCGACGCCGAGCACTCGCTGGCCGAGCTCGCCCGGCTGGCGGAGACCGCCGGCTCCCAGATCCTCGAGGGCCTGATGCAGCGGCGCGACAGGCCCGACCCGGCGACGTACCTCGGCTCCGGCAAGGCCAAGGAGGTCCGCGACATCGTCGTGGCCACCGGCGCCGACACCGTGATCTGCGACGGCGAGCTCACCCCCGGCCAGCTGCGCCAGCTGGAGGAGGTCGTCAAGGTCAAGGTCATCGACCGGACTGCGCTGATCCTCGACATCTTCGCCCAGCACGCGCGCAGCCGGGAGGGCAAGGCGCAGGTCGAGCTGGCCCAGCTGCGGTACCTGCTGCCCAGGCTGCGTGGCTGGGGCGAGTCGATGTCCCGGCAGGCCGGCGGCCGGGTGGCCGGCGGCGGCGGGATCGGCACCCGCGGCCCCGGTGAGACCAAGATCGAGACCGACCGGCGCCGGATCAACAGCCGGATCGCCAAGCTGCGCCGCCAGCTCGGCGCGCTCGGCGCGACCCGGGCCACCCAGCGGCAGGAGCGGGTCCGGCACGAGGTGCCGTCCGTGGTGTTCGCCGGCTACACCAACGCCGGCAAGTCGTCCCTGCTCAACCGGCTGACCGGCGCCGGCGTACTGGTCGAGGACGCGCTGTTCGCCACCCTCGACCCGACCGTCCGCCGGTCCCGCACCCCGGAGGGCCGGGAGTACACGCTGGCCGACACGGTCGGCTTCGTCCGGCACCTGCCGCACCAGCTGGTCGAGGCGTTCCGCTCCACGCTGGAGGAGGTCGCCGACGCCGACCTGATCCTGCACGTGGTCGACGCCTCCGACGCCGACCCCGAGGGGCAGATCTCGGCGGTCCGCGAGGTGCTCGGCGAGATCGACGCGGCCGGCGTGCCCGAGCTGCTGGTCGTGAACAAGTGCGACGCCGCCTCGGCCGAGACGCTGCCGCGGCTGCGCCGGGTGGCGCCCGACGCGGTCGTGGTGTCGGCCCGGACCGGGTACGGCCTGCCGGAGCTGGCCGCCGCGATCGAGGCCCGGCTGCCGCGGCTGTCGGTCGCGGTACGCGTGCTGCTGCCGTACGACCGGGGCGACCTGGTGTCGCGCGTGCACAGCACCGGCGAGGTGGTGACCGAGGAGCACACCGCGGACGGCACGCTGCTCGCGGCGCGGGTGTCGGGCGACCTGGCCGGCATGCTGTCCCGGTACGCGGTCGCCGGCGGCTGACCGGGTGTCTCGACGCCCGGAGGGGGACCGGGCCGCACGGCCGCGCTGGGTGGCCGCCGCCGCCGCGGTGGCGGCGGCGGTCACGCTGGACGTCGTGCTCAGCGGGCCGCTGACCCGGCTCGACCAACCGGTCTCCGAGTGGGTCCGGTCCACCGGGCTCGCCGAGCCCGGGGACTGGCCCGCGCAGCCGGCGCCGACGATCGTGCTGGACCTGCTCACCCTCTTCGGTGATCCCTTGGTGCTGCTCGCCCTGCTGCCGGTCCTGGCGGTCGTGTGCTGGCGGCGTCGCACGGTCCGGCCGCTCGTCCAGCTCGCCCTGCTCGGCCTGCTGGTCGTCGGCACGGTGGCGGCGATGAAGGCCGGGATCGGCCGGCCGCCACCGGTCGAGCTGCTGCCCGGCGAGGGCGGCCGCTCGTACCCCTCCGGTCACACGGCCACCGCCGTCGCCTTCTGGGGTCTGCTCGCGGCCACGGCCGACCGGTACGGCTTCCAGGGCGCTCCGCAGCGGGCGGCGAGGGTGCTGAGCTGGCTTGCGCCGCTGCTGACCATGACCGCCATGCTGCTGCGCGACTACCACTGGCTGTCCGACCTGATCGGCGGCGCCGCGATCGGGATCGTCCTGCTGGGGGTGCTGTACGGGCTCGACCGGCTGGCGTTGCGACACTGGCCGGGTGCGCGAGCGGGGAACGGTGCGGCGGCGGGTGCCGCGGTCGCTGCTGGCGGCGGCGCTCGCCCTGGGCTGGCCACTCGTGCCGAGCCCCGCGGCGGCTGAGCAGGCCGCCGCCCGGACGCTCTGCGTCATCCGGGACTCCCGCATCACCGAGTCCAGCGGGCTGGCCGCCGCCGGCGACTCGCTCTACACGGTCAACGACGGCGGGAGGCGGCTGCGCGTCTTCGTCCTCGACCGGTCCTGCCGGGTGCGGCGGACGGTCGACGGCATGCTCGACCCGTACGACGTCGAGGACCTCGCCCGCGCGGGGGACGGGACGCTGTGGCTGGCCGACACCGGCGACAACGCGCAGAGCCGGTCGACCGTCGCGCTGGAGCGGCTGCGACCGGACGGGAGCGCGACGCTGCTGCGGCTCACCTATCCGGACGGGCCGCACGACGCGGAGGCGCTGCTGCTCGACGCCCGGGGCCGGCCCTTCGTGGTCACCAAGGAGCCGCTGAGCGGCGGGGTCTACACGCCGGCCGGTCCGCTGTCGTCCCGGCGCCCGACGGCGCTGCGACGGGTTACGACCCTGGGCTTCCCGCCGACCGGCACCGCGGGCGGGCCGGTCGGGACGGCGTCCCAGGTGCTGGTCACCGGCGGGTCCGTCTCGGCGGACGGGCGGCTGGTCGTGCTGCGGACCTACACCGACGCGTACGTCTGGTCGGCGCCGGACGGGGACGTCGAGGCGGCCCTCTCCGGGAGCCCCCGCCGGATCCCGCTGCCGGCGACCGCCCAGGGCGAGGCGGTCGCGGTCTCGCCGGACGGCCGCTCGCTGCTCACCACGACCGAGGGCCTGCCGGTGCCGGTGCACGAGGTGCCACTCGGCGGCGCCGCACCCGCCCCCTCCGCCGACGCCTCGCCGCCCGGCGCGCACGGGACCACTCCTGACGACGCGGCCGACGGACGCGACGGGGAGACGGCCTCCCTGCTCGGCCCCGCCCTCGGGGTCGCCGTCCTCGCCCTGTTCGTCCTGCTCGCCGGACGCCTGGTCCGCCGGCGCTGACCGCCGCACGGGTGCCGCCGAGCCGCTCCTGCTTCGCGGACCTGGCGACATGTCGGCGCCGATCGCGCTCCCGGCAGGCGGACCGGCGACCGCGTCAGACCTTGCGGAGGACGGTGACGACGCGGCCGAGCACGGTCGCCTCGTCGCCCGGGATCGGCGCGTACGCCGGGTTGTGCGGCAGCAGCCAGACGTGCCCCTCGCGACGCCGGTAGGTCTTCACCGTCGCCTCGCCGTCGATCATCGCCGCGACGATGTCGCCGTTGTCCGCGACCGGCTGCTGCCGGACCACCACCCAGTCGCCGTCGGCGATCGCCGCGTCGATCATCGAGTCGCCGGCGACCCGGAGCAGGAACAGCGTGCCCTCGCCGACCAGCTCGCGGGGCAGCGGGAAGACGTCCTCCACGTACTCCTCCGCCAGCACCGGACCGCCGGCGGCGATGCGGCCGACGACCGGCACGTAGGTCGCCGCGGGGCGCGCGAAGCGCTCCGCTTCCTCGTCCGCGGGCTCGGGAGCGGGCGCCCGGGTCGCGGCGGCGGCGGAGTCCGGCTGCCGCACGTCCACCGCTCGGGGCCGGTTGGGATCGCGCCGGATGTAGCCCTTGCGCTCCAGGGTGGTGAGCTGGTGGGCGACGCTGGAGGTCGATGTCAGCCCCACCGCGTGGCCGATCTCCCGGACGCTCGGCGGATAGCCCTGCCGCTCGACCGCCTCCCGGATCACCTGCAGGATCCGGCGCTGCCGCTGGGTCAGGCCGGCCGCGTCGACCGGGCCGTCGGGAAAGTCGCGGACCGCCGCGGGCTCGGGAGCGCCCGGTGGCGCCGCGCGCCCCTTGCCCGCTCCCGCCCGCGTGCCCGCGCCGCCGCGCTGTCTGCCGCCCGACCCTGCCGCCATGACCCCTCCTCCTCGGCCCGCCTGTGATCGCCAAGCTAGCCGCCGGCACCGACACTTCTCAAACACCTGTTCGAACGACACGCCGTGGAGTCTCGATTTCGTCGGACCCCGGTGCTACAAAGTCGCACAGCAGTTCGATCGAACGAGTGTTCGGATGCCTGGACCGGGAGGGGACCGCGATGACCGTCGCACCGGAGCTGCCGCCGGCGTCCGCCGCCCGCCGCGACGAGGTCGACCTCACCGTCGTCCCGCCGCCGCGCGCCGGGCGCCGCCGCAGTCCGCTCCGCCACCCGCCCGGTGCGGTCAGCCGCCGCCCCGCGGCCGGGGTCCGGCCCGGGCTGCGGTGGACGGCGGGAGCGGCGACCGCCGTCGGGATCCCCGCGACCTGGTGGGCGGAGCCCGCGCAGGCCCGGCCCGGCGAGCCCGTCCGGCTCGTCGAGGAGCCCGGCGCCGGGGCCGGCCGGGAGCACCGCCCGACCGGCCCCGTCCGCCTGCGCCCGGCCAGTGCGCGGGTGATCCGCCCGGCCCGGCCCGGCCTCCGGCTGACCCGGCGCGCCCACCTGGTCCTCGGCCTGCTCGCCGCGCTGGCGGCCGCCGTCGCCGTGATCGCCGCCACCGGCCGTGTCCAGGCCCTCGACGACACGGCTCCGGTCCCGGCGTCGGCGCCGGCCGAGGTGGTGGTGGCGCCGGGCGAGACCCTGTGGAGCATCGCCGAGCGGGTCGCCCCCGACCGCGACCCGCGCGGGATCGTCGAGCAGGTCCGCCGGCTCAACGGCCTGCCCTCCGGCGACGTCCAGGCCGGCCAGCGCCTCCTCCTCCGCGTCCCCTGAGACCACCCCGCGCCTCGCGGCCCGGTGCGGCCTGGGTGGAGCCGGTGGCCGGCGGCACGCCCTGCTCAGGCGAGTAGAGGGCCGGTGCGTGGGCACGATCGGGACCAGTCGCGTGCCGCCGCGTCCCGAGGGCGGCGTGGAGGTCGGAACTGCCGTGCAGCCACCGCCGAAGCCGGACCCGCCGGCCCGGAAACTCAAGATCGCCATGCTGGCTCCACCGTGGGTGCCCACGCCGCCCACCGGCTACGGCGGCATCGAGCTGGTGGTGAGCTTCCTCTCCGAGGCGCTGGTGCGCCGCCGCCACGACGTCACCCTCTTCGCCGCGCCGGAGTCCCGGTCGTCGGCCATCCTGCGGGAGGTGCTGCCGCAGGGGCACCCGGACGAGATGGAGCGGTCGCTGCACGAGGCCGACCACGTCGGCCGGGTCTTCGACGAGGTGGATCGCGCGGCGGCCGAGGGCCGCGGGTTCGACCTGATCCACGACCACTGCGGCTACACCGCCGTCGCGATGGCGAACCGCATCGACGTGCCGGTGGTGCACACCCTGCACGGCCCGTTCACCGGGGACACCGCGGCCTTCTACTCGCAGCACGGAGGCAAGGCGCACCTGGTGGCGATCAGCGACACTCAGCGGGCGGCGGCCCCGGCCGGGACGCGCATCGCCGGGGTGGTGCCCAACCCGATCGACCTGGACGAGTGGCCGTACCAGCCGGACAAGGGCGACTACCTGCTCTGGGTGGGCCGGCTGAACGACGCCAAGGGTCCGCACCGGGCCATCGCGGCGGCCCGGGCCGCCGGCACGCCGCTCGTCCTGGCCGGCCCGGTGCAGCCCGGCGAGCAGGAGTACTTCGACCGCGAGGTCGCGCCGCACCTCGACGACGACCGGGTCCGCTATGTCGGGGAGGTCGGCGGGGACCGCAAGCGGCGCCTGTTCGCCGAGGCCCGCGCGCTGCTGATGCCGATCCGGTGGGACGAGCCGTTCGGGATGGTGATGGTGGAGGCGCTCGCCTGCGGGACGCCGGTGATCGCCTTCCCGCGCGGCGCCGCACCCGAGATCGTCCGGCCCGGCGAGAACGGGTGCCTGGTCGAGGACGAGGACGAGATGGCCGAGGCGGTGGCGACCCTGGGCAAGATCGATCCCGCCGCCTGCCGGTCCTCCGTCGCCGAGCGATTCGGCGTCGACCGGGTCGCCGCCGGCTACGAGGAGATCTACGGCGCGATCGTGGATCGCCGGGACCGGCCCGCCTGACGGCCGGCGAGCCGCTCGACCACCGGGCCAGCCCGTCCATGTCGTCGAGCATGATCGAGCTGATCCCGAGGCGCTCCCGCGGCTCGACGGTCTTCGTCGATGGACCCGATGACGACGTGCGGCGACTCCAGCACCTCGTCGGCGGCGATCTCCATGCCGGTCAGCCGGCGCAGGTCGTCGGCCCGCGACCGGGCCTCGGGCCGGGCGTCGTCGGTCACCACGACCGGCCCGCCGCTCGGGTACGCGTTGAGCTCCAGCCGGTCGAACCGGTCGCCGGCCGCGTCCCGAACCCAGCCGAGCTTCTCCCGACCGACGCGCGACACCGCTGCGGCGTCCGGGCGCGGACGGCGAAACGCCGGCCCGACACGCCGTGCGGTGCTTGCGCCCCGCGGGACGGCGATCTACTTTCATCCACTACATCTGGTAGTTACACTGGTGTAAGTCGTCCACAGGTTGGGGTTCCTGGTCCACAGGTGGTCCACAGGACATCCCCAGGACGGTCCACAGGAGGGACGCCGACAGGCGTCCCGGAGGAGGTCGTACGGGTGCGCTGCCCCTACTGTCGCCACGCCGACTCGCGCGTCGTCGACTCGCGGGAGGTCGACGAGGGCCAGGTCATCCGGCGCCGGCGCTCCTGCCAGGCCTGCGGACGGCGCTTCACCACCGTCGAGGAGGCCACCCTCGCGGTGATCAAGCGCAGCGGGGTGACCGAGCCGTTCAGCCGGGCCAAGGTCATCACCGGCGTCCGCCGCGCCTGCCAGGGCCGGCCGGTGGACGAGGACGCGCTCGCGCTGCTCGCCCAGCGGGTGGAGGATGCGGTGCGGGCGACCGGCTGCGCGGAGATCCCCAGCCACGAGGTCGGCCTGGCGATCCTCGGCCCGCTGCGCGAGCTGGACGAGGTGGCCTACCTGCGCTTCGCCAGCGTCTACCGGTCGTTCGAGTCGATCGAGGACTTCGAGGCGGAGATCGAGGCGCTCCGCCGGCACGACCAGCCCGTCCCGGCCCTGGCGCCCCGCGGGCCGGCCCGCCGGGTCGAGCGCGAGCTGGAGCCGGCGCCGTGAGCCGCGGCCGCGGGGGCCGAACGGCGGAGCAGGACCAGACCAGCACGTCCGCACCACCGGCGGCGGCCACGGGGGCTCCGCGGGATATCGAGAGTCAGGGAAGGGACCTTGCCATGACGGAGACCGTCGGCACCCGGCAGAGCGGCGGGACGGCGCCGCGGCCTGGTGGGGGCCTGCACGTCGAGCGCGTCTACACGAGCCCCGGCGTGCACCCGTACGACGAGATCACCTGGCAGCGGCGCGACGTGGTGATGACCAACTGGCGCGACGGCTCGGTCAACTTCGAGCAGCGCGGCGTCGAGTTCCCCGACTTCTGGTCGATCAACGCGACCAACATCGTCACGTCCAAGTACTTCCGCGGAGCCGTCGGCAGCGAGGAGCGCGAGTCGAGCCTCCGCCAGCTCGTCGACCGCGTCGTGAAGACATACCGCGCCGCCGGCGAGGAGCACGGCTACTTCGCGACCTCCGCTGACGCCGAGGTCTTCGAGCACGAGCTGACCTGGATGCTCGTCCACCAGGTGTTCAGCTTCAACTCGCCGGTCTGGTTCAACGTCGGCACCCCTGCCCCTGCCCAAGTGTCTGCGTGTTTCATCCTTGCGGTCGACGACACGATGGACTCGATCCTGAACTGGTATCGGGAGGAGGGGCTGATCTTCAAGGGCGGCTCCGGCGCCGGCCTCAACCTCTCCCGGATCCGCTCGTCCAAGGAGCTGCTGTCCAGCGGCGGCACCGCGTCCGGGCCGGTCAGCTTCATGCGCGGCGCCGACGCCAGCGCCGGGACGATCAAGTCCGGAGGCGCCACCAGGCGCGCGGCGAAGATGGTCGTGCTCGACGTGGACCACCCGGACATCGGGGAGTTCATCGAGACCAAGCGCGCCGAGGAGGAGAAGATCCGGGTCCTCCGCGACGCCGGCTTCGACATGGACCTCGGCGGCAAGGACATCACCAGCGTCCAGTACCAGAACGCCAACAACTCCGTCCGCGTCTCCGACGAGTTCATGCGGGCGGTCGAGCAGGGCGAGGAGTTCGGCCTGCGCGCCCGGCTCACCGGCGACGTCATCGACACGGTCGACGCGAAGTCGCTCTTCCGCAAGATGGCCCAGGCCGCGTGGGAGTGCGCCGACCCCGGCATCCAGTACGACGGCACGATCAACGACTGGCACACGAACCCGGAAACCGGCCGGATTACAGCGAGCAACCCGTGCTTCCCGGCCGACCAGCGAGTCGTCACCGACAAGGGACTGATCCGGATCGGCGACCTTGTCTCCCGCGCCGCGGCGGGAGAGACGTTCGACATATACACCAATGACGTCACGGCATCGGAGGCGCCGTCGGCGCGGGTCGTGGCGACCACCCCGCTCCGTTACATGGTCACCGGCACCAACGAGATCGTCGAACTGCGGTTCTCCGACGGTTCGCGACTGCGCTGCACCCCGCGACACCGGCTGTGGACGGAGAACCGCGGCTGGGTGCACGCCGACGAGCTCACCCCCGACGACCGGGTGGTCCGCTCGTTTCACCACGCGGACCGAACACTGGCGAGTGAGGAGCTGCCGGCGCATGCTGTCCGCGCCGCCCGTAACGGTCGCGGTACCCCGCTTGCCGAGATCCCGGAGAAGTGGGATCCGGAATTCGCCCACTATCTCGGGTGGCTCGTCGGCGACGGCTGCCTCACCGACGACGGTGCCGTCACCGTCTACGGTGGACAGTGGGAGCAGGAGCACCTGCTGCCCCGGCACGATGCGCTGCTCAGCCGCGTCACCGGCCGTCCACGCAAGCCGAGCGTGCAGGCGAACGGCACGCGCCAGCTTCGGGCCATGCAACGCCGGTTCCGTGCGCTGCTCGCCGGGCTGGGCGTGAGCAATGGCCGGTCCGGCGGCAAGGTGCTGCCGGACTCGGTGTACGAGGCGCCCGAGGACGCGCTGCGGGCGTTCCTGCGCGGCCTCTTCGACGCCGACGGCTGCGTGGTCAACCAGGTCGAGAAGGGTACCCGCTACGTCGGTCTCGGCAGCCGGTCGGAGGAGTTGCTGCTCGGCGTGCAGGAACTGCTGGCCAGTCTCGGCATCGCCGGCAGGATCTATCAGACCGGCACGAAGGCCAACTCGTTCTCGTACACCCGACGGGACGGCACCGAGGCTACCTACGGCAGCGACGGTCCATCGCACGACCTGCGCATCAGCGGGCGGCACATCGCGCGGTTCCGCGCCGCGATCGGTTTCGACCACGCCGAGAAGGCGGACAAGCTCGATGCGCTGCTTGACGCCCACTCGTTCTACCGGGTGGACGAGACCGTCCGACTGCTCTCGCGCGAGTCCCGTGGTTTCGAGACGACCTACAACCTCACCGAGCCGCGCAACCATTCGTACATCGTCAGCGGCGTCGTCGTGGCGAACTGCTCGGAGTACATGTCGCTGGACAACTCGTCGTGCAACCTGGCGTCGCTCAACCTCATGAAGTTCGTGCGTGAGGACGGGACATTCGACTCCGAGCAGTTCGTCAAGGCGGTCGAGTTCGTCATTACCGCGATGGACATCTCGATCAGTTTCGCCGACTTCCCGACGGAGAAGATCACCGAAACGACTCGCGCATACCGCCAGCTCGGCATCGGATACGCCAACCTCGGAGCGGTCCTGATGGCGACCGGACACGCCTACGACTCAGAGGGTGGCCGGGCGCTGGCCGCGGCGATCACGTCACTGATGACGAGCGCCGCCTACCGGCGCTCCGCCGAACTCGCCGGCGTCGTCGGCCCGTACGACGGCTACGCCCGCAATGCGACGGCCCACCAGCGGGTCATGCGCAAGCACGCCGCCGCCAACGACTCGGTTCGCCCGACCGGTGCGGACGACGGTCGAATCCTGCGGGTCGCCACCCGGGAATGGCAGGAATGCCTCCGGATCGGCGGCGACAACGGCTGGCGCAACGCCCAGGCCAGCCTTCTCGCGCCGACCGGCACCATCGGCTTCATGATGGATTGCGACACGACCGGCATCGAGCCGGACTTCTCGCTGGTGAAGTTCAAGAAGCTGGTCGGCGGCGGGTCCATGCAGATCGTCAACCAGACCGTGCCGCGCGCGCTGCGCTCACTGGGATACCAGGAGGAGCAGGTCGAGGCGATCGTCGAGTTCATTTCCGAGCACGGACACGTCGTTGGCGCGCCGAGTCTGCGCGAGGAGCACTACGAGGTGTTCGACTGCGCAATGGGAAAGCGCTCGATCGCGCCAATGGGCCACGTGCGGATGATGGCCGCCGTTCAGCCATTTTTGAGTGGCGCCATCAGCAAGACCGTGAACACTCCGGAAAGCGCGACGGTGGAGGAGATCGAGAAGATCTATTTCGAGGGCTGGAAGCTCGGCCTCAAGGCGCTGGCGATCTACCGGGACAACTGCAAAGTCGGCCAGCCGCTGTCGACGAAGAGGAAGGAGCCGGCGGCGGAGGCCGCACCGGTGGTCGAGTACCGGCCGATCCGCAAGCGGCTGCCGAAGAAGCGCCCGTCGCAGACGGTGTCCTTCTCGGTGGGCGGCGCGGAGGGATACGCAACCTCGTCGTCGTACCCGGACGACGGCCTCGGCGAGCTGTTCGTGAAGATGTCGAAGCAGGGCTCGACGCTGGCCGGCGTGATGGACGCGTTCTCGATCGCGATCTCGATCGCGCTGCAGTACGGCGTGCCGCTGGAGACGTACGTGTCGAAGTTCGTCAACATGCGCTTCGACCCAGCCGGGATGACCGACGACCCGGACATCCGGATCGCCTCTTCGGTGATGGACTACCTGTTCCGCCGCCTGGCGCTGGACTACCTGCCGTACGAGAAGCGAGTGGAGCTCGGCATCTTCACCGCGGAGGAGCGGGCGGCGGCGGTGTCCGGGTCTTACGGCTCGGACGCCGACACCGCTGAGTCCGACGTGGACGTCGAGGCGCTGCGGTCGTCGGCTCCGGTGGAGAAGCACCACCCGGCGCCCGCCGAGGCCGAGGCCGAGGTCGAGACGGCGGCCGTCAAGCCGGCGCCGGCCGAGGCGCACTCGTCCACCGAGCTGCTCGAGCTGCAGCAAGGCACCGTCGCCGACGCTCCGCTCTGCTTTACCTGCGGCACCAAGATGCGGCCCGCAGGCTCCTGCTACGTCTGCGAGGGCTGCGGATCCACCAGCGGCTGCAGCTGACCAGATGGAGTGTGGGTCCCCGCAGACGGACTCTCGGAGGCGTGTGTCGGCTGCCGGAGTCGGCGGGTGCGTGCGAAGTGTTCAGCGGAGTAAGGAGATCCATGAGCAGTCCCGATCAGATCCGGCGACAACTGGCCGACAACGCGTCGAGGCGAGTAAAGGTCGAGTCAGATATCAGCACGGCTCGCGGCAAGCAGTCGAAGGCGCAGTCTACCGCGGCGTCCGCGCAGGGTAAGGCGGTGCGGGCGACGAACGGCCCTTCTCGGAGGATGGGCGGCCGAGCGGGCGCAAGCCACGGCGCTCGCCGAGGGCAGGAAGATCGCAGATCTGAGCAAGAAGACTCCGGAGTTCAGCAAGAAAGAAGTAGCGCTGTCGAAGAATCTCGATGCAGCGCTGCGTTCTGTCGCGAAGGCGGACGAGCGCAAGCGAGAGCAGCAAGCGCGGCAGGAGCAGTCTGAGGAGCGACTGCGGGCGCTGGTAGCGCCGCCCAAGCAGGAGTCCCCGCCCTCAGCCGGTGGAAGCAATCTTGCTGGTGAGGAGGCCGGCGAAGACTTCGGCTGGTTTCTTCCAGTCGAGGATCTTACGGGGTCGGCCGTTGATTTCGCGGGCGACGGCCCACAGGTAGTCGGGGTCGGCGGGGATGTCGGTGCCTTTGGGGAAGTACTCGCGCAGCCACCGGTTGGTGTTCTCGTTGGTGCCGCGCTCCCAGGGTGAGTGGGGATGCGCGAAGTACACCTTGACGTCGGTGGCCAGGGTGAAGGCGGCGTGCGCTGCCATCTCGGTGCCGCAGTCCCAGGTCAGTGACCGGAACAGGTGGCCGGGCAGGTCGCCGGCGACGGTCAGCAGGGCATCCTTGAGGCCCTGGCTGTCCTTGCCGGCGGGCAGCGGGACCGGGATCAGGTAGCGGGAGGTCCGCTCCACCAGGGTGCCCATCGCGGTCCGCCCGGCCTTCCCGATCAGCAGGTCACCCTCCCAGTGGCCGGGGACGCGGCGGTCGGCGACCTCGGCCGGGCGTTCGTCGATGCTGGTCATCGCCGCGATCCGGACCCGCTTGACCACGGGCCCGGCCGGCCTCGGCCGACGCGACGTGCGACCGGTGCGCAGCGCGACCTGTTGTTCGGCCAGTCGCCGCAGCTCACCCTTCGGCCGGGCGTAGATCCAGTCGTAGATCGCCTGGTGCGACACCGTCACCGGCTCAGCATCCACCGCTGCGGCCTCGACGCTGAGCGGCTCAGACTCCAGCTCGGACCGCAACCCGGCCGCGACCTGCTGCGGCGACCACGACCCCGCCAGCCCGGCCACCACTCGCTCCCGCAGTCGCGGGCACCGGTCCAGCTTGCGGGTCTTCGGCCGCCGCCGCCGCTCGGCCGCGGCCCGGTCCGCCGCACACGCCCGATACCCGGCGGCGCCGCCGTGCCGGCGCCGCTCCCGCGACACCACCGACGGACACCGACCCACCCGACCCGCGATGTCCTTATTGGACAGACCCGCGGCCAGACCCCGAGAGATCTCCTCCCGCTCGACCAACGTCAACACCCTGCGCTGCCCCACCCTCGGCGCTCCCCTCGACACCAACGCCGAGCATCACACCATGATCAATTGCTTCGACCCCTTGAGGGCGGGGTCCCTACGGATCCTGTACTTGACCGCGACGCCGGAGGGCGACCTGCGAGTCGACCACGAGATTCGCCGCGTGAAGGCCGCTGTGCGTGCGGCCACGCATCGGGACCTCATCGAGATCGAGCATCTTCCGGCGGCCACTGCCGGGGATCTACTGGACGGGCTGACCCGGTTCCGGCCGCACGTCCTGCACTTCTCCGGTCACGCGAACGAGGACATGCTCGTGCTGGATAGGGACGATCCGGAGCACAACGAGGGCCACGAGGTGGCGACTGATCTCTTTCAGCGCGCCATTGCGGCAGTGGACCAGCCTCCGACGCTCGTGGTTCTGAATGCATGTGAGTCAGCGGCGCAACTGCCCGGCCTGTTGACCAAGGTGCCGTTCGCCATCGGAATGAGCGACACCGTCGGGGACGTGGACACCATCGTGTTCGCCACCCGCTTCTACAGCGCGGTAGCCGAAGGCCAGTCGGTCCAGGCGGCGCTCGACCTTGCGCGCGTCGAGTTGGCCCTGGCAGGGCTTCCGGACGCCGACCTGCCTATCCTAGAAACCACGGCCGACCCGAGCGTTCCGCTGGTGCTGCCTCCTGCTTGAGCCTTCTCACGGGGTCCGTCGTGGTTCCTCGCGCCTCGACATCGCCTAAACGCAGCACGGTTGTGTCAGCGGGAACCTGCGCGCGGCGTCGATGCCGCACCTGGAAGGCTGCTCGAGTCGCCTGGGCGAGCACGGCGAGACGAACTCGCACGTGGTCCTGTCGACACAGTACGAAGGCCGCCCGGTGGAACCGCCGGCCACCGAGGCCGGCACGGTGACCCAGTCCACCGACTGGAGCCGGTTAGCGGACCACGGCTGACGGCGGGCGCAGCCCGAACGACGCCAGCTGACCCGCCCTGCGGGGTCATATACGCCAGCGTGGGCGCCCGGCACCAGCCATGACACCAACACCACCAGGCACCATCACCACCAGCTCCCCGGTACCGAGCCGGTCCCGTCCGTCCACAGCTGCCTTCACTCGAGCTACCGGCAGCTCAGCCGGCTGAAGGCTCACTTGTCCGGTGTCAGGCGGCTCCGCCGAGCGGGCGCAGTGCGGCGAGAGCCCGCAGCGCGTCTGCTCGGGAGATTGGCTGGTCCTTCTCCAGCGCCGTCAGTTCCAGCTCGATCCACTCGCGGACGAGCGTCGACATCGGAACGCCCCGGGCTTCAGCGGCGGTCTTCAGGCGCTTGTCCAGCTCGAGTGGCAGCCGCAGTGAGCGAACCACCATCACCGTGTCGCCGGGCGGCGGCGGGAGCTCTGCGGTCTCCTCGCTGAACTGCAAGCCGTCCATGAACTGCTGCACGTCCTCCCTGCGCTCGGGCAGGTCAGTCATGGCTTGCCTCCTCCCATCGGGCGAACTCGGTCGCCTCCGCTGGGTTCATGTCGCGGGCGCCGATGATCAGCCAGCTCCACTCACCGGTCTGGCGAACAGCGACGATCAGCGGTCGTCCAGCTCTCGTCCGTGCCCACACCGTCAGCACGTCGACTCCACTTGGACCCTTCGCGGGTCGCGGCCAGCGACGCTCGGACCCGAGCGCTTGGACGACCTCGTGCGGCTCGATGCCGCGCAGCGCATCCAGCGCCCAGCCGGGCCACTCGTATCCCACATGCAGATACTACTCACGTATTACACGGCGGCGGTGCGGTCGTCCCGGCTCATGTCAGGTCCGGGCCGATAGCCGGCCGGCTGGATCGTTATGGAGACACGACCGGGTCGAATACGTACTCGTCACCTGACACGCCCCAGGGTCACCTAGTGTGGCGTCATTGGTCAGGAGCGGACTGTAGGTAGCGCCCGCGGGTGGCGCGGGCGAGGCGGGCGCTCGCGATCCCGCTGCCGCTGCCCCACGCCGTGAGGTGCGCGCTGGACGGCGGATACGGTGCCGCCTCGTTCGCGGCCAAGCTCGCCATCGGCGTAGAGCAGGTCGACGCACTCGACTGCTCGCCCGCCGTGATCACCGCCGTTCGCCGCATCCGGAGGCCGTCAGCTACCTCCAGACGGGAGCTCGGAGGAGAAGTCGCACTCGGCCGCGACGCGGTATCCGCGGGAGCGGAGGTGCGTCATGAGGCCGGCGACGAATCGGACCACTTCACGATTCGGAACGTGCTCCTCCGCGTCCACGTCGACCATGGTGCGCCAGTCGAGGAAGTGGTCGCTCACGGTCCTGTCCGGGTTCCGTCGGACGTCGACGGTGAAACCCGGCACCGTGAAGACGTCGAGATC
>Ga0210378_10000320_pt1 | contig 23770 bp, 19 predicted proteins | sample PLM1_60_b1redo_FD_155465 | JGI IMG/M metagenome (GOLD analysis project Ga0210378, IMG submission 155465) | Groundwater sediment microbial communities from an aquifer in East River, Colorado, USA - PLM1_60_b1 redo | ecosystem: Environmental > Terrestrial > Soil > Riparian zone | place: USA: East...
CGCGCCGCTTCCAGCAGCGACGGCACCTCGCTGATCCGCTCGGGATCTGCGCCGAGCACCCGATTCGTACCGCCGTGCTCGACCAGAGTGACGGGCCGCTCGGTGTTCGGCCGGAGCGTGAAGCATGGGATCCCGAGATACGTCGTCTCTTCCTGGATACCGCCCGAGTCAGTCAACACTCCGGCTGAGCTCGCGACGAGGCTCATGAACTCGATGTAGCCGACCGGGTCGAGCAGCTTCAGCCGCTCCGAACCAGCTTCGATTTCCATCGTGTCCATCGCGGCCCGAGCGCGAGGATGCACTGGAAAGATGATCGGAATCTGCTCCGCCAGCTCGGCCAGACGCACCATCGCGTCGCCGAGAAACGGCCCGTCAACCCAGTGCCGGTGCAGGGTCACGACGAGATAGCCTCCGCGCTCCAACCCGTGCACCTCGGGCGCGTCGGCCGCATCGATTCGCGGACGCATGGCAACGAGCGAGTCGATCATCGTGTTGCCGACATCGTGGATCCATGCCTCGTCGACGCCTTCGGCGATCAAATTGTCCCAGCCCTCCGGTGAGTGGATGAAGAGCAGCCTTGACAGTTGGTCGGCGACGATCCGATTGATCTCCTCCGGAAGGGTGCGGTCAAAGCTCCGCAGTCCCGCTTCGATGTGGGCGACTGGTAGCAACAGCTTCGATGCCGTCAGCGCCGCGGCCGCCGTCGAGTTCACGTCGCCTGGGACGAGCACGACGTCGGGCTCCACCTCGAGCAGCACCGGCTCGAGCCGCTCCATGACGCGCGCGGTCTGCTGGGCATGTGACCCCGAGCCGACGCCGAGCGAGTAGTCCGGCTCTCCGACCCCTAGCTCCTCGAGAAAGATCTCCGACATCTCGCGGTCGTAGTGCTGTCCGGTATGCACCAGCACGTGCTCGAACTCGGCCGGACGCCCGGCCAGCGCGGCCGCGATCGGCGCGATCTTCATCATGTTCGGGCGCGTGCCGACGACCGAGAGGATCTGGCGGCGATTGGCCACGCCAGCAGGATAAAGAGCCTGCCCGCCGACCTCGCTCGCCGCTAGCCTGCCTGCGATGAAGCAGGTGGTCATGCGCGACGGCAAGCCACAAATCGTCGACGCGCCCGCACCCGGCCCCATGGCAGGGGCGCTGCTCGTCGCGAACGCCGCCTCAGCGATCTCCAGTGGAACGGAACGCTCCGTCGTCGCGCGTGGCTCCGGCTCGCTGGCCGCGCGCGCGATTCGCAATCCAGACCTCCTCCGCCAGACGCTCAAGCACGCGCGCGAGCACGGGATGCGCGAGACGGTCGACCTCGTTCGCGGCGCGGCGGCCACCGACTCTCCGCTCGGCTATTCGAGCGCCGGCACCGTGATCGACACCGGCGGGCTCGCAGATTTCCGGGTCGGCCAGCGGATTGCCTGCGCCGGGGCGGGCCGCGCGAACCATGCCGAGGTCGTGTCGGTCCCGGGAAACCTCGCCTGCGCCGTCCCCGAAGGCGTTGCCCAGGCTCACGCAGCCTTCGGCGCGATCGGGGCGATCGCGCTGCAGGGGGTTCGCCGTGCCGAGCCGGCGCTCGGGGAACGGGTGGTCGTCGTCGGCCTCGGGCTGCTCGGGCTCCTCACGCTGCAGATAGCTCGCGCCGCAGGGTGCCGTGTCGTCGGTATCGAGCCGGTCGAGCGCCGCCGCGCGCTCGCCGGGGAGCTCGGAGCCGAGCTCGTGGTCGGCCCCGACGAGGCGGAGGCTGCCGTCGAAGGCTGGTCGGAGCGGCTCGGTGCCGACACGGTGATCGTCACCGCCTCCGCGGCCGGAGACGAGATCGCCAACTCCGCCGTCCGCATGGTGCGCCGAAAGGGTCGAGTCGTGCCGGTGGGCGACGTCGGGCTCGGGTTCGACCGCGAAGCGCTCTACGAGCGGGAGGCCGATGTCCTCATCTCGACGTCGTACGGCCCCGGGCGCCACGACCCCTCCTACGAGGAGGCGGGCATCGACTATCCCCCGACGTATGTCCGGTGGACGGCAGGCCGCAACATGGAGGAGTTCCTGCGGTTGCTGGCGACCGGCGATGTCGCGCTGGAGAAGCTCGTCGAGCTGGAGCTGCCGGTCGACCGCGCGGGCGAGGCGTATGCGGCCCTCGCCGGAGAGGATCCGCCGCTGGCCGCCGTCCTCAGGTACGCGGAGTACTCGCCCGATGCTGCAGCCGTTTCGAGATCGGCTCCCGCTGCTCGCGCAGCCTCGGACGGCGAGGTGCGTGTGGCCCTCGTCGGCGCGGGAAACTTCGTCCGCGCCGTGCACGTGCCGAACCTGCGTCGTGCCGCAGGCGTACGCGTGACGACGGTCGTCAGCCGCCGCGGCGGGTCGGCAGTCTCGGTCGCGAGGTCCCTCGGCGATGCGCGCTCCGGGGCAGACTGGCAGGAGGCGCTGGCCGATCCCGATGTCGATCTCGTGTTCGTCGCGACGCGCCACGACACTCACGCCGAGATCGCGGCCGCCGCACTCCGCGCCGGCAAGGCGGTCTTCCTCGAGAAGCCGCTCGGCCTCACGCGCGAGGAGATCGACGACGTGTGGACGGCCGGAGCCGAGAACGACCGGCTGGTGATCGGCTTCAATCGCCCGTTCTCGGAGCTCGCGGCCCGGCTCGGCGAGGAAGTCCGCGCCGCAGCCGGCCCCATCCAGCTCGTGTACCGAGTCGCGTCCCCAGCACCTCCCGAGCACTGGCTCAACGACCCGCCCCAGGGCGGCGGCCGGATCCTGGGCGAGGCCTGTCACATGTTCGATTTCGCCAACTGGCTGTGCGGCACGCCTGAGCGCGTCTTTGCAGTTGCGCCACCGGCGCCGCGCGGAGCCGCTTCGACCGAGAGCGCGTCGACGACGATTCAGTACGCTGACGGCTCGGTGGCAACCGTCCTCTACTCGGGCGTCGGTTCCACTTCGATGCCGAAGGAGCGAATCGAGGTCATGCGCGGCGACCGCTCCTGGATCCTCGATGATTTCAGCACCCTGACCGTCTACGGCCCCGACGGCGAGCGCACGGAGCGGGCGCGCGGCGACAAGGGCCACGCCGCCCTGCTCGGGCAGGTGCTCGCGGCGGCACGGGGCGAGCGACCCTACGAGCCGGGACTCGGCGCCGCGTACCTCGCGCAGAGCGTCGCGCTCGCCGCGCTCGAATCGATCGCCTCCGGGGAGCCGGTGCCCGTCGAGCCCCCGCCGGCCAGGACCGCCTGATGTGCGGCATCTGCGGGATCCTCGCCACGCGCGACGGCTTCGACGTCGGAGAAGAGCTCGTCAGCGCGATGAACGACACGATCGTCCACCGCGGGCCCGACGACGGCGGTTCCTGGTACTCGCCGGAGCATCGAGTCGCGCTTGCGCACCGCCGGCTCTCGATCATCGACCTCTCCGCCGCCGGCCACCAGCCGATGTCGAACGAGGACGGCACCGTCTGGCTGACGTTCGGCGGCGAGATCTACAACCACATGGAGATCAGGCCCGAGCTCGAGGCCAAGGGGCACCGCTACCGCTCGCACACCGACACCGAGACGATCATCCACCTCTACGAGGAAGAGGGCCCGCGCTGCCTGGAGCGGCTCGACGGGATGTTCCACCTCGCGATCTGGGACTCACGGACACGCGAGCTGCACCTGGCGCGCGACCGCCTCGGTAAGAAGCCTCTCTACTACGCGCAGACCGAGGGCGGGCTCGTCTTCGGCTCCGAGATCAAGGCGCTCCTGGTGCATCCAGCGATCAGGCCCGAGCTCGACGAGGAGGCCTTCTTCCACTACCTGACCTTCGTCTGCACGCCGGCGCCGCTGACGATGTTCCAAGGGATCCGGAAGCTCGCACCGGCCGAGCTGCTGACCGTCCGCGCCGACGGCTCGACGACCAACACGACCTACTGGAGCCCGATGTCCGAGGAAGCGGCTCGCGAGGTGGCCGGGGCGACCGAGCCCGAGCTCGAACAGCGGCTCCTGCAGCTGCTGCGGGAATCGATCGGCGCCCGAATGATGTCCGACGTCCCCTTCGGAGTCTTCCTCTCGGGCGGGCTCGACTCGTCGACGAACGTCGCGCTCATGTCCGAGTTGATGGCCGACCCAGTGCAGACCTTCTCGGTCGGTTACGGCGCCGAGTACGCGCGCTACAACGAGCTGGAGCACGCGCGGAAAATCGCGCAGCTCTACGGGACCGACCACCACGAGATCGTGATCGACGTCGCCGATCTGGAAGCGTTCGTGCCCGACCTCATCTACCACCAAGACGAGCCGCTGGCCGACTGGGTCGCGGTTCCGCTCCACTACGTCTCGAAGCTCGCGCGCGACAACGGGACGATCGTCGTCCAGATCGGCGAGGGCTCGGACGAGCTCTTCCACGGCTACCAGAGCTACATCAGCCACGCGCGGTTCCACTCGCGCTACTGGCCTCCGTTCCAGCGAGTCCCGGCCGTGATCCGACGCGGGATCGGACGGGCAGCGACCTCGCTTGCCTTCAGCTCGGGACGCTTCGTCGCGCACGCGCAGGCGATCGAGGATGCCGCCGCCGGGCGGATGCCGTTCTGGGGCGGGGCGATCGCCTACCAGGGCGAGCTGAAGGAGCGCGTCCTCTCCAACGGTCAGCCGCACCCCGATTCGTACGAGATCGTCGAGCGCCTGTGGGAGCAGGCCGAGCGCGAGCGCCCAGGCGCCGATCTCCTCCAGAAGATGTCCTACCTGGAGCTGAAGAACCGGCTCGCCGAGCTCCTGCTGATGCGCGTCGACAAGATCACGATGGCGAACTCGGTCGAGGCGCGCGTCCCGTTCCTCGACCGCCGTCTCGTCGAGTTCGCAATGGCCCTGCCGCCGGAGATGAAGGTACGAGACGGCGAGGGCAAGTACCTGCTCAAGCGCGCCGTGTCGCGGCTCCTTCCGCAGGAGATCATCCACCGCACGAAACAGGGGTTCTCGGCCCCGGTCAGCGAATGGTTCCGGGGCGACCTCGGCGAGCGGGCCCAGCGCGAGATTCGAGAGTCGTCGCTGGCCGAGCGCGGCCTCCTGGACTACGGCGCCATCGACCGGCTCTGGGCCCAGCATCGCTCGGGCCGGGGTGAGTGGGCCTTCCAGCTCTGGAACGTCTACAACGTCAGCGTCTGGCACGACCTCTGGGTGGCCGGGCGCGGCCGCGCCTGACGGTGCGCCCGAGCGCCCGCGACGCTGTCGCGCAGCTTCGCCGCGCGGGCCTGAGGCGCGGCGCGAGGGGAGCCGTCCAGGGCGGGGCGCGCCTGGCCCTTGGCGTCGCCAGGGAAGCGCAATTACGTGCTCGGCCCGTGACCGTCGGCCCGGGCGAGCTCCTGGCCGCCCTTGGGGGCACAGACCCCGTCCAGGCGCTGCGCGGACACGTGCTCGAGGCTCTGCCGACCGTGGCGCGCTTCGAACGGGAGGTGGAGCGGACCGACGGCCTGCGGGAGCGGGCCGACGAGATCTGCGCGCACCGCTTCGATCTTCTGGGCTCCGGTCCAACCGACCTCGGCCCTGAGATCGACTGGCATGCGGACTTCAAGGCCGGCCGCCGCTGGCCCCTTCGCCACGCCTCGCTCCTGCCCGTCGCCTACGGCGATGGTTCCGACATCAAGGTCCCGTGGGAGCTTTCCCGGTGCCAGCACCTGCCGCTGCTAGCAGCCGCCTGGCGACAGACCGGGGAGCGCCGCTACCTGGACGAGCTCGGCGCGCAGCTCGCTTCGTGGATCCGCGCGAACCCTGTCGAGCTCGGCCCGAACTGGGCGTCCACGATGGACGTGGCGATCCGTGCGGCGAACTGGGTCGCAGCGTTGGCTCTCTGCGCAGAGGACGCCGCCGAGGAGCCCTGGTTCCGGCCGACCCTCGAAAGCCTCCTCCTGCACGGCCGGTACATCCGCACGCACCCCGAGGACGGCGATGTTCGCGGCAACCACTATCTGTCCGACGTCGTCGGGCTGCTTGTCGTGGCCGCACTGTTCGCGGACGGCTGGGAGGGCAAAGGCTGGGCCGGCTGGGGGGTCGGCGAGCTCGTCTCCGAGATGGAGCATCAGGTGCGCGGCGACGGCTGTGCGCACGAGGCGTCGATCCCGTATCACCGGCTCGTGACCGAGCTCTTCGTGTGCGGGACGCAGGCCGCTGACGCGCACGAGCCGAACCGCGTGCCCGACTGGCACCGCGAGCGTCTCGAAAGGATGCTCGCGTTCACTCGCGACTACACGCGGCCGGACGGGCTCGCACCGCAGATCGGCGACGCCGACGACGGCCGCTTCCTGCCGCTCGGCGACTACTGGCGCCTGGACGCCCGCGACCACCGCCACCTCTTTCGCCAGGCCGACCGCGAGTACGCCCCGGCCGGAGAGAGCTCCGCCTACCCGGAGGGTGGGTTCTACGTGCTGCGGACGGATGGCCTGTACGCGATCGTGCGCTGCGGCGACACGGGCCGCTACGGACATGGCGGCCACTCGCACAACGACCAGCTTTCCTTCGAGCTCGTCGTCGGCAGGCAGCCGGTCGTCGCCGACCCTGGGACTTATCTCTACACCGCCGACCCCGAGGCACGGAACCTCTTCCGCTCGACGAGGTACCACGCAACCCTCCGCCTTGGGGGCGAGGAGCAGAACGAGCTGCGCACGGACGACCTGTTCGCCATGGAGAACCGCGCTCAGGCCGAAGCGCTGGCCTGGGATGAGCGGAGCTTCGAGGGTCGGCACCGGGGACATACGCGCCGCCTCGAGCTCGGCGGCGGGGAGCTGCGGATCACGGACACGGTCGAATCGGCCGGAGGGCAGGAGCTCGAATGGACGCTTCCCCTAGCCCCGGGAGCCGAGCTGGAGGTTCGCGCCGAGGGGCTGGAGTTCCGCGCCGAGGACGGGTGGCACTCGCCGAGCTACGGCGTCCGGGTGCCGACGAAGTTCCTGCGTGCGCGTCGGTCCGCCCGAGCCGGCCGAGACGTGCAGGAGCTCGTCCTCAGAGCGCCTTCCTGACCAGGCGCCAGTAACCGCGCACGAGCGGATTCGCCAGGCGAAGGGGAGCGGGCACCGGAACCATCCCCGGCGAGAACGTAGCCGTCAGGTGCTCGGCGAGGTCGCGGTCTCGTACGCGGCGGAGACCCTGGGTCGCACGGCGCCGCTGACGAACGACCTTTCCGTTCCGAGCCAGCCAGCCCCACCCGGCGAGCTTGTCTCGGAACCAGTGCTCCTTGACGGCGAGCCCCACCATGCCGAGCTCGGTGGCCAGCAGCACCGGCGAGAGCAACAGCAACTGCCGTCCCGAGTAGGCCGAGAGGCAGAAGATGAGCCGGTTCCGCTCGAGGAAGTAATTCTTGCGCGGGTTCCGGCCGTACTCGTACTCGTGGAAGACGTCCGCCGCGGGGTCGACGACGACGCGGAGCCCGGCCAGACGCGCGCGCCAGCCGAGCTCGAGATCCTCGAGGTACATGAACAGCTCCTCGGCGAAGCCGCCCAGCGCATGGAACGTCTCGGCTCGGATCGCCATCGCGGTGCCGCTGGCCGAAGGCACGTCTCCGACCTCGCTCACCGAGTCGGCCGGCTCGCCGTAGCCGGCGGCCCAGCCGATACCGGTCACATGGACGTCGACGCCCGAGGCGTTCAGCCTCTCAGGGTGGTCGAGCAGACGGAGCCGGGCCATTGCAATCCCAATCGTCGAGTCCTCGAGCCTGCGCGCGAGCTGCGCGACCGCCCCCGGGGCGACGACCGTGTCGGGGTTCAGGAAGACGATGACGTCACCCTCCGCCTCGCGTGCGCCGAGATTCGACCCTGCCGCGAACCCGAGGTTCTCGCCGGCATCGACGACGCGCACTCCTGCACGCGCTCGAGCCTCGTCGATCTCGGGGCCGCCTCCTCCGTTGTCGACGGCGATCGTCTCCGCCAGCCCGTCCTGCTCCTGCAGCGAGACGAGCAGCCGCCCGAGCGCAGGCCCGGAGCGGAAGGCCACAATGACCGCGGAAGCGCTAATAGGCTCCTCGCCGCGCGAGGACGGCGGGGATCGTCTTGAGCAGGATCGAGATGTCGAGCCAGATCGACCAGCGCTCGATGTAGTAGAAGTCGAGCCGCACGAGGTCGTCGAAGCCGAGCGACGATCGGCCCGCGATCTGCCAGAGGCCGGTCATGCCCGGCAGGACGAGGTAGCGCTTGCGGTGCCAGGGCTCGAGGAGCTCGAAGTCGCGGATCGGCAGCGGGCGCGGCCCGACGAGGCTCATCTCACCGCGTAGGACGTTCAACACCTGCGGCACCTCGTCGATCGAGTAGCGCCGCAGGAAGCGGCCTACTCGGGTCATGCGTGGGTCGTCGGCGATCTTGAAGAGGGCTCCTTCGGCCTCGTTCTCGGCCTCGAGCTGCGGCTGCAGCGCAGCGGCGTCTGCCCGCATCGTCCGGAACTTGAACATCCCGAACTCCTGCTCGGTCAGCCCGATACGTGGGTCTCGGTAGAGGACGGGGCCACGCGAGTCGAGCTTGATCGCGGCGGCGATCAGCAGCCAGAAGGGCAGGCCGAGCACCGCGGCGATGCCCGACACGGCGAGGTCGAACGCACGCTTGACGACCCAGTCGGTTCCGACGAAGACGGGCGGGCGCAGCTCGAAGAGAGGCACGCCCTCACCGGGCACATATTCGCCGCGGCGCTCGATGAGGAACTCGCTGGCCCGGGAGGCGATCCGCACCTTCACACCCCGGCGGTGCGCGTGCTCGACGATGTCTACGAGCTCACGATCGTTGTAGTCCGAGTCGGTGACGATCAGCTCGCTGACGTCATGGGTCGCGAGCACCGAGGGCAGCGTCTCGAGCGACCCGAGTGTGGGCAGGCCGTTGTCGTCGGTCGAAGACCGCCCCACCGCTCCGACGAAGTCGTAGTCGATCCCGCCGCGACCTTGCCCGAGCGTTTTCCGCAGGCGAGCGAGATTCTCTCCTTCGCCGACCAGGATCGCCCTCCGGCGGACGCCCGCCAGCTTGAGGACGTCACCGGTGAGGATGTCGTAGCTCCCGCGCAGGAGCCCGATGCAGATCGCCGAGAGCACAATCGCGGTCGGCGCCAGGCCGTACGTCGAGAACCGGTGGCCGGTGCCGAGCGCGAAGATCAGCGTGATCGCGCCGACGAGCACGAGTGAGCCGATGACCCGGCCGAAGCCGGCTCGCCGCTCACGTTGGGCGTAGAGGCCGGCCTGCCAGAAGACGAGCACCGTGACGAGCGTCAGGATCGGCAGCCAGTCCGACTCGGCCTTCCAGAGGACGCCCCACAGCACGGTCCGGTCGTCATAGACGACATCCCGCAGAGCCAGGGCCGCGTAGACCCCGAGAACGAGCCCGACCAGGTCGAGCAGGATCAGCGACGTGATGCTCGCTACGCGGCGCGCGAGGGAGGTCAGCGGATGCGCCGTCAGGAAGTAGGGGCGACTCGAGCGGATGTCGCCGATCGCCTCGCGGTTGACCGCGGGCGGCGGGGGCGTCGACGCCGGCGCCCGTTGGGCTTTCTCGGTGGCCACGGGCCGCCTCATTGTACGGAGGCGGCCCGGACCATTGTCAACGAGTTACTTTCGGAGGCGTAGGAAGGCGGTATAGCTCGGCTTGCGTGTGTTGTTGAACCTGAAAAAGCCGGATTGCCAGCCAGCGGCGAGACGCGGATCGTCGCGGAGCAGGAACCACAGCATCATGTCGATGCGCGGGTGCCGCCGTCCGATCGCGAACGACTGGGAGACGTAGCGGGCCTGCTGCTGGAAGCTGACCCCGAAGGTCCGCTCGGGCAGAGTCTGGTACCCATACTCGGTGATCCAGATCCGCTTGTTTCCGATCACGCGGACGAGGTCGCCGATATTTCCTAGCAGCACCGCCGTCGAGCCCTTCTTCGTCGGCCGAGTCGTGGGTGTCTCGGAGCGATGGCCGTAGTAGGGGTGATGAGCGTAGGCGTCGTACCGGGCCCCCCACGTCCTCATCCCCTTGGCGAAGTAGATCGGGGAGAGCGACGGCCGTGAACTGCGTGCGCTGTTGTTGCCGCGCGGGGCCGTGACGCCGCACGCCACCTTGTTGCCCGATCGTATGACTTTGACACCCGAGTAGATCGCGTTGCACATCTGCGAATAGATGCGCGGGCTCCACGGAAGGAAGCGGCTGCCCGCCGTTTTGAACTGCGGCGAGAGGAAGACCGGGTTGTTCGGCTCGTTCCAGGCCATCCAGTAGCGCACGAGCGGCAACGGGTCTTCGTCTGGAATCGGATAGTAGTTGCCGCTGTAGCGCTTGGCCGCCGCAATCGCGAAGTTGCGCAGGTCGGCCATGCGGGTCGGCGCGCCGTTCTTCCTGGGACCGGCCCAGGGAGGTGTCCAGAGGATCGAGAAGACCATCTGGATCCCGTTTTCCTGCGCCTGCCTGACCGTCCTGTCGTAGACCCACCAGTCGTAGGCCGGGTCGGCCGGGTTGGTCGGCTGCACGGGGCGCCGACGCCGGGCCACACCGAGCACGTCGCCCCAGTAGAGGTTGACCCTGAGGACCTTGACCCGCAGGGCCTTGTACTTGGGGAAGGCCCAGTTCGGCCTTCCGATCGTCGACGGCTCGTCGTAGATGCCGACGAGCATGTTCCTGGATGCACTCGCCGAGGGTGCGGCAAGGCCGGCGACCGCTCCAATGAGGGCGGCCGCCAAGGCGAGGCGTCTAAACACGTATGGGCTCCCTTCCGAGGGTAGGCAACAAGCGCCGCAGGCCTTCCTCGAGATCGATCTCGGGGGTCCAGCCGAGGATCTCCTTCGCACGCGTGATGTCTGGTTGGCGGATTTGCGGATCGTCCATGGGCAGGGCTTCGAAGACGATCTCGCTGTGTGAGCCGGTCACTTTCAGCACCGTTTCCGCGAGCTCGAGAATCGTGAACTCGGTGGGGTTGCCGAGATTGATCGGCTGGTGCTCGTTGCTCGTGGCCAGCGCGTAGAGGCCGTTGATCAGGTCGTCGACGTAGCAGAAGCTCCTGGTCTGTGAGCCGTCCCCGAAGATCGTCAGCGGCTTATGCTCGAGCGCCTGGCGCACAAACGTGGGAATGGCGCGACCGTCGTACGGCCGCATGCGGGGGCCATACGAGTTGAAAATCCGAGCGATGGCGGTGTCCACGCCCTGCTGGCGGTGGTACGCCATCGTCATCGCCTCGGAGTAGCGCTTGCCCTCGTCGTACACGCCGCGCGGGCCGACCGGGTTGACGTTGCCCCAGTAGGTCTCGGGCTGCGGGTGCACCTGCGGATCGCCGTAGACCTCACTGGTCGAGGCGAGCACGAAGCGGGCGCGCTTGAACTTCGCCAGGCCGAGCGCGTTATGCGTCCCGTACGAGCCGATCTTGAGCGTCAGCAGCGGCAGCCGCAAGTAATCGATCGGGCTCGGGATGGCCGCCAGGTGGAACACGTAGTCGACCGGCTCGTCGATCTCGATCTGCTCCATGACGTCACCGTTGACGAAGGAGAACGCGTCGTCACGAATGTGCTCGATGTTCTGGAGCGACGCCGTCTCGAGGTTGTCGAGACAAATGACACGATGACGGTTCGAGAGCAGGTGCTCGCAGAGATGAGAGCCGAGGAATCCGGCTCCGCCGGTGACGACACAGGTGGCCACGAGGCGGAAATGGTAGCCGCGCCGGCGGCTTGCTCGACCTTCCTTACGAAGGTTTTACGCCGTCAGTCGTTGCCGTGACGAGGAAACCACGACGCCCGCGAAAAGGAAACTCGATGCTCGGGAAGCCGGCGGCGGTGAGCAGCGCCTCCGTTCCCGCTTCGGTGTAGTCGAAGATCGGGCAGCCGTGGAGCAGTTCGTAATGGAAGTGGCGAATCGGCGCCTTGACTCGATCCCGGCGGGTAAACGAGGCAACGAGCGTCGACGAGCAGCGGGCGCGCATCCAGCGGGCAGCGCGCGCCGGTTCTGCGAGATAGTCGAACAGACCCAGCGCGAGTACGACGTCGAACGTTTGGCGGAGATCCCTGTCCCGGAAGTCGCCTTCGTGGAGCTCGACCGAATTGAACCGCTCGAGGCGCTCGCGTGCGAGCGCCAGCATCTGCGCCGAAAGGTCGATGCCGACGTACGTTGCGGCGCCGGCGTCGAGGACCGCCTCCGCGACGCGGCCGGGGCCGCATCCGACGTCAAGGACGCTCGCGCGCGGGTGACGGGCCACGACCGAGACAGCCAGCTCACGCCCGCGCCACGGCCCGGGTCGCAGCAAGCGCGTAGCCATGTTCGGCTCCGCGTAGAAGCGGTCAAACGCTCGAGCGTGCTTCTCGAAGTAGCGTCGAGTCGACGTCATCGTGGCCAGAGTCGAGGATGTCACGAAACGTCACGAGCCGGAACCGCGCAGAGGCCTCGCGGAGCCGGACGGCGATGAGGTTCCGCCGGGCGTTCTTGTACAGGCGCCTCGTTGTTTCGCGGAGCCGCTGCTTGCGGGTCGCTTGCCCGGTCAGCACGACACGCAGGGGCTCCTTCGCGAACTCGTAAGGGTGGAAGTACAGGACGGGATAGGTCGAACGACGGGCGATGTCCTCCAGGCCGTGCCAGAGCGCGACGCCTGGAACAGCGCGCCAGTATGCGCCCCCTCCCAGCGGAAGCGCCGCCCTGCCGCGCCGCCAGACGGCGATCGGGAACTCCCAGAGGTCGTCGCCGGCGCCGGCGCCGATGCGAAAAGGGCTCGTGGGTATCGGTCTGATTCGTTGTGGGACGAACGGTGAGTCGTACAGGCTGGAGTCGTACCGGAAGCCGAGCTCCCGCAGGACATCGTGCGCCCAGAGCGATTGACGGGTGATCGAGAACCACGGTGCGCGATAGCCGATCGGCGTCACGCCGCAGATGCTCGCGACCACCTCCAGGCAGCGAACGACGTCGTCCTTGAACTCCTGAGGAGTCTGCTGGAACGCCCTCCGGTGCTCGTAGCCGTGGCAGGCGATGTCGTGCCCTCTCGCAGCAACCTCCTCGAGCGCTCGCGGGTGCCGCTCTGCAGCCACACCGGCAACGAAGAAGGTCGCGCTGACGCCGAGCTCGTCGAGAAGGTTCAGGGTCGTCGACATGTACTCCTCGAACTGCGCGCTCCCGGCGCGCCAGTCGGAGCGCCCCAACCGGCGGTGGACGAGTTGGTGCCAGTCCTCGAAGTCGAAGGTGAGGACGAACGTTCCCTGCTCCGTCTTCACCGAGCAACGACCGCGCTAGCAGGGACGATCTGCGCCGGGACCGCGTGCATCTCGGCGAGTGCTGCGCGCACGCCGGCCGCCGACGCCCGTTCCACATGCCGGGCGAGCGTTGCGATCCAAGCGTCGAGCCAGGCGGGATCGACGTGGCGCATCGGCGATCTGAACACTCGCTCACAGGGCGTCCCGGCGATCTCGTCGCCTTCCCAGCAGAGGTGCTCGTGGAGCCTCTCGCCGGGCCGCAAGCCGACGAAGTCGATGGTGACATCGCGCGAGGCAGCACGGGCGAGCCGCCGGGCGAGGTCGAGGACACGCACCGGCGGGCCCATGTCCAGCCAGAAGGTGCCGTTCGAGTCCGCCAGCGCGCCCGCGACGATCGCGAGCCCGGCGGCTTCGCCCGCAGTCATCAGATAGCGCGTCGTCTTCGGATGCGTGACCGTCACGGGACCGCCGCGCGCGACCTGCCGCCGGAAGAGCGGCAAGATGCTCCCTGCCGAGTCGACGACGTTTCCGAGCCGAACCGATGCATAACGCGCGTGCGCCTCGCGTCCCGCAGCCGCGACGATCCACTCGGCGACTGACTTCGTCTGGCCGAGGATGCTCACCGGCTGCACGGCCTTGTCCGTTGAGAACAGCACCAAGCGCTCGACACCCACGCCACGGGCTGCATCCACGATGTGCTTCGTCGCGAGCACGTTGGCCGCGACGCCCTCGACCGGATGCGCCTCGAGCAAAGGCACCTGCTTGTACGCCGCAGTGTGGAAGACCACGTCCGGACGATGCTCCTCGAAGACCTTGACGGTCCTGGCGGCCCTTCTGATGTCGGCGAGGACGGGTACCGCGTCCGTGAAGCCGTGCTCGTATCGAAGCTCTGTCGCGAGCTCGACGAGCGGGGCCTCGGCCTGGTCGACGAGGACGAGCTCACGCACGCCGAGCCGGGTCAGCTGCGCACAAAGCTCGGCGCCAAGCGATCCTCCGGCACCGGTGACGAGAACGGTCGCGTCGACGATGTAGTCGGCGAGCTCACGGTCGCTGACGTCGATCACCGAACGACCGAGCAGCAGCTCGACGGAAACGTCTTCGGCACGCAGCTGCCCGTTCCGTGCCCCCGTACCCGTACGCGCGGACGGGGTGCGCGATGCATGCGCTCGGTTCGGCTCGTCTCCTACAGGAGCTACTTAAAGCAGGCGCGCGACGGTTGTCAAGCCGTTGCCAGCGCTCGAGCCAATGCGTCGGCGACCCGTTCCTGATCGCTCGACGACAGCCCGGTGTGGAAAGGCAGCGCCAGCCCCTGGGCACCGGCGGCCTCGGCGACGGGGAACACCCCCGGGGTGAAGCCGAAGCGCTCCGCGTAGGCGCGCTGGAGGTGGATCGCCGGCAAGTACGGCTTGGACGCGATTCCCTCGGCTGCGAGGCGCTCGATCACCGCCGAGCGCTCGACCCGCGGGTCGACCAACACGACGTACACGAACCACGACCGCTTGTAGACATCGTCGTCGGCGCAGAGCAGGCTGACACCCTCCACGTCAGCGAGCAGTTCGTCGTAACGGGCCGCCACCTGGTCACGCAGCGGGAGGATCTGGTCGAGCTTCCCCAGTTGCGCGACGCCCAGCGCGGCCGACAGCTCGTCGAGGCGGTAGTTGTAGCCGATGCGCTCATGGGAGAACGTCTCGCCCCGGTCCGTGCGGCCGTGGTTTGCGAGGCTCTTCACGAGCTCCCATTCCTCTTCGGTCCCTAGCGCGACCGCACCACCCTCCCCGGTCGTGATCTGCTTATTGGGATAGAAGGCGAAGACCGCCGGATGGCCGAAGGAGCCGACGGGTCGCCCTCGGTACGTGGCCCCGAGCGCTTCGCACGCGTCCTCGACGATGGCGAGGCCGTGGCGCTGCGCGATCTCGTGGAAGGCGTCGAAGTCGACTGGGTACCCGAAGAGGTCGACGAGGAGGAGCGCCTTTGTCCTCGGGGTGATCGCCGCTTCTACTGCCGCCGGATCGAGGTTCAGCGTCCGCTCGTCGACGTCGACGAAGACGGGGACGCCTCCCTCGTAGATGATCGCGTTGGCGGACGCGATGAAGGAGAGCGGAGACGTCACGACCTCGTCGCCGGGGGAGATCTCGGCGAGCTTCACGCAGAGGTGCAGGCCGGCCGTGCCGCTCGACACCGTCGCGACGTAGGGGGCTCCGACACGCTCGGCGAATTCCCGCTCGAACCGCTCGATCATCGGCCCGAAGGCGAGCCGTCCCGACCGCAGGACCTCGAGCACGGCTTCCTCCTCGGCCTCGTCGGTGTACGGCGCCGAGAGGCCGATCGGCTCATACGTCGTTGAGCTAGTCACCGTTTCGCATGCTGACACATCGCTCGACGGTTACCTGAGGTCCTTGTTCGACTCCATGTCGAACAGCATCGCGAAGAGCGTGAACAGAAGCCCCATCATCAGCAGCAGGGCGACCAGGACGACGGTGGCGACCGTCAGCTCGTTGCCGAGGAACCGCAGCACGGTCACCGTCACTCCCAGGACAAGGCCGATCAGCGAGAAGAGCATCCCGAAGACGTAGAAGAAGACGAGCGGGTGGAAGTCGCGGATCACGTACTTCTCGCGCATCCGCCAGAAGAACGCCTTCGTCAGGAGCCACGAGATCGCCGGCACCACCTTCCGCAGCCGGATCCCGGAGCTCTCGCCCACGCCGTACACCGGACGTGACGGCACATCGCGCACCCGCGCGTTGATGACGTTCAGGTGCACGAGCATGTCGTTGGGAAACCCGTAGCGCTTGTAGATCCGATCGAGGTCGAGCAGGTCGAGCGTGTCGCGCGAGATCGCGGTGTAGCCCGACTGGGAGTCGGCGACGTGCCAGTAGCCGGAGGCGATCTTCGTCAGCAGCGAAAGCACCGCGTTCCCGAGGTAGCGCGTCCGTGGGATCAGCTCCCAGGCGCGTCCCGTGAAGAGCCGGTTCGCCTTCGCGTAGTCGACCTCGCCGCGGGCGACCGGCGTTGCGATCGCCTCCAGGTCCGCCGGGTCCATCTGGTTGTCGCCCGCCATGACGGCCGTGACGTCCATGCCGTCGGCGAGCGCGAACCTGTAGCCGGTCAGGATCGCCGCGCCCACGCCCTGGTTCTTCTCATGCTCGATGAGCTCGACGCGCTCGCCTGCGGAGCGAGCGACCTCGGCCGTGCCGTCACGCGACGCGTCGTCGACGACGTAGATGCGATCGACGAAGTCCGGGATCCCGGCGAGGGTCGTCCCGATCAGCTTCTCCTCGTCGTACGCCGGGACGACCACGGCGACGCTCTTGCCTTCAAGCATCAGTCGCGGGCGGTGCGGCTCGTCACGGGCTCCCAGAGCAGCGCTGCGAAGAGCCCGAGCAGGAGCCCGAGGAAGCCGGCGACCGCAACCGTGTTCCGCGTCGAGCGGGCCGTCGTCTTGACGGCGACCGCGCGATCGAGTGTCCGCGGCAGCTCGACCTCCTCGGCCAGCGAGAGCAGTTGCAACGTTTCCGTGCGGTCCTGCTCGATCGTCCCGCGGCGCTGTTCTGCGAGCTGCAGCGTGTTGACCGCGACGAGTCGCTCGACGCCCGAAAGGCCTGGGCGACCGAGCTGAGCCTGGGTCTCGCTCAACTGGCTGTCGACGGTCTCCAGTTGGCTGTTCAGCGACCTGAGCAGCCGCTTGAACCCGTCGATCTTGCCCCGCGCATACCCGCCGACGCGCTGCACGATCCGGTCGGCGAGGGCCCGGGCCGCATCCTGCGTCGGCCGGCGATCGTCGCCCTTGACGGTGATCAGGTAGAGCTGGCTCGGGACGAGGCGGCCGAGGCCGCTGGCCAGCCGCTGGGTGGAGATCCCCTCGCGCAGCTTGCGGGGCTGCATTCCCGAGGCGCGCGAGACTTCCTGGATCGTCTCCTCCGACTTCACGATACGCGTGATCGTGCTCTGGTTCGTCGAGAGCGCGTTCGTGATCGGCGTGTTGCCGTTCGGCGCGTACGGCGAGCCGGCGTAGACCGAAGCCTGTGCGCGCCAGACCTCGTTGCTCGAGGCCGACACGAGGTACCCGAAAGCGACTCCGACGATCAGGCCGAGCGCCGGCAGCCACCAGCGCGCGACGAGCGCGTCAAGGTAACGGCCGAGGTCGACTTCGCGCTCGTCATCGACCTCGGGAACGTCTTTTGCGCGCGGCTTGGAAGCTTCTCGCTGGGGCCTCATCAGCGGGCGACTCTACCGTTCGAGCCCGCGAACGAGCACAAAGGGCTCCGCGTACTCGCAGCCGACGGTGGCGCCGTGCAGCTGGGCGTGCGCCTCGAGCGCGCGGGCATTCCTGGGATGGGGGATCGGACGCTCCTCGGTCTTGAAGCAGGCGAAGGCGTCCAGCTTGCGCTGGAAGGTGGAGCTGATGTCGACGAACCAGTTGGGCACGAACCAGTTCGTGGCGGCGGGGGTCCACTCGGTGCTCGACGTGGGCGCATAGGTGAGGAGGCGTCGAACCGGCTGGCCAGGCGTTGGGCGCGTGGCGACCGCGACCGAGTCGAAGAGCGTGCGGTGGTCGAGGTTGACATCGGGATGTGCCGTGTAGACGGCCTCGGCCTGCCGCTCGCGGAGGTGCTCCTCGACGACGCGGTTCACGTCGACGTGCGCCAGCGTGTCGAGGCGCATGTCGGGGAGGTCGAGATGGACGTACTCGGCGACGCCGAGCACCTTCGCGGCCGCCTGCGCCTCCTCGTTCTTCTGCTCCCGGGTGGCATCGTCGCCCGCGTACTGGGCGGAGCTGCCGTCCGTCAGGCAAACCACGGTGACGGCGTCTCCGCGATCAGCGTGCAGGGCGATCGTGCCACCCATCCCGAGCACCTCGTCGTCGGGGTGCGCCGCAAAGACGAGGACGTTCATCCGAGCCGGTCTCCCACCGCGAGCTGTTGCTCCGGCTCGGTCTCCTCGAGCAGGAGACCGCCGTCGCCGCACGCAACGACGGCGCCCTCGGGACGGAGCTCGACGACCGTGCCTGCGGGGTCGCCGGGCGCGAGCTCGACCGGCCGGGCCCGCCAGACGACGAGCTTCTCGTCGTCGAGATACGTGAACGCGCCGGGGTACGGACGGGTCTGCGCGCGGACCCAGTCGTCGAGGTACGGGGCACGCGTCTCCCAGTCGATGACGCCGTCCTCGGGTGTTCGCTTCGGCCAGGCGCTGGCGCGCTTCGCGTCCTGCGGGATCCTCGGCGCGGTGCCCTCGGCGATCTGTGGCACGTGCTCCCGGATCAGCTCCACGTGCGCGCGCAGCAGCTTGTCGTACAGCGTCGTCGCCGTCTCGTCGGGCGCGACCTCGACCTCGCGCCGGCCGATGATCGGCCCGGAGTCCGCGGTCGGGTCGACGATCTCGAAGAGAGTCACACCGGTCCGCGCGAGCCCCGTGAGGATCGTCCAGGGGATCGCGGCCCGTCCGCGATGACGCGGCAGCAGCGTCGGATGCATTCCGAACATGCCCCGCGGCGCGACTTCGAAGAGCTCACCGCGGACGAGCTGCGACCAGCCGACGACGAAGATCGCGTGCGGCGCGGCCTCGCGGACGGAGGCGATCGTCTCGGGGGAGTTCACGTCATCGGTCTCGATCACCGGCACGCCGAGGTCGTCGAACGAGCACTGACCGGAACGGTTCGGGTCGATCGGCCCCGGCAGGGTGACGACTGCGGCGACCTCCGCGCCGGCTTCGGCACACGCCTCGAGGCAGCGGCGCCCGATCTCGTCGAAGCTGACCCAGACGGTTCGCACGGCTCAGCTCTCGGCAACGGGCATGTCTTCGGGAAGCGGCTCGAGCGGGCCCTCGTCCGACGCCGTCAGGCTGACCTCGGACCAGAAGCGCGTCATCACGACACCGGGGCGGAATTCGCCGACGCGCGGCTCCGGACGCTCCCCGTTCGCGAGGGCGATCGCGTACTCCGGGTAGCGGCTGCCGGCCGCGGTCGGGAGCGGGAAGGCTCCGCCGAAGCGTGGGTTGACGTCGGTGATCTGTAGGGAGCCGTCGGCTTCGCGGAAGCACTGCACGTTGCCCGGGCCCTTGAGCGGCAGAGCCTCGGCGACTCGCCGCCCGAGCTCGATCAGCTCCGGGTCGAAGATCGTCATGCCCTTGATCGACTCGCCCCCTTTCGACTCGATCATCGTGCGGGGGATCGCGTTCAGGCAGCGGCCGTCGAAGTCGCAGAAGACGTCGATCGAGAACTCCTCGCCTGTGCAGAGCGCCTGCACCATCGAGTCGACCGGCGTCGAGCGGAGGAAGAACTCGAGCTCGTCGCCGTCGTTGGCTTTGTAGATGTTGCGGCTGCCGAAGCCGACGCGGGCCTTGACGAGCACCGGAAAGGGCAGCTCGTCCGGGAGCTCGTCGGGGAGCCAGGTCGGCGGCGAATCGATGCCCTGGTTCTCGAACGCGAGGTGCGCGAGGTACTTGTCGGCGGTTATCCGAACGACGTCGTCGTCCGGCAGGAGGACGGGAGCACCGAGCTCGTCGCGGCGGGCGGAGACGATGGCCTGGTCGATGTCGGTCAGCGGGACGACGAGCCTCACGTCGTGGTGCCCGATCAAGTCGCGAAGCGCCGGGATGTAGTCGCGCTGGTCCTTGAGCGGCACGAGCGCGTGCTGATCGCAGTGGTAGAGCGCGGGCGCATAGGGACTGGCGTCGGCGCCGACAGCGGTCGCACCCGCGCTGCGGAACGCGGTGACCGTGTCGACACGCATGCCGACGCACGTGAAGAGAACGGCCGTCACGGCGAAAGAGCGTAACGGAGCGGCTTCGCTGCCCAGCCCGCCATCGGCACGATCTCGGCGCATTCCGGTTTCACACGCGTGCGCATTTGCTCAGTACGATCGCTGTGGGGAGGAGGTCGGGGGTACCTGAGTTAAGAGCCGGAACCGGTGGGTTTCCAGCCCCCGGTCTCGCCCTTGTACGTGCCGCGGAAGAGCGCGAGCGGCGTGCGGAGGAGGATCTTAAGGTCGAGCCAGGGGGAGCGATTCTCGACGTACCAGACGTCGAGCTCGATTCGCTCGTCCCACGGCAGCCGAGCACGGCCGTGGATCTGGGCCCAGCCGGTGAGCCCCGGCTTCACGTCGAGGCGGCGGCGCTGCCTCGGCGTGTACTGCTCGACCTGATACGCCAGGGTCGGCCGCGGGCCGATCAAGCTCATGTCGCCGCGCAGGACGTTCCAGAACTGCGGCAGCTCGTCCAGCGAGAGGCGCCGCAGCCAGCGGCCCACTGACGTGATGCGCGGGTCGCCCCGATTGACGGCCCACCCTGCGCCCTGCGTCTCGGCGCCGACGACCATCGTCCGCAGCTTCAGAAGGTCGAACTCCTCGCCGCGCCAGCCCACGCGGCGCTGCCGGTAGAGGACCGGGCCTCCGTCGCGAAGCTTGATCGCAACCGCGGCGGCGGCGAGCAGCGGGCTCGACACCGCAAGCCCGAGCGCCGCACCGGCGACGTCAAGCGCCCGGTTCAGCGCGTGCCCTCCGCCCGCTCCCACACCGCGGGCACGCCCATCCTCAGGTAGCGCGCGAGGGCGACGATCGTCGCCCAGGTGACGAGGACGTAGTAGTACGCGAGCGAGGCGCCCGGGATCGGCAGTCGCAGCTTCCCGGCGGCGGCCAGGGCGAGGAGCGCGAGCTGCGCAGCAAGAGCAAGCTCGTACACGAGTCCCTGGCCGACGAGGGCGAGGCTCGAGACGAGGAGAGCCAGATGCAGCAAGCCGCTCCCGTACCGGAACAGCCGATGCGAGACCATCTGGACGAAAAAGACCGGGTCGAGCCCGCGCAGCATCCGGCCGCGCAGCGTGATCAGCCAGCAGTGCTCGAACATGCGCACCTTGCGCCGGTACTCATCCTCGAGGTCGCGCGAGGGCTTCTCGATCGAGAGCGCGGCGGGCTCGTAGACCGCGCGCCGCCTGCGTTGAACCATCAGGTACGGAAACGCGAGGTCGTGTCCGAACCGAGGGTCGACGTCGACATAGTCGCCCCGGCGCACGGCGTAGATGGCGCCGTTCCCGCCCGTCACCGAGCCCAGATCGGACTCCTGTTTGCGCAGCCAGAGCTCGTAGGCCCAGTAGGCGCCTTCGCGGTTTGTCCCGTCGGGCTGCTCGTACGAGACACGGCCGCAGACGAACCCGACGTCCGGGTCGCCGAAAGCGCGCACGAGCTGCCTGAGCGCGTCGCTCGGCCAGGTCGCGTTCGCGTCGGAGAAGGCGAGGACGTCGCTGGTCGTCTCCCGGAGGGCTCGGTTCTGGGCCGCGACCTTGCCGCCTCTGGCGCAACGGATCAGCCGGACGCGCGGCTCGCGTGCCGCCACCGCTTCGACCAGCTCGCGGGTGCGGTCCTCGGATGCGTCGTCCGCGACGACGATCTCGAGGCGGCCAGGTGGGTAGTCGAGCGCGAGCAGGTTCTCGAGCCGCCCCTCGATCACGTCTTCCTCGTCGTGTGCGGCGACGATCAGGCTGACACTCGGCGTCTCGTCGGACTTGCGCACCTCGCGGCGGCGCAGGCGGGCGCCGAGCGCGGCGGCGATCGGGTAGCCCGCGTGTGTCCAGACGAGCCCTGCGGCGGCGGCCCAGAAGACGATCTTCGCTGCGATCACGACGCCGAGGTTACTGCGTCCTCATAGGCACGGATCGTGTCCGTCCCGAAGCGGTCCCACGAGAAATGCTCTCGGATCCGTTCACGTCCTGCCGACCCCAAGCGCCGGCGCAGCTCGGGGTCCGCGAGCAGGCGTTCCAGCCCCGCGCGCAGTGAAGTCACGTCGCGAGGCGGCACCAGCAGGCCGGTCTCGCCGTCGACGACGAGGTCGCGAAGCCCGCCGACCTCCGAAGCGACCACCGGCTTGCCATGCGCCATCGCCTCCGCGCAGGCGACGCCGAAGCCCTCGCGGTGCGAAGGGCATGCAACCACCGCGGCCCGCGCGTACAGCTCCTGTAGCTCGGGCTGTGGTACGAAGCCTTGGGCCTGCGGAACCTGCGCGCGCAGCGGGCCGTCCCCGGCGACGACGAGCGGGAACCCGTCAGCAGCCTCCACCAGTTCGAGCACGCCCTTCTCACGGGAGAGCCGTCCTGCGTAGAGCACCTCCGGCGGCTCGGCCTCCTCGCCCACCTCCTCGGGCACGGTGACTCCGTTCGGGATCACCCGCACGGCGCGCGCGCCGAGACGCCTCCCCTCCTCCGCGAGCGCATTCGACGGGGCGATCACGAGTCGCGCGCGACGCAGCACGGCGCGCGCGAGTCGCGGGACGCGACGCGCGATCTCGACGTCCGTGCCCCACAGCTGCACGACGAAGGGCCGCCCGGTGGCGAGCGCGACCCCGCCCGAGGGCAGCCAGTGCGCGTGGACGAGGTCGGCGTCCCTGGCCGCCCGCCTCGCGACACGCGCGAACGACGCTAGCATCGCCGGCAGCGCGGCTCCGAGCCATGGCCGCCGACGGAGGTTCCCGACGACTCCCGAGCCGTATGCGATCCCGAAGTGGCTGAAGTCAGCGGGCGAGACCACATCGAGGTCGACGCCGCGCGCCCGCAGCTCCTCGACGCCGTCCGCGATGAACCGGCCGGCCGCGTCCCCGGGCGACCGCGGGTACGACGTGGTCAGAACGACGACCTTCACGCGGCGGACTTGAGTCGTCGGCCGAAGACGATCGGCGCGGCGAGGATCAGGAGCGCGAGCGCGAAGAAGTAATAGAACTGCATCGTCAGGTAGAAGAAGTTCGCGGCCATCGTCCCGACGAGGGCCGCGGTCAGCCCCCAGGCGAGCGGGCGCAGGCGGGCGGCCAGTGGATCTCCTGCCTCCGCAAGCGCGCGACCGACGGCGCGCAGCCTGCCCAGTCGTCGGAACAGGTAGAGCAGGAACGAAGCGAAGACCAGGGTTCCGACGAGCCCGGTCTCGACGAGCAACGCCACGTAGTACGAGTGAGCCCCCCATCCCGTCCGCCCGGTGACGAACTCGAAGTAGACCGAGAAGTTGTTCAAGCCGAAGCCGAAGAGCGGATGCGCCTGCAGGACATCCGGGATGAAGCGGTAGACGTCGAAGTGGAGCGCGGCGGACCGGTCATTCGTCGTCACCCGCGCCTGGAACACGTTCAGGAAGAAGTCGAGGCGCTGCAGCACGACGAGCATCAGCACTGCGGCGACTGCGCCGACCGGCACCAGGAACTCCTTCGTGGGCAGCTTGTGCCGGTAGGGCACGGCAAGCAGGAGGAAGCCGATCCCCAGCCCGAGCAGGCCGCTCCGGGAGAGTGTTGCCAGCTCGGAGATGAGCAGGAAGGCGAGCAGGATCGCGAGCGGGACGCGTAGCCGGTGGGCGGGCTCGAGCCGTAGATAGATCGGTGTCAGCACGAGCAAGGGCACGATCAGCATCACGCCGATGTGGTTGGGATCGCCGGTGAGACCCGTCGCGCGATAGACGTCCGACTCGCCGACGGCGCCGAACACGTTGATCCGGCTGGCTCCACCGGTGATCGGGTGCAGGAGCAGCGCGTCGAGGTCACGCCCGCGCTCAGCAGCGGCGAATTGCACCAGCCCGTAGAGGCCGTTGAAGGCAACACCGGCGACGAACCAGCCGAGCGTCCGCCAGTAGAAGTCGAGCGCCCGGCGCGCGACGTAGTGCACACCCGCCGCCAAGAACCCGAAGTGGATCCCGAACTT
>Ga0210378_10000321_pt1 | contig 23758 bp, 20 predicted proteins | sample PLM1_60_b1redo_FD_155465 | JGI IMG/M metagenome (GOLD analysis project Ga0210378, IMG submission 155465) | Groundwater sediment microbial communities from an aquifer in East River, Colorado, USA - PLM1_60_b1 redo | ecosystem: Environmental > Terrestrial > Soil > Riparian zone | place: USA: East...
AGTTGCGGAGCCCTGCCGGATGCACGTTCTCGACGGACGGGTGCCAGTGCACGAAGCACGATCTTGTTCGTGCGCCGAGACTCAATGTCACGTCCCTCCCCGGGGCGAAGGCTGCGTTGGTCCGACTACCTATGGGTCCAGACAGCTCGAGGAGTGGGCCACCGACATCCATCCGACCTGCCGATGCCGGCCCACCGACCCGCTGCCGTCCGCGCGGCGCCGACCGTCGCCGTCCCAGCCCGTCAAGTCAACCGTCCGAGCAGTTGCCGTCATCGGCCTCACCGATCCTGACTTGGCGTTTCGCGACCGGGCGGATCGTGATCTGAGGGCCTTCGACCAGCAGAGTCGGGTAGCGGGGGCGTATTGCTACGTCCCCGCCCCCTCAGAACCCGGCGGGCCGTTCGTCACGGCACCGGGCTCAAGCAGCCCGCGTGGGCGGGCAGGCTCTCTGCGGTCAGCTACCGGTGCCGGTCTGCTGGCCGTCTGGGGAACGGCGGTGGCAGTCGGCGGGGACAGGCTTGAGCACTAGCCCGGGGACGAAACGTCTACCATGACCACGTCGGCCCTCCAATCGGTTCTCCCACTCATCACGTGCGGCCTCGCGTCGCACAGGCGGTTCGTATTGTGGTGCGTTAGGCCCACGAGCTTGGTGCGTGGTACCCGCTTACATCCACGTTGACCAGCGGTTTCGTGGGGTGTAAGGGGCTACGTCGGGTTCGCCGGCAGTGTGTCATTGCACGAACCACGATCTTGCACCGGTCTGCCCGAGCGTTGACGGATCGGGAACGGCCACGTCCTCGGTCGCCGTGGATCAACGAGACGGTCGGCCCAGGGGGCTTCCGCCGGAAGTGCCGCGTGTGCCCCCGGCCGGACGGGTCACGTGCCGTCCCCGCCATTGGCCCCCAGGTTCCTGAGGCGGTCGACGTCGGTGGGGGTGGTGGTCGCGACGACGGTGCGGTCTCCGCGATCAGCGCCGCCTCCCGGCCGAGGACCGTCTGATGATCGTCGGCGGACACGATCAGCACGCTCTCGGCGCCGGGCTCGACCAGAGTGATCCGCTCGTGGGCGCCCGCAGGTAAGCGTGATGGTGCCGCACGAAGTCGCGGGCTGGCCGGCGGGCCGGCGGCAAAAGAGCAAGACCTGAGTAGACCGCGGCCTTGCGGCCCAGGGACGATCGGTGCAACAGAGCATTTCCGGGCGGTCCGGGTATCCGCCGCCTCGTCCGTTCCGACCGGCCGACCAGGTGAGGCGTGCGAATGACCACGTTGCTGGCTGTACTGCGGCGCAAGTTTCTGACGCCGCCGCTGGAGGACGCCCTGTTCTCGACCCGTGGCTTCCACGAGCACGACGAGGCGGCGCGTGACCGGTTGGAGATGAGCGGCCGGCAGGCCATCGTCGGCTTCGGGTTCGCGATGGAGAGCTCGGACACCGCCGAGACGGTGACCCGGCTGGAGACGCTCGAGCAGGAGTTCCGCGGTTTCGCCTACGAGGGCGCCGCGATGGCGCTGGCGCTGCGGGACGCGCTGCACCCCGGCCGGCACGGCCGGCGCAACGAGGACTTCCTCGGCTCTGGCCGCGGGGCCGCCCACATCTACATGGCCTACCTCGGCATCGGGTTCACCGTCGCCCGGCTCCCCCGGCTGCTGTGGAGCCGGGCGCTGCCGGACGTCTCCCGGCTGCCGGACCACCCGTCGCTGAGCTGGTTCATCTGGGACGGCTACGGCTTCCACCAGGCGTACTTCCACCCAGACAAGTGGATCCACCGGCAGCACGTCGGGCGCCGGTACCCGTGGCAGGTCTCCTACGTCAACCGCGCGATCGACCACGGCATCGGCCGGGCGCTGTGGTTCTACAACGGCGCCGACGTCGACGGCATCACGGACAGCATCAACCGGTTCCCGGAGAGCCGGCACGCCGACCTGTGGAGCGGGGCCGGTCTGGCCGCCACCTACGCGGGCGGCGTCGACGAGGAGGGCCTTGAACTGCTGAAGAAGTACGCCGGGCCGCACGCCGCCGAGGTGGCGCTCGGCGCGGTGCTCGCGATCAAGGCGCGGGTGCTCGCCGACACCGTCACCGCGCACACCGAGCTGGCCTCGTCGGTGCTGTGCGGGATGCCGGCCGCGGACGCCGCCGAGATCACCAACCGGGTCGTCATCGACCTGCCGCCGGACGGCGAGGTGCCGGCGTACGAGGTGTTCCGGGACCGCATCCGGCGGCACTTCACCGACTGACCGAGGACGCGGGCGCGCCGGCAACAAGGCTCCGCCGGCGCGCCCCCGCACGTCCAGACCACCCAAGCACGGCCCGGCCGACGGCGTGGCTGCTGGACGAGAACTTCTCGGTCGGCCGGCCCGACGTCGTCCTGCTGGTCCGCGCCCCGGACGGCGTGGACTCCCGGCGGCGGCCGCGGCGGCCCGGCGGCTGACCGCCCAGTTCGCGGCCGAGCCGTCGGTCGGGGCGGTCGGCTCGTACTGGCGGGACCGGACGCCGTCGCTGCGCAGCACGGACGGGCCAGGAGTTGGCCGCCTAGCGGAGCGGCGCCGGCGCCGGGCGGCGCCGGCGGGTGTGGTCGCGGGTGGGGGCGGGAACTGTCCGTGGTGCCGGAGTTCCGCACCGCGGAGCCGCATACGGAAGGCGCACGCCCATGCCCGGGAGCCTGGCCCGATGAGCGCCGCCGACCGGTCCGCGGAGTACGACGCGGTTGTCGTCGGCGCCGGCCACAACGGCCTGGTCGCGGCGAACCTGCTCGCCGACGCCGGCTGGCGGGTGCTGGTGCTGGAGGCCGCGGCCGAGGCCGGCGGCGCGGTGAGCACCGCGGAGGTGACCGCCCCCGGCTACCGCAGCGATCTGTGCAGCGCGTTCTACCCGGTCGGCGCCGCCTCGCCGGTGCTGCGCGAGCTCGACCTGGCGGGCTACGGCCTGCGCTGGCGGCACGCGCCGCTGGTGCTCGCGCACGTGCTGCCCGACGACCGGTGCGCGGTGCTGTCCCGGGACGTCGAGGAGACCGCGGCCTCGCTGGACGCGTTCGGCGCCGGCGACGGCGACGCCTGGCGGGCCGAGGTCGCCACCTGGGTGAACGTCCGGGCCGACCTGATCGAGTCGCTGCTGCGGCCGTTCCCGCCGGTCCGGCCGGCAGCCCGGCTGCTGCGCCGGCTGGGCACCGCGGAGGCGCTCCGGTTCGCCCGGTTCGGCCTGCTGAGCTCGCGCCGGTACGGCGAGGAGCGGTTCGCCGGCGAGGGCGGCCGGCTGCTGCTGGCCGGCAACGCCCTGCACACCGACCTCGCGCCCGAGTCTGCCGGCGGCGCGGTCTTCGGCTGGCTGCTGTCCATGCTCGGCCAGGACGTCGGCTTCCCGGTGCCGGAGGGCGGCGCCGGCCGGCTCGTCGACGCGCTGGCCGCCCGGCTGGCCGCCCGGGGCGGCGAGCTGGTGTGCGGTACCCCGGTGACCGAGGTTACGGTGGCCGGCGGCCGGGCGGTGGGGGTGCGCACGGCCGGCGGCGTCCGGGTGGCCGCGGCCCGCGCGGTGCTCGCGGACGTGGTGGCCCCGCGGCTGTACCTCGACCTGGTCGGCGCCGAGCACCTGCCCGGGCGGATGGTCGCCGACCTGCGCCGGTTCCACTGGGACGCCGCCACCGTCAAGGTCGACTGGGCGCTGTCGGCGCCGCTGCCGTGGACGGCCGAGCCGGCCCGCCGCGCCGGCACCGTGCACCTCGGCGTCGACCTCGACGGCCTGACCGAGTTCGCCGCCGCGCTGGCCACCCGGCGCGACCCGCCGAACCCGTTCCTGCTGCTCGGCCAGATGACCACCGCCGACCCGTCCCGGTCCCCCGCCGGCACCGAGTCGGTCTGGGCGTACACCCACGTGCCGCACCGCCGCGGCCGCACCGGCGAGTCGGTGCAGGCGGTGGTCGACCGGATGGAGGGCGTTATCGAGAGGCATGCACCGGGCTTCCGGGACCTCGTCGTCGGCCGGTACGTGCAGGGGCCGGGGGACCTGGAGCGGCGCAACCCGAGCACGGTGGACGGCGCGATCAACGCCGGGACCGCCGCGCTGCACCAGGAGCTGGTGCTGCGGCCGGTGCCCGGGCTCGGCCGGGCCGACACACCGGTCGACCGGCTGTACCTGGCCGGCGCGTCGGCGCATCCCGGCGGCGGCGTGCACGGCGCCTGCGGGGCGAACGCCGCCCGCGCCGCGCTGGCCCGCGACCGGGCCGGCACCGGCCGCCTCTATGCCGCCGGCGTCCGGCTGGCGCACCGCGCCGTCTACGGCTCCACTCCCCCACCGGCCGCGATCAACGAGTCATCGGCGCTTGTCGATCTTCGACAGCGACGGTGACTCCTTGACCGCCGGCGGCGGGCGCGCCTCGGCGCGCCGGCCGGTACGGCATGCTCGGTGGCATGGGCAGCGCGGGCCCGTTCCCGTTCCTGGACGCACCGACGCCGATCGCATTTGCCCACCGCGGAGCCTCGGTCGGGCTGGAGAACTCGATGGCGGCCTTCGAGAGCTCGGTGCGGCTGGGCTACTCATACCTGGAGACCGACGTGCGGGCCACCCGTGACGGCGTGCCCGTGGTCTTCCACGACCCCACCCTTACCCGGGTCACCGGCCGCCCCGGCCGCGTCGCCGAGCTGACCTGGACCGAGCTCTCCCGGGTCCGCATCGGTGGCCGGGAGCCGGTGCCGCGGCTGGAGGAGCTCCTCGACGCCTGGTCAGACGTGCGGATCAACCTGGACGTGAAGACCTCGGCCGCCATCGCCCCACTGGCCGAGGCGCTGCGCCGCACCGGCAGCGTCGACCGGGTGTGTGTCGGTGCGTTCTCCGACACCCGGCTGGCCCGGATCCGGGCCCTGGTCGGCCCCCGGCTGTGCACCTCGCTCGGGCCGCGGGCGGCGCTCGCGCTGCGGGTCGCGTCGCTCGTGCGAAGCGGCCGGTCGGTCGCACCGAACGGCGTGCCGTGCGCGCAGGTGCCGTCGCGGGCCGGCCGGGTGGTCGTGCTCGACCGGCGGTTCGTGGCCGCCGCGCACCGCCGCGGCCTGCAGGTGCATGCCTGGACGATCAACGCCCGGCGCGAGATGGTTCGGCTGCTCGACCTGGGCGTGGACGGGATCATGACCGACCGGGCGGAACTGCTGCGGGAGGTCCTGGTCGAGCGCGGTCTGTGGAACGGGCGAGTGAGCTGACCGGCGCTCCGACCCCCCGACGCCCCGGCCGTTCCGTGCACGACCCGTCGCCGACTGTGTGTTCTTGGTCACACCTGCGGACCGGCGTCGCGGCTGGCGACCAGCCCGCCGACCATGCCGGCCACCGCGGCCGCCCCAACCGCGAGCGCCCGGACCGGCGCGACCTGCCGCCGCCGCAGCGCGAGTCCCACCGCGACCGCGTCGCCGGCGTCGGAGAACGCCTGCGCCAGCAGCCAGGGACGCACGTCCCGGCCGGTCACGGCGGCATGCAGCCCACCGGCGCCGAGCGCCGCGTCCCGGACGGCGCACATCTGGACCAACCAGCCCATCCGGCGCGCCGACACGGTGTCCACACCGAGTATGCGGGGCACGGTTTCCGGCCGGAGCGCCATGCCCAGGCCGGCTCCGACCCGCAGCACGCCGACAACCGCCGCCCCCGTGCGGGCCCGGCGGGAACGCCAGTGCGAACTCCTGGTCCGCCGACGCAACCGATTCCGCTTCACCTGCGTCCTCTCCGGTAGGTGTGCGAGTCCCCAACGCCGGGGACACCACTCCCGCGGGGAATCTTGGCGGCCCCCGCCTCGTTGGGCAATACAGCGCACTGCCGGCAGCGGTCACCCCGCTGGCCGGAGACTGAGAAGTAACACCCCGGGAGGTACCGACATGGCCGAGCGCACCCTGCGCGGCAGCCGGCTCGGGGCCATCAGCTACGAGACCGACCGTAACGCTGAGCTGGCTCCCCGTAGGCCGGCCGAGTACCTGTGCCCCAAGGGGCACACGTTCGCCGTGCCGTTCGCCGACGACGCCGACATCCCACTGACCTGGGAATGCAAGTACGACGGCACGACCGCCCGGCTCATCGACGGCGCCGAGCCCGAGGCGAAGCGGGCCAAGCCGGCCCGCACGCACTGGGACATGTTGCTGGAGCGGCGGACCACCGCGGACCTCGAGGAGGTCCTGGCGGAGCGGCTGGAGGTCCTGCGCGGCCGCCGGTCCAAGTCCGCCTGACCGGCCAGGGTCGACCGATCCCGGACGGGCCGCACCGCACTGAGGGGTGCGGCCCGTAACCGTGCCCGGACGACCGTTCGAAGCGCCGCACCGCTGGCTTCGCGGGCCAGCGCCGAGGTGACCGCCGACGCGGCGGTAGTCAGGGCTCCCCGACCTCGCCGTCGATGACCCGGCCGCGTCCCGGCGGCTCCGCCCCGCTCCCTCCCCCTCCCGGCCGGTCGAGCCGGGGAGGTTCCACCCGTCCAGGTCCCGGTCCCGGCGACCCGGCCGGGTCGTACCGCGCGGCCGGGTCGTAGGGCCCGGCGGGGCCGCGGCGGGCCCGCACCCGCACCACCCGGGCCTGCACCCGGCGGGCCGCGTACCGGCGGAGCAGCCCGGCCAGCGCCCGCCGGGTTGGCGGCAGCAGGCAGAGCAGCCCGAGCGCGTCGCTGACGAACCCGGGAAACAGCACCAGGCCGCCACCGAGGAGCACCAGCATCCCGTCGAGCACCTCGCGCCCCGGCGGCCGGCCCTCGGCCACCGCCACGGCGAACGCCCGCCAGGCCCGGGTGCCCTCCCGCCGCAGCAGCCAGCCGCCGACCAGCGTGCCGGCGACCAGCAGCGCAAGTGTGAACAGCAGGCCGACCTGATGGGTGACCGCGACCAGCGCGGCGACCTCGGCCACGAGCAGGGCGGCGACGGCGAGCAGGATCATCGCGGCATCATCGCTGCTCAGCCGCGGCGGGCCAGCGCCCTGGCCCGGGCCGACCCGCTGCGGTGGGTCAGCCCCCACTGGGCCACCCGCCACAGCGCCTCGGTCACGATCGCCCGGCTCATCTTGCTCTGCCCGTGCTCGCGCTCGGTGAACGTGATCGGCACCTCGACCACCCGGAAGCCCTCCCGCCAGGCCGTCCAGGCCAGGTCGATCTGGAAGCAATAGCCCTGCGAGGCCACCTCGTCGAGCTTCAGCGTCTCCAGCACGACCCGGCGGTACGCCCGGTAACCGCCGGTCGCGTCCCGGACCGGGAAGCGCAGCAGCAGCCGGGCGTACAGGTTGCCGCCCCGCGAGATGACCTGCCGCAGCCACGGCCAGTTGCGTATCTCGCCGCCGGGCACCCAGCGGGAGCCGATCACCAGGTCCGCACCGCGGAGCGCGGCGAGCAGCCGGGGTAGCTCCTCGGGGGCGTGCGACCCGTCGGCGTCCATCTCCACGACCGCGTCGAACCCCTCGGCGAGCACTTGCCGGAAACCGGCGATGTACGCCGCGCCGAGGCCGGCCTTCTGGGCTCGGTGCAGGACCCGGACGCGGTCGTCGCCGACCGCCAGCCGGTCGGCGAGTTCGCCGGTGCCGTCCGGGCTGCTGTCGTCGACGACGAGCGCGTGCGCCTCGGGGACCGCGGCGCGCAGCCGCGCGACGATCGACTCGACGTTGGCCACCTCGTTGTACGTCGGGATGACAACGATGACCCGACCCAGGTCCTCGAAGCTCAACTTCCCGCTCCTCCGCCTCTCCTCGGCGCCCGGTTCCGTAGCCGTAACGGCCGTCCGGGGCAACCCGTTCGCTACGGACCCCGCCGCCGGCGCCCGACCCGCACCGCCACGGCGGCCGCCGCCACCGCGACGAGGAGCCACTCCGGCAGGGCACCGAGGCGTGTGGCGAGCGTAGCCTGCCCTCCGACTGGCACCGCGCGCACGAGCAGGTCTGCTGTGAAGACGTCCGAGCGGGCCACCACGTGCCCGTCCGGCCCGACGATCGCGCTCACCCCGCTGGTCGCGGCGACCACGACGGTGCGGTTGTGCTCGATCGCGCGGAGCCGTCCCATCGCCAGCTGCTGCCAGGTCTCCCCGCTGCGCCCGAACGTGGCGTTGTTGGTCTGGACCACGAGCAGCCCGGCCCCGCCGCGGGCCACGTCCCGGACCAGGCCGTCGTAGGCGACCTCGAAGCAGATGACGTCACCCACCGTGGCCGGGCCGACCCGGAGCACGCCGGGGGCACTGCCGGCCACCATGTCCCGGCCGACCCGGTCGACGTCCTTGCTGACCAGCCGGGCGATCCGGCGCAGCGGGATGTATTCGCCGAACGGGACCGGGTGCCGCTTGACGTAGCGCTCCCCCGGGCCGGTCACCGGGTCCCAGACGATCCCGGCGTTGGTGACGTGGTTGGGTCCGGGGCCGTCCAGGACCGCGCCGACGAGGATCGGGACGCCCACCGCCCGGGCGGCCCGGTCGATCTCGGACCGCGCCTCGGCGTCGGCCATCGGGTCGATGTCGGAGGCGTTCTCCGGCCAGACCACCAGCTGCGGCCGGGGCTGCCGGCCGGCCCGGACGGCGTCGGCCAACTCCAGCGTGCGCTGCACGTGGTTCCGCAGCACGGCCGCACGCTGGGCGTTGAAGTCCAGCCCGAGCCGCGGCACGTTCCCCTGCACCACCGCGACCGTCGCGGTCGGGCCGCCGTCGTCCGGGGCGGCCACGCGGGCCAGCACCGCCGCCGCGGCGACGAGCGCCAGCGCGAGCACGCCGGCGACCGCACGGCCCGGCCGGCGGCGGCCGCCGGCCGCCACCGCGACCAGGCCGCCGGCCAGGGCGACCGCGAACGACACCAGCGGCACCCCGCCGTACGCGGCGAGCCAGGCCAGCGGCGAGTCGGCCTGGGAGAACGCGAGCCGCCCCCAGGGGAACCCGTCGAAGGGACCCCGGGACCGGGCGGCCTCCTGCGCCACCCACAGCGCCGCCCACCACACCGGCCAGCCGGGCAGCCGGGACACCGCGGCCGCGCAGCCGCCGAGCAGCGCGAGGAACGCCGCCTGCGCACCGGCGAGGATCAGCCAGGGCGCCGGCCCCACGTAGATGCCGCTCCACTGCAGCAGCGGGACGAAGAACGCCAGGCCGTAGGCCAGGCCCAGCCCGGCGCCGGCCCGCGCCGACCGGCCGCGCAGCAGACCCGCGAGCGCGGCAACGGACAGCAGCGCCAGTGGCCAGACCCCGTACGGCGGGAACGCCAGCACCAGCGCCCCGCCCGCGGCGGCCGCGGCAGCCAGCGACACCAGCCGGTGGCCGGCTCCCCACGCCGGTTCGGGGCTGGCGCCGGCCGCGTCACCCCGGGCCGACCGCCGCCCGCGGTGCTCCCCAGCGGGGGGTCGGGCAGTGTCCTCGGCGGAGGGCCGGTCGGCCGCGGGAAGTTGCGGAACCCGACGCGACGTCGGCGGCCGGTCGGCGCCGGCCTCGCTAGCCTGTCCGGCAGGTGGCGTCCGGCGGCCGTACACCGCCGCACCGTCCACCGGGCACCCTCCTCGCTCGGCCCGGCGGCGCCGGTGCCGGAGCGCCCATGATCTCACGGCCCGATAGTCGAGAGACCGGTAGTCCGTTCGGAGGGGGCGTGCCGTTCGGCGATGTTGCCGGTGCCTTCCGGCCCACCACCGACCCTCGGCCCGCGGCATGCACGCCTGGACGATCAACGCCCAGCACGAGAACGTGCCGTGGTTGGGCCGGCCGGGCAGCGCCGGCGGCGCCGACCCGGACCGCTGGCGAGGGCGCGGCGTCGCGCTCCCGGCGGGGCGCCGCGCCCTCAGGCCGCTGCCCTCGGCGGGACGGCAGGTCCGGAACGAAACGGGACCGGGACGACCTTCGGACCGACCGGTGTCCCGCTGGCTGCGGGCACCCGCGCCGTTGTCTACTGGCCCCCGTACCCCTTCCGCGCACCGTCGCCGACCTTCTCGCGGCAAACGGACCGCACTGCCTCGGCCGACGTGGCGCTTCCCCCCGCGTTTCGCCGCCGCGCCCGGGTCTGGCCCCGCGCGGTGCCTCCGCGCGACCCGCCGCGGCGATGAGCACCGGCGCGGTGGGACGCAGCATGTCGACTGTCCCGACGTGTGACCGGAAGACGATAGCGGCCCGCCGCGCGACGCTGTCAATGCCCCGCTGACCTGGGGAAACACTCGAACGAGCAGGTCAGGGGCCACCGTCCCGGCACCCCTGGTTTCCGGGCCGACACCTGTTGTACGGCGTGTCGCGGCGTGTCGCGGCGCGCTATGGGACGACCACTGTCCCCCGCGCCTGTACCACGACCAGCGGCTCGGCGAGCACCTCGGCGGCCGACGGCGACCGGTCACGCGCCGCCCGGCACACCACCCGCGCCTCGAACTCGACACCGCGGCTGCGCCGGCCGACCCTGGAGAGCACGGCGGTCGCCTCCAGCACGTCGCCCGCCCGCACCGCGGCCAGGAACCGCAGCTCCTCGTAGCCGGCCAGCAGGCCTTCGTCGCCGTCGGTGCGGATGCAGAGCTCCGTCGCGACATCCCCGAACATCCCCAGCACGTACGCGCCGTCCAGCAGCGACCCGCCGTAGTGGGCGTGCCCGTACGGCACGTATCGCCGGTGGGTGACCCGGAGCCCGACCCGCGGGTCGGGACCGCCCGGCTCAGCCACGACCGCCGTCCCCGCGGTGCCGGTCCTCGTCGTGCCGGTCCTGCTTGTCCCAACCCACCTGGAGCATGTGCGCCAGGTAGGAGGCGACCTGGCGTGGGGTGGTGCCCCGGCCGAAGATGCGGTCCACGCCCAGCTCACCGGCCATCGACGGGTCGAACCGGGGCCCGCCGGCGGCTAGCAGCGGCCGGCCGTGCCGGCCCCAGCTCGCCGCCCGCATCGCCGCGGCTACTTCGCGGGTGTTGCGCAGGTGCGCGTCCTTCTGGGTGACCACCTGCGACACCAGGACCGCGTCGGCCTTCTCCGCCACGGCGTGCGCCACCAGGTCGGGCACCGACACCTGGGCGCCGAGGTTGACCACCTTGATCTCCCGGTAGTACTCGAGGCCCTTCTCCCCCGCGAACCCCTTGACGCTGAGGATCGCGTCGATGCCCACCGTGTGCGCGTCGGTGCCTACGCAGGCACCCAGCACGACCAGCTTGCGCCGCAGCGTGCGCCGGATCGCCAGGTTCACCTCCTTCGCCGCCAGCAGCGGGTACTCCCGTTCCACCACCCGCACCGCCGACATGTCGACGAGGTGGTTGACCCGGCCGTACACCACGAAGAACGTGAACGCCGGCCCCATCCCCTTGGCGTGCACCACCATCGCCGGGTCGAGCCCCATCTTCCCGGCCAGCTGCAGCGCCGCCCCCTCCGCTCGGCCGTCATGCGGCACGGGCAGCGTGAACGACAGCTGCACCATCCCGTCCCCCGTCGTGTCCCCGTACGGCCGCACCACCGTCGACTCAGAACTATCCACAGCGGACGTCTCCAGGCCAGTCAAGGTCATCTCTCGGCTTCCTTCACGATCGTGTCGACCAGCACCCAGACCCCGCTCGACGGGTTCGGTCCGACGACGGCACCGTCGTGCAGGCGCCGGCCGCGCTCGACAGCGTCATCCACGCCATCGACGAAGTCACCGAAATCCAGCCCAGCCTTGTCATAAGCCGGAACGTACTTGCGCAGCCGGCGCACGACCTCACCCGCAGCACGGAAGGCGCTCGGGCGTTCCTCGTGGTGCAGCAACAGCCACACTTCGAAGCACGGGTTGGACACCGCCAGACGAACGCCCGCCGTGCCCGCTGCCCGCACAGCCACATCGAGATCGAACTCGTCCTTGTCGAAAACACACCACACTTCGTCGAAGACGTCCACTCGCGACAGTGCCTGCGTGACGAGCTTGTCCGGCGCGCACCCCTTGCCGACCACGGTAACCGCCACGTCTGGGTTCCGCCGCGACCGCACGAGGCCGTTCAGATAGTCTGGCTCGGTGCGTTTGCCGCCGCAAACGACATAGACGCCGGTACGGGGGCGACGGTACGGCCCCCGCCGCTCACCCGTCCGGCTACGACGCTCCGGCACCGATTGCCTCGCCGTGTTCGCGCACCGCCAGGACCCGGGACGCCAGGTCCGAATCCGGAGGTACGCCGCCGTAACTGCCGACCAGGTAGCGGCGTTCGGTATTCTCGCCCTTCCGCGGGTAGAAGTCGGTCAGCGGGTAGAGGCGGCTCGCGCCGTCGGAGTCCTTCTCCACGAACCACACCTGGTCCCGGTCGAGCACATCGTCGCCGAACGTGGTCCCGAGCAGCGTCGCGTCGTGCGTGGTGAAGAGCAGTTGGGCACCGTGCGGGTTGGCCTCGGACCGGAATAGGCGAATCAGCGACGAGGTCAGTCGTGGATGTAAGCTCGTGTCGATCTCGTCGACCACGAGGGTGGCGCCCCCTTCGAGCGCGCTGAGCGCCGCGGGCAGCACCGACAGCCATGCATGCGTGCCGGCGGACTCGTCCGCCAGATCCAGCAGCACGCCACCAGCGCCGTGCGCGAACCGGAGCCGGGTGGAGCCGATTTCCGGAAGATCGGCCACCTCGGCGGAGGTCGGCACGCGATACGCCGCCGACCCGTCTCGTAGGGGGAAGGGGTTCTCCTCGATAAACCGCCGCAACACCTCCTGAGTGCGGAAGGAGCCCTCCCCGCTCCCGAGCCCCACCAGCCGCCGTGCCACGCGGAACTGGCTGGGGGTCACCTGCTCGATCTGTTCGACGTGGATGTCGGTGATGCCGAAGTCTGCCGCGGCGAGCAGGTCGAGCAGTAGGCGCTTGCTTGAGGGGTCACGCTCAAGCAGCCGGGCGACCTGGGTTGTCACTTTGCCAAGGTCGCGGCCAGCGAACCCGTCGACGAACCGGAGCGTGCCCGGCGACCCGGCGAACCAGTGGTACGCGGGGAGAAGGTCGGGTTGGCCGACCTGGGCGGCGAGGCTGAGGAACAGGGCGTTTGGCCGGGTGAGTTCGGCGAGCAGCTCGGTCTTCCTCGACCGCTGGCCGGAGACCGTGCTGCCGAAGCTCACCCCGTCGTCGCCACGCTCGAAGAGCACGCGCCTGCGCGAGCGGGGGTAAGCGTAGAGCCACTCCTCGCGCACGCGCTCGTCGTCGACGACAAATCCGTACACCTGTCGGACTCCGCCGACCACCACGTCGGCGACGAAGACCGACGGGTCGTCGGCGGCAGGATCGAGCTGGTACGGACTGCGCGGTACGCCGCCCTCGGGGTGCCAGCTGCGGTACGAGTCGCGCACGGCCTCGGCCATGAACCGCAGACCGTCGAGCAGGTTCGACTTGCCGGCGGCGTTGGCGCCGTAGATCGCGGCAACCGGAACGACGGGCCGAGTCTTGTCGTACGCCGGCATCAGCAGCAGCTCGTGCTCGTCCCGGAACGACCGGTGGTTGCCCAGCCTGAAGCTGCGAAGCACCACGCACCTCCTCCCACCGACCTACGTGGCCGCTCCTGCAAGTAGACCGCAAAATCAGCCTCCTGGCGTCCCGGAATCCAGTCCCTCCTCGAGTAGCTGGACGGCGGGGTTGTAGTAGTCGTCGGCATGCGGGACCACGCCGTCGAGGCCCCTGCCGGCGTCCGGGGGGCGGCGGGTGACGCCGAAGGTGCCGTCGGCGATCGCGTTGAGCAGGCCGTCGGCGCGAATCCGGTCGAGCAGGTCGACCGCCTCGGCCAGCACCTGGCGGGCCCGGGTGGCGATGAAGCCGTCCCGGGGCGGGTGGAAGTCCTCGGCGAGGTTGCCGGCGGCGCCGAGCACGTACCGGACGTTCTCCAGGGCGAGGTCCCGGTCGGACAGGAACGGCGTGACGATCCCCTCGGTCATCATGCCCACCAGCAGGATGCCCTGGCCGGTCATCGCGCCGACCAGGTTGAAGAAGCCGTCCAGCAGGTAGCCGCCGAACACGTTGCCGGTCATGTGCTTGGTCGGCGGCATGTATTTCAGCGGCGCGTCCGGGAACAGCTCGCGGACCAGCTGGGCGTGCGCCAGCTCCAGCCGGAACGAGTCCGGGACCGCCGGGTTGATCTCGAAGGCGTGCCCGAGCCCGAGCTGCCAGTCGGCCAGCCCGGCCTCCTGCGCGAACCGCTCGTTGAGCAGCTGGCTGACCACCACGGTGTGCGCGGCGTCGACGGCGTCGGCGGTGGTGAGGTAGTTGTCCTCGCCGGTGTTGATGACGATGCCGGCCCTGGCGTGCACCATCCGGGAGAACCGCTGGTCGACGAACGTGCGCTGCGGGTTGATGTCGCGGAAGATGATGCCGTACATGCAGTCGTTGAGCATCATGTCCAGCCGCTCCAGGCCGGCCAGCGCGGCGATCTCGGGCATGCACAGCCCGCTGGCGTAGTTCGTCAGCCGGACGTAGCGGCCGACCTCGCGGGAGACGTCGTCGAGCGCCGCGCGCATGAGCCGGAAGTTCTCCTGGGTGGCATACGTGCCGGCGTACCCGTGCCGGGTCGCCCCTTCCGGCACGTAGTCCAGCAGCGACTGCCCGGTCGAGCGGATCACCGCGACCACGTCGGCGCCCTCCCGGGCGGCGGCCTGCGCCTGCGGGATGTCCTCGTGGATGTCGCCGGTCGCCACGATCAGGTAGATCCACGGCTGCCGCGGCGGGTCACCTAGCCGGGCCACCAGGCGGGCCCGCTCCCGCCGCCTCCGGTCCACTGTGGCCAGTCCAGAAGCGACAGACCGGCGGGCCGCCCGGCGGGCCTGCTCGGCCGCGCGGCCGGTGGGCAGCGCGTACCGGACCGAGCCGGCGGCCGTCTTCGCGGCCAGCTCGTGCAGGTCGGCGTGCCCGCCGGCGCGTAGCTCGTGCCAGACCGGCAGCGCCACTCCATGCTCCAGCCCCACCTGCTCGCGCACCGCGTCCACGACCACGTTCACCCACGGCCGGCCGCCGCCCTCGTATGCCTCCCCTCCGGCAAGGCCGGAAAATGCGGCATCGGTGGCTCCGGCCAGCCCGGCCAGCCGCAGCGTGGCCCGCTCCACCGACGTGGTCGTGTGCGACCGGGCGAGCGCGATCACCGGCTCGGCAGCCTGGGCGGCGAGCCGGCGGGCGCGGCGCACCACCCGCGGGTCGAGCCCGAGCTTCTTGTCCACCTGTGCCCGCTCAACCACCCGGCCGGCCGGCGTGACCGCCACCCGGCCGGCCGGCCGGCCTCCCCGCCCGCGCTGCGAGCCCTCGCGCTCCCTCATCTGTCCACCTCGGACGTTCCTTGTGGATGGATCGTTTCGCCGCGGACGACAGTCCGCAGGCAGGTCGGCGCCGGGTTCCCCGGTGCCAGGTCCGGCAGCCCGTCCGGGCCGAGCTCGCCGGCCGCCCAGACCGCGAACGTGGCCGGCGCGCCCGGCGCCAGCACCCCGCCGTCCCGGCGGGCGGCCAGCCAGCCGCCGCGGGTGTGTGCGGCGAACGCGGCACCGGCGGGCAACCGCTGCGCGGCGGCATGGTGGTGCACCGCGGCCCGCACCCCCTCCCACGGGCCGAGCGGCGTCACCGGCGTGTCCGAGCCGAAGGCGAGCGGAACTCCAGCAGCCGCCAAGTCGACAAACGGGTTCATCGCCATGGCCCGGTCCACGCCCAGCCGCTCGGCGTACATCCCGTCCGGGCCGCCCCAGAGCGCGTCGAAGGCCGGCTGCACGCTCGCGACGACCCCCAGCCGGGCCAGCTCGGCGACCTGGTCCGGCCCCAGCATCTCCAGGTGCTCGAGCCGGTGGCGGGCTGCGGCGAACGCCGGCACGCCGACCTCCGCGGCCGCCGCGGCATAACCCTCGACCACCGTCCGCACGGCGGCGTCGCCGATCGCATGGAACCCGGCCTGCAGGCCAGCCCGGGTGCACGCGACCGTGTGCCGGCCGACGGCGCCGGCGTCCAGGTAGGCGTGCCCGGCGGTGGCCGGCGCGTCCGCGTACGGGGCGGACAGGCAGGCGGTGTGCGAGCCGATCGCGCCGTCGACGAACAGGTCGCCGGCGGCCCCGACCGCGCCCAACTCCTGGGCGGCGGCGACACCGTCGATCTCGCCCCAGTACGGCACCACCTCCGGGGCCGGCTCGGCGGTCGCGAGCGCCAGCAGGTCGGCCAGGTCGTCGGCGGCGGAGATGTCCGGGCCGGCCAGCTCGTGCAGGCAGCCGATGCCGAGGGCGGCGGCATGCCGCAGCATGGCCCGCTGGGCGTCCCGTCGCTGCCCTCGCGGCACCGAGGCGTAGGCGACCCGGCGGGCGGCATGGTGCGCGTCGGTGGTCAGGTGGCCCGAGTCGTTGAACCCGGCCAGCCCGGTGACCTGCGGCGCCGCGGCGAGCAGGGCGCTGGACACGGCCGCGGAGTGCACGTCCACCCGGGACAGGTACACCAGCCCGCCGTACCCGGCCCGGTCCAGCTCCGACCGGGTCGGCGGCCGCCGCTCCGGCCAGCGGGTCTCGTCCCAGCCGGTGCCGAGCACCGGCCGGCCGCGGGTCCGCCGGGCGTGCCGCTCGACCGCGGCCAGCGCCTCCGCCAGCGACGCGGCCGCGGACAGGTCCAGCCCGTCCAGCGCCAGCCCGGTCGAGGTGGCGTGCACGTGCGCGTCGACGAACGCGGGGGTGACCAGCGCGCCGTCGAGGTCCACGGTGACGTCGGCCGACCCGGCCACCGCGGCCGGGTCGGCGCCCACCCAGGCGACCGTGCCGTCCTCGACCAGCAGCGCGGTCGCCGGGCGGTCGGTCGCCGCAGGCGGCCCAGGGGGTACGCGGGCGCCGGAGCCCCCCGCGGGTGCGGGGCGGCCGGGGGGTACGCGGGGCGCGGCGCCGCCCGTGGGTGCGTACACGCGTCCGCCGTGCAGCAGCGTGCGGGTCATGACCGCCCCCTCCGCTGCGCGCCATCCGCGTGCTCGGCCGACAGCCGGGCCTCGAACAGCCGGCGCACGCCGGCATCCTCGCGGACCAGACGCAGCGCGTGCTCCGCGTGCCCGGGCACGTACCCGTTGCCGACCAGCATGGTCACGTCCGCGGCGAGGCCCTCCGCGCCGAGCGCGGCGGCGGAGAACGACGTGGCCATGGAGAAAAACACCACCGTGCCGCCGGGCTTGGTGGCCAGGATCGCCCCGCCCTCGCAGCCGGGCACGTCCACGCAGACGACGGTGACGTCGACCGGGTCGCCGAGTGCGGTGGCGAGCGCGACCGGGTCGCGAGCGTCGGCCACCACCACCTCGCCGGCAAGGCCGGCGGACCGCAGTGCGGCCGCCTCGGCGCCGTCCGGCACGACGCCGACCAGCCGGCCGGCGCCGGCGCGCCCGGCCGCCGCGAGCGAGAGCGAGCCGGACTTGCCCGCGCCGCCCAGCACCGCGACGGCCGGCGGGCGGGCCGGGTCGCCGGCCCGGTGCCGGGCCACCACCCGTGCGGTGAGCGCCGGCGCCCCGCAGACGTCGAGCACGGCCAGCGCCAGCGGGGCCGGCAGGTCGTGGTCGCCCGGCATCCGGGCCACAATGGACCGTCCGAAGAGGATGGCATGCCCGCTCGCCGGCACCTGCTCGGACCGGCCGTCCCAGCCGGACAGTGCGTCGGCGATGGTGAGCGGGGTCAGGGTGAGCGAGACCAGCGTCGCGACCCGGTCCCCGGCGGCCACCCCCAGCGGGGACCGCGGGCCGACCTCCTCCACCACGCCGACCAGCATGCCGCCCGACCCGGTCACCGGATTCTGCATCTTGCCGCGCTCGGCCACGATCGCCAGCACTGCGGCGCGGATCGCCGCCCCGTCCCCGCCGTGCGCGAGGGAGAGCTGGCGGTACGAGGCCGCGTCCAGGTTGAGCCGCTCGACCCGCACCCGGACCTCGTCCGGCCAGATCTCCGGCGACGGGTCGAGCCGGTACGCGGCCTGCGGCAGCACACCGGCCGGCTCCAGCACTCGATGCAGGCCGATCGGCGACGACATCGTACGTGTGATCACAATGAACCTCTTATGGCGCACCTGCGTTGTGTCAGGAGAATCTACGGCGCGGTGATGGTCTTGACGGATGTCCTCCGTCTATCCTGCCAGGAGGGCCCGTGCGTCACCAGCGCGGCGGCCGTGGAGCGGAACAGCCGACCGCCGGAGGAGGCGAACATGAGCGAGCGGGTGTTGTCTGAGCAGCCGTACCACTACCGCCGGCGTGCCCTGGTCGAGCCGGACTGGCGCCGCCTGCCCGGCTGGCGGGACGTGACCGAGGCCGAGTGGCGTGACGCGCAGTGGCAGCGGGCACACTGCGTGAAGAATGTCCGGCAGTTGCGCGCGGTCTACGGCGACCTGCTCGGCGACGCCTTCTACGCTGACCTCGAGCGCGACCAGGCCGAGCGGGCCACCATGTCGTTGCTGCTGCCGCCGCAGATGCTGAACACGATGGCGCCCGGCCAGGTGCCGACGGCCGAGGCGCTGTACGCCGACCCGGTCCGCCGCTACATGCTGCCGGTCTTCTCCGACCGGGACCCGGCGTGGCCCTCGCACCCGCACGCCAGCCGCGACTCGCTGCACGAGGCGGAGATGTGGGCGGTCGAGGGGCTCACCCACCGCTACCCCACCAAGGTGCTCGCCGAGGTGCTGCCTACCTGCCCGCAGTACTGCGGGCACTGCACCCGGATGGACCTGGTCGGCACGTCCACCCCGCAGGTCGACAAGCTCAAGTTTCACCTCAAGCCGGTCGACCGGCTGGACGCCATGGTCGAGTACCTGCGCCGCAGCCCCGGCGTGCGCGACGTGGTGGTCTCCGGCGGCGACGTGGCGAACATGCCGTGGCCGCGGCTGGAGGCCTTCGTCGACCGACTGCTGGAGATCGACAACATCCGGGACATCCGGCTGGCCACCAAGGCGCTGATGGGCCTGCCGCAGCACTGGCTGGCCGACGACATCCGCGCCGGCATGCACCGGCTGGCCCGGACCGCCCGCCGCCGCGGCGTGAGCCTCGCCATCCACACCCACGTCAACGCCGCCCAGCAGGTCACCCCGCTGGTCGCCGAGGCCACCGGCGCCATGCTCGACGCCGGCGTGCGCGACGTGCGCAACCAGGGCGTGCTGCTGCGCGGCGTGAACGACTCCCCCGCCGCCCTGCTCGACCTGTCCTTCGCCCTCCTCGACGAGGCCGCGATCATGCCGTACTACTTCTACCTCTGCGACATGATCCCGAACGCGGAGCACTGGCGGCTGGCCGTGCACGAGGCCCAAGCGCTGCAGCACGCGATCATGGGCTACCTGCCCGGCTTCGCCACCCCTCGCCTGGTCTGCGACGTGCCCTACGTCGGCAAGCGCTGGGTGCACCAGATCGAGTCGTACGACCGCGACCGCGGCATCTCGTACTGGACCAAGAACTACCGCACCGGCCTGGAGCGTGACGACCCGGCCGCGCTCACCCGCAGCTACGAGTACTACGACCCGATCTCCACGCTGCCCCCCGCCGGCCAGGACTGGTGGCGCCAACACGCCGCTCGCCCCGTCCGCGCAGCCGGCTGAGCCGGGTCGCCCGCGCCGACCCGGCACGGCGGGTCAGCCCGCGCTGCGGAGCCGGGCGACCGTGGCGTCGTCCCAGGAGTGGCTGCGCATCAGTTGGTAGCGCTGGCACGAGAGTCGCAGGTACGCCTCGGTCTCGGTGGCCCCGGTGAGCAGGCCGGCCTCCCGCAGCAGCGCGACGGCCGGCTCGTACTCCTCGACGAACCAGGTCTCGGCGACCTGGGCGCGGTCCAGCAGCGTCCGGCGCAGCTGCAGGCACCGGAAGCCCCAGGCCTCGACGCTCTCGGCCAGCTGGCCGTAGTCCTCCGAGCGGTGCAGCTCGATCCGCGCCCGCATGCTGGGCGGCAGCGGCACCCGCTCGGCGAACAGCCGCTCGTGCCCCTTCAGCGGCAGGTCCTCTAGCCGCAGGTCGCGGCCTGCGCCCACGGTGGTGAGGACCTCGACGACGTGGGCATCGATCGTGGTCCAGCCCAGCGTCCTGGCCGCCGCGACCCGGTGGTGCCCGTCCTGCACGAAGTGCACGTCGCCGACCCGGAACACGTCGATCGGCGGGACTGGCTCGCCGCGGCGGAGCGTCGCGTTCACCCGGTTGAACCGCTCCTCGACCTCGTCTGAGGTGGGCCGGAACAGCCGGTCGAAGCCGGTCGTCCGGTCCACCGAGCCCACGATCGAGTCCAGTTCGATGGGCCGGTCGCCGAGGTCGCGCGACCCGCGGCGGCCGAGCGCAGCGACGACCTCGTCGAACGGGAGCAGCATGTCGTACGTGGCCGACCGCCCGTACAGGCGCCGCCGAATCGCGGACAGCGCGTGCTGGCGCCGTGCCCGGGCGAAGTCGTCGCGGGCCTCCAACATTGGGTGACCGGTGTCGAGCATCGAACCCTCTCCCCCTAAGCGTCGAGCGTACCGAGTGCCGCCCGCGGCGATCCGAGACCCTGCCTGCCCTGCTCTCTGAATCGATTCTGCCTCGCGATCGGGTCCGGTGCCCAACCTCAGACGGCTGCCTGCGAGATAAGTCACCCCGACCTCGTCGTGCGTTCGGCGGTTCGCACGCTTGCGTTCACGATCGCTCTCGATATATCGTCACAGTATCGAGATCTATCAACGGAAGGAGAATCTCGATGAGTTCGACAGAAGCGATGCACGGACCGTGGCCCGGCCACCGCGGGCACGCCGGCCCCGGGCCAGCCGGCTGGCTGGGCATGGTCTCCGGCTACGGGCGGGGACGCGGGCGCGGCCGAGGGCGCGGTGGACCGGGCGGCGGCTTCGGTGCCGGCTTCGGCCCGGGCTGGGGCGGCTTCCCGTTCGGCGGCTTCCCGGGTCATGGGTCCCGCCGCGGGCCGCGGGTGCGGCGCGGTGACGTGCGCTCCGGCATCCTCGCGCTGCTGGCCGAGGAGCCCCGCAACGGCTACCAGATCATCCAGGAGCTGGCGGAGCGCAGCGGCGGCATCTGGCGGCCCAGCCCGGGCTCGGTCTACCCGGCTCTGCAGCAGCTCGAGGACGAGGGCCTGGTCCGGGCCGAGGAGCAGGACGGCCGGCGGCAGTACCACCTCACCGACGCCGGACGGGAGTACGTCGCGGCCCGGGCCGCCGAGCACGCCGCCCCCTGGGAAGCGGTAGCCGACAGCGTGCACGACGACATGATCGGGCTGCGGGACGCCTTCATGCAGGTCGGCGTCGCGTTCGGGCAGGTCGTGCACAGCGGCTCGACGACCCAGGTGGCCGAGGCCCGGCGAGTGCTGGCCGACACCCGGCGCGCGCTCTACCGGATCCTGGCCGAGGGCGACGAGGCTGCGGACGGCAGCGGGGACGACGCCGATCCCGGCGAGGGCGGCGAGGACGCGGGCCGGTGAGCCGGGCCGAGGTCTAGCCGAGGCGGCGAGCAGGGCTCAGGTGGGCGGCGGACGGTTCTCGTACGGAGTGCTGAGCACGACGGTGGTGCGAGTGGACACGTTCGCCGCCGCGCGGATCTCCTGCAGCAGGACCTCCAGCCGCCCCGGCCCGGCCACCCGCACCTTGAGGATGTAGCTCTCCTCCCCGGCCACGCTGTGGCAGGCCTCGATCGCGTCGAGATGAGCCAGGCGCTCCGGCGCGTCGTCGGGCGCGGACGGGTCGATTGGCTTGATCGAGACGAACGCGGTCAGCGGCAGGCCGACCGCGTCCGGGTCGACTCGGGCCGCGAACCCCCGGATCACGCCGCGCTGCTCGAGCCGGCGCACCCGCTGGTGCGCCGCCGACACCGACAGGCCGACCCGCTCGGCCAGGTCGGTGTAGCTGAGCCGGCCATCCGCGCACAGCTCCCGGACGATGAGCCGGTCGAGGTCCTCCATGCGCACGACGCTATCGCGCACCGTCGGCACGGCTGACCGCGTCGGCGGGCCACGGCGAGCCAGGCCCGCAGCTCAGCCGCGGGCCAGGGCGCGGCCGATGACCAGCCGCTGCACCTGGTTCGTGCCCTCGACGATCTGCAGCACCTTCGCCTCCCGCAGGTAGCGCTCGACCGGGTGGTCCTCGACGTAGCCGTAGCCGCCGAGCACCTGCACGGCGTCGGTGCTGACCCGCATCGCGGTGTCGGTGCAGAACAGCTTCGCCATCGCTGCCTGCTGTCGGAACGCCGAGCCGGTGTCCCGGCGCCGGGCGGCGGCCAGGTACAGCGCGCGGGCCGCCTCCACCTGCGTGGCCATGTCGGCGAGCAGGAACGACAGCCCCTGGAACTCCACGATCGGCCGGCCGAACTGGCGGCGCTCCCGGGCGTAACCTACCGCGTAGTCCAGCGCCGCCTGCGCCAGCCCGACCGCGCAGGCGGCGATGCCGAGCCGACCGCCGTCCAATGCGGACAGGGCGATGCGGTATCCGGCGCCCTCCTCGCCGACCCGGCGGTCGGCCGGCACCCGGACGCCGTCCAGCACGATCTGCGCGGTGGGGCTGGCGGCCATCCCCATCTTCCGCTCCGGCCGCTGCGGCCGCAGCCCGGCGGTGTCGGCCGGAGTGAGGAAGCAGGAGATCCCCCGGGACTCGGCCGACGTGCGGGCGAAGACCAGGTAGAAATCGGCCCGGCCGCCGTGGGTGACCCACGCCTTCACACCGTCGAGGACGTAGCCGTCGCCGTCCCGGACGGCCCGGGTCGTCATCGCCGAGGCGTCCGAGCCGGACTGCGGCTCGGACAGGCAGTACGCGCCGAGCAGGTCACCGCCGAGCAGGCCCGGCAGCAGCTGGCTGCGCTGCTCGGCGGTGCCGAAGGCGGCGGTCGGGAAGCAGGCGAGCGAGTGCACGCTCACCCCCAGGCCGACGGCCAGCCAGGCGCCGGCCAGCTCCTCGACCACCTGCAGGTACACCTCGTACGGCTGCCCGCCGCCGCCGTACTCCTCCGGGTACGGCAGGCCGAGCAGCCCGGCCTTGCCAAGCGTGCCGAAGACCTCGCGCGGGAACTCCGCCCGGCGCTCGAACTCGGTCACCCGCGGCACCAGCTCGCCCTGGGCGAGCTCCCGGGTCAGCCCCAGCAGCGCCCGCGCTTCCTCCGTCGGCAGCGTCCGCTCGACCGGCATGGCTCCTCGTCCTCCCGCTCCGTTGCGGTCCTGGCCCGGCGCCGGCGGGCCCTACAGCACGACGAGGTCGCGCGGCGAGGCGTTGAGCCGCTCGACGCCGTCCTCGGTGCACACCACGATGTCCTCGATCCGGGCGCCGTGCCGGCCCGGCAGGTAGATGCCCGGCTCCACGCTGAACGCCATCCCCGCCGCGAGCGGCTCGGCGTTGCCGGCGACGATCCAGGGCTCCTCGTGCTCCTCCAGCCCGATGCCGTGGCCCGTGCGGTGCACGAACAGCTCGCCGTACCCGGCCGCCGCAATCGGGTCGCGTGCGGCGGCGTCGACCCGCTCGGCCGGCACTCCCGGCCGCACCGCCGCCACCGCCGCCTCCTGGGCCTGCCGCAGCACGCGGTAGTACGCGACGACCTCGGCGGGCGGCTCGCCGCCGGCGACGTAGGTGCGGGTGGAGTCCGAGCAGTACCCGTCCGGCATGATGCCGCCGATGTCCACCACCACCACGTCACCGGGCTCGATCACCCGGTCCGAGACGTGGTGGTGCGGGCTGGCCCCGTTCGGGCCGGAGCCGACGATGGTGAAGTTCGACACCTCGTGCCCCTCCGCCGTGATCCCGTGGGCGATGTCGCGCCCGACCTCGGCCTCCGTCCGCCCGGGCCGCAGCCACTCCCCCATCCGGGCGTGCACCCGGTCGATCGCCGCGCCGGCCCGGCGCAGCCCGGCGACCTCCTCCGGGTCCTTGACGATGCGCAGGTCGCGCAGCACCTCGCCGGCCACCGCCAGCGCGGCGCCCGGCAGCCCCGTCCCGGTCAGCCCGGTCCCG